>Ga0172382_10007304_pt1 | contig 15724 bp, 16 predicted proteins | sample Leawel138RmetaG_FD_122245 | JGI IMG/M metagenome (GOLD analysis project Ga0172382, IMG submission 122245) | Leachate microbial communities from a municipal landfill in Southern Ontario, Canada - Leachate well 138R metaG | ecosystem: Engineered > Solid waste > Landfill > Unclassified | place...
ACTGCACCACCTCATCCAGCGCAGTACGGTTTTCGTAAGGTCCGGGCAGAAAGCCCTTGATCGAGCAATAGACGATCCTGGGAAAAGAAGCATGGATTTTCTCGAATCCCAGCCCCAGGCGATCCATGGTGCCTGGCGAAAAATTCTCGATCAGGACATCGGCATTTCCACAGAGCTTGGCAACAACCGCTGCGCTTTCTGGTTTCTTCAGATCAACAGCAATACTTCGCTTGTTCCGATTGAAGAAATCCGAGAATCCCCCTGTGAATCCTTCCAGCCTTCGCGTCGAATCGCCATGCGGAGCCGGTTCGACCTTGATGACGTCGGCGCCAAGATTGGCAAGTATCATCCCGGCCGTTGGGCCTGCAATGAGATGGGTGAACTCAAGAACCCTGATGCCGGCCAGGGGAAGATTCCCGCCGCTCTCTGAAACAGCCATCATTGCGCGCCTCTTCCGGTATGCCCCCAGACACCCGCGCCCTCAGTCAGTTCGGCACGGATCTCGTCCCCATGCTGATCAAAGGCCGGGGCGGGACGTCGCCCGGGATTGGAGAGCCCCGATCGGGCAAGCGGATCGACGAAATAAGGCACCGGCCCTTCGCGCGGATGGTCGATGAAGTCGATCGCCCCCCGTTTCATTGCGTAGGAGACAGCTTCGTCCGGGTTCAGCACGGGCGCCACCGCAATGCCTTCTTTAGTCATCCAGGCGACCAGTTCGTCGCGTGCATGGGCGCCAAAGAACGCTTCCAAGGCTGCACGATATTGCGCCCCGAGAGTGGGGTGCGTCATGTGGCGGTCTGCTGCGGTCTCATTGTTGTCTATCAAATCAAGTCGGCCCATAATTTCACATAAATGTGCCCATGATTTCGCTTCCAGAACCGACAATGTGACCGCTTTCCCATCGCGGGTTCTGTAAGTCGAGTAGCGCGGGTTGGTGCCAAAGCTTTCCAGAGCGGGCATGCCAGACTGCCCCGCCACCCTGGCGAGCGCCGACGACAGCTTGTTGTTAGACCAGCTCAGCACCGAGTCGTAGATAGAGGCCTCGATATGCATGCCGAGATTCGTGATCTGCCGCCTGTGGAGCGCTCCGAGAATCCCAATGACCGCGAACGATGCCGCTGCCCAATCTGCTGTTTGCACGCGAGGCATCAGCGGAATGTCCTGTGATTCTCCGCCGTCGAGAATCCCGGCAAGGCCTTGCAGCGAAGCGTCATGACCGGGGGTTGCAGCAAGCTCTCCCGTTGACCCGAAACCCGTCACCGAACAATAGATGATGCGGGGATTCAATGCAGATACAGTGCCGTAATCGACTTTGAGCCGCGTTGTGACGTTTGGTCGAAATGACTCGATCAGAACATCCGCGCGCGATCAGTTCACGCGCGATGCGGGCGTCTTCGCCATCGTTCAGATCCAGAGCGATGCTTCGTTTGTTGCGATTGACACTGTGGAAGTAAACCGTCCCTTCTCGGTAGTGCGGCGCGTTGAAGCGGCTCGGGTCCGGCGTACCCTTGCGTTCGATCTTGATGACGTCGGCGCCCAGGTCTCCCAGTGTCTGAGATGCCCAGGGACCTGGCATCAGCCAGGAAAAGTCCACGACACGTATGCCCGCCAGAGGAAGCAAGCCCCCGCTCGCTTCCTCTGCTCTGCCCTCCGTCGATTTTCTAACGTAGCCGTCGGTCACGCCTAGCTCCCCATCTCTTCAACAGGCTCAAATTAGATCATAATATACAGACATTTAAAACTTTATAAATATCAATAGATATTAGGTAGTTACACCAATTGATAGCATAATGTCCGAACAATTATTGTTGCAATAGGTCTCGTTGTACCGAGTGTTCTCAACAGTCCCAAGACCGGGGCAGACAAATTGGAGCAAAAACATGTTGCGTATCTTGTTTGGTTTCCTTCTCGGGGCCCTGAGTATGAGTGCGCTGCCGACATGGGCGCAGTCCTTCCCGGACAGGCCGGTACAGATCGTCGTGGCGTACCCGCCAGGGGGAGGCAGCGATGCGCTTTCGCGCCTGTTGGCGCCCAAACTGGAAAAGATCTGGGGACAACCCGTTGTCGTGACAAATCGTCCCGGAGCACAAGGCAACATCGGGACATCCTATGCATTGAGAGCCAACCCGGATGGCTACACGATCTTGGCCTTGATCACGTCTTCCGCGGTGATCAATCCACATATATACGAAAACACCGGGTTCAACCCGATCGACGACGCGGCTCCGATCATCCGCGCAACGCGGCAGCCAATGATTCTTGTCGCCAATCCGAATATTCCTGTCGAAACCCTGAAGGACATTGAAGAGTTGGCGCGCGCCCAGCCTGGAAAGCTCTCATTTGGTTCGACGGCAGCACAACTCGAACTTCTTGGCGAACACTTCAAGCACACACGCAAGATCGACCTCCTGCATGTGCCCTACAACGGCGCGGGCCCGGCATTTACGGCTATCCTCGGCGGAACGATCGACTTGCTCATCGGCGGAACGACTGCCGCCATCCCGCAGATCAACGCTGGAAAACTACGCGGAGTCGCGATCCTCGATCGGGACCGCGTGCCTTCCCTTCCGGACGTTCCCAGTGCGCAGGAGTCTGGTTATCCAGAGTTCAACGATCTGATTGAGTGGTATGGCTATGCCGCGCCAGCCGGCACTCCGCCCGAAATCATCGCCAAGCTGCATGCCGGCTTCATGCAGGCATTGGAGGACCCCGAAGTCCAGGCCGGAATCCAAAGCCGCGGCTTCAAGGTGGCTCCCAGCACGCCCGAAGAATTCGCCGATCAGATCAAACAGGACTATGAGCGGTGGGGAGAGCTCGTCAAGACAACCGGTGTCAAGGGCAGGAGCCAGTAGAGTCCCGGTCAATTCCGATAATGGGAAGTTTCCAGCATCCAAGGCGATACGATCACTGACGGCGTCTGAAGGTTCAGAGCCTGGCGGCGAATTTCAAGAAAGGAACAGTTGTGCGATCAGATCCAGTCACCTCGGGCCAGGTGAATAATGTGTCCACGCAGTCTTCCTCTCATGTGGCCACAAATAACGCAACGGCCAGAATAGCTGAAACAGCAGCAACCCTTCGGCTCGACAGTCTGCCGTCCCATGTGATCGAACGAGCCAAGGACCTGGTTCTTGATCATCTTGGCGTCACCTTGTATGGCACTTTACTACCATGGTCGCAGCATGTCCGAGCAATCGTCATCAGCGAAGGGGGGGCCAAAGAAAGCTCGCTTTATGGCGGTGACCATGGGGTTCCGGCTCGCGCTGCCGCGCTCGCCAACGGCGCGGCAGCGCACGCGATCGAATTCGACGACACCCACGACGAGTCACTGAATCACCCTGGTGCCGTGATCATGCCCACAGCGATCGCGATGGCGGAAGCATTGGAGCGCAGCGGCAGTGAACTCATTGCCGCGATCGTGGCGGGTTACGAAACACAATGCCGTATCGGCTCTGCCTTGGGCAGCGATCTGATCCGCTACGGGTTCCACCCTACCGCAACATGTGGGGTATTCGGTTCAGCGGCGGCGGCCGGCAGCCTTCTGCGTCTCGATACGGCAAAGATGATCGGAGCTCTCGGTTTATGCGGGTCTATGAGTTCCGGCTCCATGCAGTTCTCGGAAGACCCATTGGGCACGATGATCAAACGGCTTCACGCCGGACTTCCGGCGGAACGGGGCGTTCTCGCCGCGAAACTCTCGGCCAATGGATTCACGGGGCCGCGAAACGCCATTGAAGGACAATGGGGCTTTGCCCGCGCCTTCGCCAGGCAGGAACAACTTGACCGGATAACGCTCGGGCTGGGTGAACAGTTCGAGATCGAGCGGATAACAGTCAAGCTTTATCCCTGCTGCAAGATGTTCCATTCACTCATCGAGGCGATTGAGACATGCCAGCGCGAGCATGAATTCGAGGCGGATGACATTGCCCGGATCGAGCCTTTCGGCCCTCGCAACATGATGGATACACACATGGAGTACCGCCCGCGGTCGACCATGTCCGCCCAATACAGCCTTCCCTACGCATGTGCGGCAGCGATTGTCTTGAATCCCTCGGATCCGGACGCTTACAACGAAAAGGCCCGCGCGCTCGAATCAGTGCGCAAGATCATGGACCTGGTTGAACCCAGCGTCAGCGATGAGTTGGAGGCCATGTTTCCTCGGCGGTTTGCAGCAGGCGTCCGAATCACCCTGCGCAGTGGAAAAGTGCTTGCACACACCGTCCTCGATGCTCGCAGTTCCCCGGATGTCCCCATCGGAAGAGAAGAAATCCAATCCAAATTCCGTACCCTGACTTCGGCAATGCTTTCCCCCGACGAGCAACAAAGAATGATTGATCTCGTTGTCAATCTGGATCAGATGTCATCGATTCGCGAGTTGCGACACCTGCTTCGAAGCGCCGCCTGCCCGAATTCCACCGGTACCTTTGGAAACTGACCGGCAATCCCCTGGTGGGCATAATCACTGAACGCAGCCCGACTGCGATAGGCATCGCAAAAATGGCTCAACGCCGGCTCGTATAACATCGAGGGAATAGGCGTCCTGAGCTTTACCAGCGGGGCGTTATACTATCAAATCCGGCGCCCGGCCTCGCCATACCGAGTTGCCAATCCGCGCGATAACGACGGCGATCGTTGTGGTACCAGACAACGCACTGGGATGCCCATCAGAATAACCTTTGCGGTGAACCGTGTTTGCGACCGGCTCGCCGTCAACCCGGTTAGAAGCGATATTATGTAATGAAGGATTGACGTGACTCAGCGAGCCACAGCAAAAAAGCAACCCCGCCCAACAGCGAAAGCCGTGAAGACACCCGGGCCAAAGCAGAAACTGCCCGCAATACCGATCCACCACCAGATTTCATCAGTATTGCGTCAGCGCATCGCGGCAGGTGCTTATGATACCTCCCGGCCGTTCCCTCCCGAACTTGACTTGATGGAAGAGTTCGGATGCAGCCGTCACACCATCCGGGCTTCCATCCAGAGCCTTGTGGCCGACGGCCTGCTCAAGCGCAGGCGCGGCGCGGGAACAACGATCATCCAGCGGGAACCGGCTGCAGCGACGTGGGCCATCGCGTCACTCGAGGACCTCATCAAGGACTACTACGAAGTGGAGCTGGTATCGGCCACGATCGTCCCGGCGAAAGAACACCCGGCACAGGCAGAACTGTTCGGCGTCCGAAAATCTGCAAATCTGTTTCGCGTGGTGTTGATTCTGTCCTCCACGAATGGGCCCTTTTCCCTCTCGACGATCTTTACGACCGTTGAAAATGGCATGACAGTGCCGCGAGACCGTATTTCTTCAAATATTTTCCTGTTCTTGCTTGAAGAATATGGAGGACTCAAGGCCGTTCGCGCGCAGCAATCCGCGTTAGCGGCATTGCCGACCAAAGAGGCGCAGGATGCCCTCAACTTTGAGAAAGACGAAGCAATGCTCGTCTTGAGACGTACTTTTTATGATCGGCTCGACAAGCCAATCGAATATGTCGAGATGCTTTGCCGGTCCTCTCGCTATGCGCAGATGGTTGAGTTTGTCCGTACTGAAAATCTGGAGCCTTGAGACTCGGGCTCAGGATGTCTCGAAAAGACCAATGCTCAGGGATGGGTCCAGCCTCCGGCAGTGGCCAACAAGATTTGACGCCGCCCATTTATCAGACTAACGTCAGATAAATGAACGAAAACCACCTTCTCCAGATCCGACGCTTCAACCGGACGGTCACCCACCGCATTGGTGTGCTCCGTGATGACTACTTGGGCAGCGGCCGGCCTATCGGCGAAGCCAGACTGCTATTTGAAATCGGTCTGGAGGGTGCAACAGTACGCGACCTGCGTGCGCACCTGAACCTGGATTCCGGATATTTCAGCCGACTCTTGCGCAAGCTGGAAGCGCAAGCGCTCGCTACGACGGAGCGCGATACGGCAGATGCCCGTGTGCGGCGTGTAAGGCTGACCGACACGGGCAAGGCAGAATGGAAAGCGCTGGATCAGCGCTCCAAAGACATGGCTGCCTCCATATTGGAGCCGCTCGGCCCCTCACAGCGCCAGCGCCTGCTCGCCGCCATGGAAGAAGTCGAACGTTTGCTGCGCGCCTCGGCAGTCACGATAGAGGCTGCCGACCCCTTCAGTGAAGCAGGGCAGGCCTGCATCCAGGCCTATTTCCATGAGTTGCAGGAACGATTTGACGAAGGCTTCAACCCAGAGCTGACCGTTTCGGCCAGCCCGGAGGAATTGACGCCGCCTTCAGGCTGGTTGCTGATTGCGTGGCTGGATGAAGAGCCCGTTGGCTGCAGCGCCCTCAAAATCAAGGAAGGCGGGTACGGGGAAATCAAACGCATGTGGGTGGCCCCCGCTGTGCGAGGGCTGGGCATCGCGCAGCGGTTGCTGGAAGCCGTGGAAGTTCAGGCCGCAGCGGTCGGGGTGAAGGTGCTGCAGCTGGACACGCACCGCAACCTGGTCGAGGCGCGCAATATGTACCTGCGCAACGGTTATGCCGAAATCGAGCCGTACAACACCAACCCCTACGCCCACTATTGGTTCGAAAAGCGTGGACTGAAGGCGAAGCCCCGCGGATTTCCCGGCCCGCAGTCGCGGTCGTGAGCAAAAATTGAAGAGACTCGGCTAGCGGGCAGCCGATTTCATCTCTGCTTGATATAGGCGGGTCTCTTTCCAGAATGCACGAGCGACGGGCGAAAGGCGGCTTTCATTTAGACACACCAGGCCAATGCGTCTTGACATGCTTGGTAAAACGGGGCGGACCACCACCCCATGATATTGATCCGGAAGCGCCAACTTGGCGAGAATCGAAATACCCTTCCCGCTTGCCACCAGCTCCAGTATCGACGTCAACTGAAGCAGCTCATAGACTATGTTTGGACGTAGCCCATTCCTGCCGAACAGCTTTGTCACGAGCTCCTGCGAGCCCGCACGCGTCAGGATGAATGGCTCGTGGATCATCTCCCCCAAGGGAACCGCATCCAGTTTTGCCAGCGGGTGGCCGAACGGCAGAATGGCCACCAGTTCATCGATGGCAAGAGTCTGAGAGTCGAAGTCGAGCTTCGGCAAGGTGACTGCGGCGACCTCCAGGCGGCGCTCGATGAGGTCTCTCGATGTTTGTTCATCCGGCTTCTCGGTGACAATGACATCAATACCCGGGTAGCGGGTTTTGAAGCGTTCCAACAAAGGCGGGAGCACTCGTATCGTCGCGCTTGCCCCGAAAGACCCCAAATGCAGCAACCCCGTCTTCAGTTCTGCCCCAGCCAGCGCGGTTGCCTGGACCAATTGCAGGGATGCAAAGATATCCCGAACGTGAGGCAGCACCTGTTCCCCAGTGTAGGTCAGAGCGACTCCGGACGAGTAGCGGTCAAGCAGTTCTGTTCCAAGTGTGGTTTCCAATGCGCGCAGCGCATGACTTGTTGCAGAAGGCGACATGCCGAGCTTCGCGCCGGCTCCTGCGATGCCTTTTGAAGAAGCAAGCGCTAAAAAAAGCTCAAGTTGCCTGAGGGTTGGCATCGCCGACCCGAATCGTTGACCCATTGATTTTTCTTTCAATTTTTATTCTGAAAAATGAATTCTATTGCAAGGAAAATGGATGGGCAAGACGTGCCCAAACGGGGCGGGCGCAATGTGAAATGATTTTAGGAGAGCGGAAGCATGACGCACTCAATTTGATGCCTGCGGCCATGCCGGGGCCGTGCGGCCCGTGTCCCCAAGCGCAAAGTCCACCGCTGCCTGAGCATGCAGACTTGTCGTATCCAACAGAGGAAGCTTGCTGTCATGCTGCCCGATGAGCAGCATGATTTCCGTGCAACCTAGCACGACCGCTTGGGCGCCACATTGCGCCAACGACTCAATGATGCGCTGACAAGTCTGGCGCGATGCCGTCTGGACCTGGCCGGCGCAAAGCTCTTCATAGATGATTCGATGCACTTCATCACGGTCTGCCTTTTCCGGAACCAGAACATTCAAACCATACCGGCTCTCAAGGTAATCACGCATGAACGGCTCTTCCATGGTGAAGAGCGTGCCCAGCAAGCCGAGGGTCTGGATATCCGACTGCTTGGCGGCCGCCCCCACGGGATCGGCAATATGCAGGAACGGAATGGGCGCCGCCTCCGCCACCCTCTCCGCCAGCTTGTGCATGGTATTGGTGCACAGCATCACACAATCAGCACCGCCTCGATGCAGGCGCCTTGCGGCATCCTGCAGCACTTGAGCAGTCTCGTCCCAGCAGCCTGTGTGCTGTGCCTGTTGGATGGGGCCGAAGTCCACGCTGTACATGAGCAGCCTGGCAGAACGCAATGGCCCGAGACGCCGGCGCACTTCCTGATTGATCAGCTTGTAATACTCGGCACTCGATTCCCAGCTCATGCCGCCGATGAGACCGATGACACGGGTAGTGTCTTCCCCTTGGTGGTTTGGCGTTTTCATGTCGGTAGTATCGATTCATTGACATGGGGGGTCTATCATGTAATTTCAGTCCTCGATGCGATGATGAAGAGACCTCCATGCATGCCGACGCCTTCACCAGCTTGCAGGTTGAATTGCTGGAACGGACCGCTTATAGCGTCCGCGACCCTGTGCGCGCACACGCTTTGGGCATTACGCTGGAACGCCAGCGGGGTGTGCATGCCATTGGCTCGGACCGCCGCGCCGACTTCGACACCTGGCCCGGCGTGCTGGCCTATACACCGCCAGGCGTGGAGGTGTTTTCGGAATCGGCAAGCGGTGGCGAGTACCTGGTCGTGCGCTGGACGTCCGACGCCTACGCAGAGACAGCGATCAACGCAAATGAGCGCGTCCAGTGGACGGGATCCAGCCAGGCACTGCAAGCCGCACACGCGCTGCGCCGGCTGCTGCTGGCCCGGGAGCGCGACACGCTTGCCATTGAACAGGCTGCGCTCACCTTCATGAACGTGAAGCGACAAAAGGCGGTCATCCCGTCACCGAACATGCGGGCCACCTATGCCCGGGTGCTGGATCGGATCGTGTCCGAGTTCGACCAACCACTGACGATAGCGCAGCTGGCTCTGTCCGAGGGACGGACACCCCTGAACTTCCTGCGCGAATTCACACGAATGGTCGGCATGACCCCGCATGCGTTCATCATCGAAACTCGCGTGCAGGCAGCACGCGCCCTGATGAAGCGCAATGCCGCATCATTGGCGGCGATCGCCGCCGATTGTGGATTCGCCCACCAATCGCATATGGGAACCGCCTTTCGCAAAGTGCTGGGGCAGACACCGGGACAGTATCGTTCGGCGTTGCCTGCCTCAAACGCTTTGCACCGCCAGATGCAGTTTCCCCCTGAACCCCTTGCTTGAAGACAAGGGGATCACATAACCCTCTGCCGTAGCGTCCGCCAAGGCGCCTGAGGATTCGCTCCATTTTTCGTCCGTATTCACATAGCGGACATTGAAGCCGCCGGATGTGCGTGTGATTCGGAGCGTGAGCGTATCGCGAAACAGATACTCCCCTTCGACGTGCTGATCAGGCCAGAATTTCTTTTCGATGGTGTAGCCAGTGGAAGAAACAGCCAGCTCCAGAGAAAAGACAATGGTGCGCCCAACTGTGATCTTTCTTGTGTCCAGAAATACGGAAAACAGAATGGGAGAGCGAGGCGCAGCGAGATGGACCTGGTCAGCCCGCAGCAGTTCATCGTAACCACGGAGAATCGCACTGAAGGTGTCACGACGTCTTTCCGTGAGTCGAAAACTGAATGCGCCGCGTGGGGCGACAGTAGCTTCAAAATAATACGAGGCGCGGATGTCACGGCCTTCGTCCTTGGCCTGCTTCACCGACGGCGGCAGCGGCAGCGCTTCAACCTCCAGACGGCCGTCGGCCCGCACGTCTCCGAAAAGGAAGCGAACCAGGTTCTGATATCCTTCTTCCGAGTTCACGATGCCATAGGGCCCGCTATGGCTGCGGTAGGAAAAGGCGCGGGGCGCGCCGGCAACGGCGGCATTCTCTATCTTCACCAGCCCATCGCTCATCTCTCCGGCAAGACGGCGAGAAATACCCATTGCCACATCGTAATCACGGTGGTTGGTACCGACGAAACAGAAAAAGCGTTGTGGATCGAACTTGCCGTCAAGCGAATCGACCCGTTCCGGATTGCCCGCCAGGCCAAGAAACCCGGCCATTTTCTTCCGGTTGAAGTTGTTGATGTCCCACAGGCCCAGAACACTGGGCACGTTCACTCCAGCCATATCGATGCCGTTATGCGGTGTGGCGTATGTGAAGACCTTGTCGACCAAGGCACGATCGGCTTTCTTGCTGATCTTGTCGTTCTGAAGAAAAGCGCGAACGACCAGTCCGCCCATGGAATGTGCCACCAGATGCACCTTGAACTGTTTTCCGAGGTTCTCGTCGACGCCACAGACCTGTTCTTTTACCGCATGGATAAGGTCTCTCAGACCCGCCGCCGCTTCCAGAATGGAAAGTGTCTTCCCGACACCGATGTCCGTATCGGCGCTTTCATAGTAGCGATAAATGACGATGCTTTTCGAGGGGAGGCTGTCTTGCTGTTCCGTGCCATCGGCAAAAGTGTCGCGATAACCGTAATCTTTCATCAGGCGAATCAATGGTGATTCGAAGATGTGTCGCAGGACTTTTTTCTCCCAGGATTGCCGCAGCTTGGTTGACCCAAGATTGAAGCCCATATACGGCGAGGCCGTCGTATCGGCAATCTCTCCTGGCGTCATCGCATACCCACGGACATAGATGATGGGATAAAAGGGGGCGAGCTGAGTTTTCATGGCGCTCCTCTGCTGGAAAGATGGACGGACCCACGCATGCCGATGGAATACTTCAAGGAACATGAAAATACCTGCGGCAGCTCATTCTGCTACAGAATCCATTTTCAAGCATGTATTTTGCAACTTTCCGCCACTGCCCCCGGGCCCGCCCTTGCTCAGGTGAAGAACCCCAAAAAGTTTGGGCGGGTGTCCTACTTTTTGAGGCCAGCTCATGTGGGCCGGGGTTCTTCACCTCTGATAAACTCAAAGCCACATTCGAGGCTCAAGCAGCCACCATTTCTGACAAACCGTTTGCTGAACTGCCGGGTTACGTCTCGCAAGAGATCTCCATCTGGGCACAAATCGCCGAATCGACGGGCGCAGCGGTAAAGTAATCGGCCGTAGCACTACCGAAAAATGATGACCGACATTCCCGCTCATGTAATCAATCACAAGCAACTTGAACAGCTGCATGCCGCAGCCAGAATGCACACTACGGAGTGCGGCGCTGGGCATGTACAGTGGCGGGTCTGGGGAAATCAAGGCCGGGCCGTCGTGCTATTGCATGGCGGTTCCGGCAGCTGGGTTCACTGGATGCGGAACATTCCTCACCTGCTTTCCCGGGGCTACGTCGTGTATGCGCCCGACTTGCCCGGTTTTGGGGACTCAAGCGCTCCGCCGGCCGGCTTCGACGCGGACGCCCAGACCGAATGGATCGCCCGCGGCCTGGACCATCTGCTGGGCAAGCAACCATATACCCTGACAGCTTTTTCCTTTGGCTCGCTCGTCGCCACATTTGTGGCGGCGCAGGCTCCCCCGAATCTGGAGCGCCTGGTACTGGTAGGGGCGCCTTCGCTCGTGGAAATGCCGGAAAGGAACATCAGCCTCAGGAACTGGCGGCAGCTTCACGACGCAAACGAGAGACGACAGGCGCATCGACACAACCTGTGTGAACTCATGCTGTTCGATGACACGCTTATCACCGACTTTGTCATTGATGTATATGGCCATGATGCCGAGCGCGACCAGATTCCCCAGCGACGCCTGTTCAAGACCGACGCCATCCGGCAGCTGATGCCTTCGCTGCAATGCCCGGTCTGGGGAATCTGGGGCGAGCACGACGTCCTGTACGAGAACGATTTTCCGGCAATCAAGCAGTCGTTGTCCCTGGCACCGCGATTTCAAGGTATGGAAATCATCAGGGGCGCAGGGCACTGGGTGCAGTTCGAGGCCTTCCAGGCGTTCAATGCCGCGCTGACTGCAGCAATCGACACGCCGGTGAATGCGGGAGCCCCTGATCGTAACGTTCAGTCGTCCGCTAGCCTCATTGCACGACGGACACAGGCAACACCTTGAAGATGATGAACGACTCGCGTGACCGGCGAGTTCGCCATTCTCGGCCTGTGCTTCCTGATTCTGGAGTGGGCCGCCATAGCCGCCTATGCCTATATAGGGTCGCATCTGGGCAAATGGTTTGCAGTACCCGCACGCAAACGCGTCTTCAACCGGACATGCGCCTCCTTGCTCGGGTTTGCCGGCGGCGGCCTGCTATTGTCGAGAAAGGCGGCAGACGGGGCATAGACGCTATAGGGCGCTGCGACGAACGGCGTCCAGGCCACACGCCGACGGCGTAGAGTGCCCAAGCGATGAAAACCGGCTGAAAGAATGGACGGATCCAGTAGTACCACGACCCGAAATCCAGTCCCTGCACGGATTGTCCCTTGAGGGCGACATTGATATTGGCCGGAACGACACAGATCAGCAACACTGCCAGCATGATCCCTGCCAGTCGCTGCAGGTCTGGGAGACCCAGTCCCCGATAAATGGCAACAGGCACCATCAGACCGATGCCACCGGCCAGTTCCGCCGCACCCGATGCATGGACCCAGGTCAACGCATGTTCGGACAAAGCGTCGGGCATCATGGGAACATACCGCGCAGCACCGTTCAGAAAATGGTCCACGCCGGTAAAGAGGAAGCCCATGCCCATGCCGTAGCGCATGCAGTCGCGCAGGCTCAGCCGGGTGCGGAAGAACAGCCCCAGCACCCTGGCGATGACCGCCCCGACACAGAGCAAAAGGAGAAAGCTCATGATTTCCTCCATCCAAGTTGACGACGTAAACATAATCATTGATAATGTTTACGATGTCAACTTGCGTATTGAAGAATTACATCGATGACTCCAAGCTATCACCATGGAGACCTGAAGCCGGCTCTGCTCACCTACGCGCGCGAGCAACTGGAACAAGGAAATCTGGACGCCTTGTCCATGCGGGAAATGGCGAAGACGATTGGCGTGTCCCACACCGCCGCCTACCGTCATTTCACCAACAAGCACGCTCTTCTCGATGCCGTGGCCGTACAGGGTTTCGAGGAAATGCTGGAGGCCTGTGCCGTAGCAGTACGGCACGAAGAAGACGTTCCCCGATCCATGCTGAAGGCATGCGGGCTCGCTTACATCCGGTTCGGCATGACGTATCCGCGATTGCTGGCCCACATGTTCAGTGCAGCCTCCATGCCCCAGGCGAGCGCAGCCCTGGGCGAAGCCGGAGCCCGGCTTTTCGACATGCTGCTGGGTCTGGTCTCCGATGGGCAATCCCGCGGAGCGTTCCGCAACGGCGATACAAGGCAACTGGCTCACGCATGCTGGGCCATGGTCCATGGCCTGTCCGCTTTGCTGAGCATCGGAGCCATCAAGAAGTCGTCAAGCGCGAATGCCGACGCGTCTTTGAGCAGCGCCCAGCTGGCACTCGACACCTTTCTGAATGGCCTCGCAGCCAGCTGCGAGCCACCAACCGCCTCCGGTCATGACGACGGCGCCGCAACGTAAAATCATCAAGCATGCATTCCCTCACGACAAGGAATCAGGCCCTTCCAGTCAACCTGGCAGCGGAACCGGCAAGCCTGAAACCCCGGGGCGATGAATGCTGCGGCAGATACGGCTAGATTCCTGCAGCCGGCGCCCGCCCGAACCTGGCTATCAACTTCACATAGGCCAGCTCGCTCAACAGTTCGACCAGTGTCTGGGTGACGATGATGGCGGGCAGAATGGGGATCGCTCCGGGCACGGCAAGCCCCAGCGGCAGGACGACCAGCGAATTGCGCGTTCCCGTGCTGAAGGCGATCGCGCGCCCCGACCCGGCGTCCATGCCGAACAAGCGGGCCACCAGCCAACCCAGCAGCGGCGCGGCAATGGCAAAGGCGAGGTAGACCGGAACGACACGAAGCACAGCTTCGATTGCCGGACCGAGCTGCGGCACCACGGCAGCAATCACAATGAACAGAACCAGCGCCGTGGCCGGAACGGGCAGGAGATCCAGCCATTCGGCGGCACGCGTCCCGACCGGGCTTCTGGCCGCACAGGCTTGCGTCGCCGCAGCCGCCAGTAAAGGCACGAGAATCAGCCACAGGAAAGCATGCAGGAAAGGCCCCGCCTGGATCAGCTGCGTCGCCTCAGCGCCCAGAAACAAACCAAGATAGGCGGGCAGCAACAGCATCTGGATGATGAGCAAGGCCGGCGTTGCTGCCAGCAGCAGGCGGGCGTCCGCCCTCCCCAGGTGCGCGAATGTAACCACATAGTCGATACAAGGCGCAAGCAGCACCAGCAATGCGCCCAACCGGATCATCGGATCATCGGGCAGAAACAACGCCAATACCGCAACCAACAATGGAATCACTATGAAGTTTGCAACCAGCAGCGCAGCCAGAAAACGGAACTGTACAGACGCCCGCCGCAGATCCGCCAGGGGAACCTGAAGAAAGGTTGCGTACAGCATCAGCGCAAGAGCGGGGTTGATGGCCGCTTCGAGCACCCTGGTTCCCGGAACCGCCACCGCAAGGCCTGCGCCCAGGGCAACCGCGAAAAAATAGATGACGATCTGGCGGGATTCCAAAACGCCACGGACCTGCTGGACTGACATCATTTCCTTCATTGCAGATGGTGACGAGAAAAGATCGGGATACAAGCCTTGCCCGCCGCGTGAATGCCTGACTGGAAACAGGGAAGATGCCGGCTGGCCTCCGCATTGCACGATGCTGCCGACCATAGCCCGAATGGTGGCGGCAGTCTCTACCCCCGGTGGTTTTTACTTCTCGCCCCTGCCATGCATCACCATGATGGTTTGTTGCATCAGCGCACATAGGGTTTCCTGCCCGCTCTTCACGGCGAAAACCTCTGCCTGCGTGATGATCAGCATGCGGCCCGGCCGCACCACCTTGCCACGGGCGATCAGCTTCTCGCCGACTGCCGGGGACATCAGGTTCATTTTGTATTCGACAGTCAGAACCGACGCATCGGCCGGGACCAGAGTCATGGCCGCATAGCCCGCTGCTGAATCGGCGATCATGCCGACCACACCGCCATGAACGAAACCGTGCTGCTGCTCGACGCCGCTCCAGTGCGGCAGATGGATCTCGGTATAACCTTGCCGTACCATGGGCATGCTGGCCTTGATCATGGCCATGGCGTTCTGGCGGTCGAAGCTGCTGCGGACGCGGTCGTTGGCGGCACATTCAGGAAGAGAGGTCACGAATCGATACCTTGCGGGAGGGCAAACGGGTTGAAACCTGTCCGACTATAACCCCCGGCCGTCGCCGGGTGAAGAACCAGCCCGGTGAACCGGCGCTTCGTCCACGTCGCCGCTTGCAGGCGGCTCCGATTCGCAGGCGTAGAACAATCAGGGGTGACTGTCCGACCTCCAGGCTAAGCTGCCCAGCTCACAACCTGCATGCCGCTCGGATTCGCCACCGGACAGGAAAGGCCCGCGCCGTCCTCATTCCCGGGCAGTATACTCAGGCTAACTGGTTGATATTTGAAGAATACCGGCCCGGCCGCAGGCCGGCCCAGCGCTGAAACCGATCGAGTCACCCTACATGCGAGCTCCGGATTTTTCCATCGACCCTGATGCCGGCGCCCTGAGCGGCACCCGGGCCGGGACAGTCCGTCGATACCGGCAGGAGGAACCTGCAGCGGCGGAAGCCGACTGGCTGGCGCAGGA
>Ga0172382_10007305_pt1 | contig 15723 bp, 11 predicted proteins | sample Leawel138RmetaG_FD_122245 | JGI IMG/M metagenome (GOLD analysis project Ga0172382, IMG submission 122245) | Leachate microbial communities from a municipal landfill in Southern Ontario, Canada - Leachate well 138R metaG | ecosystem: Engineered > Solid waste > Landfill > Unclassified | place...
TAGCCACTGAAGACTGACCTCAGGCATGGCCTGGCGACACACTCAATTGCCAACAGCAGACATAACCCTACCCCTGTCACCCCAATGGGGGTGGCAGGTCACTTGAGGACAAACCCATGAACAAAAAAGATGACGTCAACAACTGTCGCGCCTATGCCATCCGAGCCGGAGATGCCGACACCCTGTGTCTTATGAATGAGGACGATGTCCTGACCACGGCGAGATCCATCATGGAATCTCGCTTCCAGCGCAGCCACTACCTGACCAGCCCCGATGTCACCCGACAGTACCTGACCCTGAGTTTGGCCAATGAACCCAGGGAGGTGTTTGGACTGGTGTTCCTCGACTCAGGCCATGGAGTGCTGGGGCTTGAGATCCTGTTTCAGGGTACGATTGATGGTGCTGCGGTCTACCCCCGGGAGGTGGTCAAGCGGGCACTGGATGCCAATGCCGCTGCGGTGATCCTCGTGCATAACCATCCCAGCGGCAACCCCGAACCCAGTCGAGCCGATCAACTGCTGACCGAAAGGATCTGCAAGGCATTGGAGACGGTTGAGATCCGGGTGCTCGATCACCTGATCGTGGCGGGCAGTGGGGTGGTGAGCTTTGCGGAGCGGGGGCTAATTCCTTCAGGAACCGGCTGACTTACTTCCATCCGACGGCTGTTGCTTCAGAAAAGTGAAGAACTCCGTCGGCTCCGCATCCAAGGCGCGACAATAATGGGTGAACTCCACCGCATCCAGGCGCCGCTCTCCACTTTCTACCTTACCCACCAGCGAACGCACAACTTGGAGCTTGTCCGCCAATTGACGCTGAGTCAGCTTGGCGGCTTTGCGCTTGCTCACAAGCCACTCTCTTAACAAGCGCTGCTCGGAGCCATACATTGAAGGCCTGAACGTTTTCATTGCACCTAATATAGGTGCGCGCTATCATGCTCCCATTTTAGGAGCGGCGTGAGTGATTCAGCCTTTCAACACCTGGGTTGTGGTGAGGCGTCTCCTGGCAATACCTGTTAACTGATAGATGAAAGGAATCCACATGGACATCAAACGAGAAGAAAACGAAAGCATCGCACAGGGCACGGACATCACGAGCTTCTTCAGTCCCGTCTACATAAAGTACTACTTTATTTCACTGATCGTCATGTTCGTGATCATGGTTTACAGCTTCTTTAGCAGTAACCCTGAAATCCCGGAGATTGGGTTTTGGAAAGGCCTCCTGATCTTGATCATCGCTCCCCCCATCACCGCCCTCGGCGCCTTTATCGGTCGTCTTTTCAGAGACTACACACGGCCTGACTTTATCCTGACCTCAGGTGCCGGAGATACGTTCAAGACCAAACTCTTTTGGAGCTTTGGACCGCAGCTCATCGGTTGGTTTTTGACACTTCTGGTCATGGACAACCTGTTCCGCTGAGTCAAAACGACTCTGGTAACGATGCCCAGGAAATCCCGCCAACTTTGTTAGATCAAGAGCCATTTTAACCGTTTGACTATCTAGGCTCGGATTGTTGGCTTCGGTTGATACGAAGAGGACACGGTAACCGAGGGCTGGCATAGCCACCATTTCCCAGAAATGACTCTGCATAAGGGAAAAATTGAAACTTTTGCCTTATATTTCACTCACACAAGCAGCAGCTGCACACCCATTTTTGCAAGCAAAGCCGGTTCACCGTTTTCTGTTGGCGATACCGGCCACTAACAGCCCTGGCTCCCCTGGTGGAGCCAGGGCTGTTAGTGGCGGAGATAAAGGTAGGGCTGCATCGCCTTCCGATACCATGTCTTTTTTTGCATATTTTCAGGATCGTACTTTGACACAGCTGAAATAAAATGTAGTGAATCAAGCCTAGTCGGACAATTTTTGTTAAGAGTGCCAGATCAAGTGCAAGAATTCTGCTTCACTGCCCCTCAAAGTCTCTCGCATCCAGGCCCGGATATCTGGCTCCTACCCCCAGTTTGAGGCGTTACCTGGATCTGTGTGCTGATCCTTTCCTTCAAAGCAGCCACATGTGAGATCACGCCGATCAACTTACCCTCTTGTTGCAACCCCGCGAGAGTTTCCAGGGCAGTATCGAGAGCCTCCTCGTCCAGAGTACCGAAGCCTTCATCCAAGAACAGTGAATCAACCCGAACATTTTTGCTAGCCATATGCGACAAACCCAGCGCTAACGACAGGCTGACGATAAAGCTTTCGCCGCCGGAAAGGTTCTTCGTTGAGCGAATTTCTCCAGCCTGATAGTTGTCGACCACGTTGAGCTCCAGAGGCTGAGCGTCGTCCCGGGTCAGCAAATAGCGGTCGGTCATTTTTTGTAGTTGCCTGTTGGCGTGACCAATCATCATTTCAAAAGTCAGACCCTGGGCAAAGTTGCGGTACTTCTTACCATCAGCAGAGCCGATTAATTCGTGGAGATTTTCCCACCTGCGGCACTCTTTTTTCTGGGCTTCGATAGCTGTCTGTTTTTCTTTTATCCGCTCTTTTGCAGCCGTATTCTCACCTAGCTTGTGCTTGAGACCGGCAATGATGTCCCGCAGCTCTTTCAGGGCTTCCTCGCGCTCTTTGAATTGGGGCTGGAGCTCTTCCAGCGACTTGTCCGTAACTTTTCTGGCCATCTCCGTGGCCAAGCGCGTTTCCCGATCCCTCTGCCTGGCTTTCAGATCTGTTTGACGTTCATCCAGATCCTTGGCCGTAGCCGTCAACTCCGCACGAGCATCAGAGGGCAATATGGCTACCAAAAACTGTTCTTCATCTGAAAAACCAACGGGCGCAAGAGCTGAAGAGAATTCAGCTTCCAGACCTCGTAGCTCTGGCTCTCGTAAGTCTATGCGTGCCCTCAGAGATTCGACGTGAGCCTTCGCGGTATTCCATTTTTGCTGGAGCTCATTGTGACGTTCTCTGGCCTGCTTTTCGGCACCTTCGGCAACAGAAATTGCCTTATGTAAATGGCGCTCCTCATCATCCGGATTCTTGTCGCCGTACAGTGTATTACGCTCATCATTTCCGGCGGAGAGTTCTTTTTTCAAGGCCTCCAGGCGTTCAAGCTTTTCGGCCAGGGCGGTGCTTTGAGTTTCGATAACCGCATCTAGCCGCTTCACCTCACTGTCGATATTGGCAATCTGTTTCTCGATGTCCGCTTTATTCTTGACTTGGTTCTGCCATGCCATCAGCCGAGCTCTGAGGGTGTCGATCAGTGATGAAATGTCCGTATCAGGGATGCCCGCAATACCAAGCGGCAGGAGCTTGCTAGAGACAGCCTGCCTGCGTTCTGCAAAATCAGTAAGGAGTTTCACCAGACCGTCCTTCACCTCGGCAAGGGCTTTCTCGGCGGCCTTCTTGTCATTATCCGCTGCCGACGCCAGCTTTTCAGCCTCCGTCAGGTTCTTACGGGCGAGGCTTTCTGCTTCTTCGAGTTTCTTGATGGCAGATTCCTGATCCTCGGCTTTGCTAATCAGCCTGGTCAGGGCGTCGATCTTTTGTTCGGTTTCATCGGGGATAGGGACATTTCCTTCTGCGAAGGGATGTTCGGTTGCGCCGCAAAGAGGACAGGGCTTGCCCTCTTCCAGTTTTACCCGGTGATCTTCAAGCTCCGCAATTTTGGCCATGAAGGCCATTTCACGCAGCAGGGTTTCCTTCTCCGTGCGGTATTCCCGCAACAAACGACTTTCCAGCAGCTGACTCAATGCATCTTTGCCCTGCTGAAGCTGTTTTGAGGCGTCTTCCAGTTCCTGCTTCCGAATATCTGATTGCTGCTTACGGTCATCGAGGGACTTTGCCGCCAGTTCCAGAGCCGTCGTGGCCGTTTCTTGAGCGGCCTCCTTTTCAACGATTTCATTTTGCTTAGAGAGCAGGCCGCCGATCTGTTCTTCAACGCCAGCCAGACCGCCGATCAGCCATTCATCTTGTGCATTCTCCTTGAGGTAGTGGTCCACAAAATCCAGCGTCTCATTAGACTTGGATCGTTTTTCCTGCTCTTCAAGCCGGGCTTTATTGTCTCCATCAATCTTTGCCGTGTCCTTCTTACAGTCCTCATCGCCTTCCGAAACAGCCTTTTTCTGATTGGCAAGTTTCTGATCCATGGAGCGAACCTTCTGCAATGTAGGCGCGGCCGCTTTCAGCTCTTCTTTTGCCCGAGCGGTTTGTTGCTCAGCGGAGGTCAGTGCCTCGGCCTGTTCCTTGGCGGTTGATTCCAGCCCAGGAAGAGCCTCTTCCTCAGTTTTCAATGCTGCTCTGTCATTCGCCTGCTGTTTACGGGTGACGGTCAGCGTTGCGTATACGCCGTCCAGTGCGGCGGCACTTAAAGCCCGACCCAGCTTTTCACGATCCGGTTTGAATGCCTCGATTTCGCCCTGCAGCTTGCTCTCTTCATCGGCCAAATTGCCGATTTCCTTCTTCAGCCCATCGATGGTGGTGAGCCAGGCAATGGCATTTGCGGTCTCGGCGGATTTAGCCGCAAGGTCTGTCTCTTCCTTCTGTTTTGTCTCGAGTACGCGCCCAATCTCTTGTTCCTGCTCCGGCTCAAGAATCACGATGCCTGCCGTTTCAGCCTGGAGCAGGTTCAGTTTTTCCCTCTCCTCGCGGTTGCGTCCATGGACACGGATGGATATCTGGCTGTAGATCTCTGTGCCCGTTATCTGCTCCAGGATCGGAGCCCGATCATCGGCGGCTGCCTGAAGGAACGCGGCGAAGCCTCCCTGTGCCAGTAACATGGAACGGGTGAAACGATCAAAGTCCATGCCAGTAGCAGACTCGATCTGGTCGGCTACACCTCTGATCTTGGATTCAAAGATTTCGCCGGAATCGGCATTGGCAATTTCGTGTTTCGAGGCCTGTAGTTCGCCATTCGGTTTCTTGCGTGCCCGGTGTTGGCTCCAGTAACAGCGGTAACGACCAGACTGGGTTTCGAATGTCACCTCGGCAAAGCATTCGCCGGTCTGGCGGGACATGATTTCGTTCCCGCTCTTTGTGACCTTGTTCAGGCGCGGCGTCCGCCCATAAAGGGCGAGACAAATCGCATCGAGGATGGTGGTCTTCCCCGCGCCGGTGGGACCGGTGATGGCGAAGATACCGTCAGAGGCGAAGGCCGGGTGCATCAGGTCGATTTGCCATTCGCCGACGAGTGAGTTCAGATTCTTGAAGCGTACCTGTAGTATTCTCATCGACAGTCTCTCTATTCCGCCTGAGCATCGTCTTCATAGAGAGACGAGACCGTTTCCTGATAGGCCCGAAGCAGTTCAGACCGCTGGTCTTCAGGCACTTCATGAGAGACGAGGCATCGTTCGAATACGTCGTCCACGTTCAGGTCGTCGAGTGTTTCCTCTTCATGGATTTGCCCCAGAACGCGGTCGATGATGCGGTTGTTCTTTATCCGAAGAATTTCCATATGGGTGCCGGATATCGCTGCCTCCAGGCGCTCACGCAGGTCGCCAATGACCTCATCACCGTCATAGATGACTTCGAGCCAGGCACTTGATAGTTTTGAGTCATCCGTTGCCGACAATTCAAGGATGCGGCTTGAGATGCTTTTCCAGTCACCCTTGACGCGCTCAAGCTTTTGAAACACCGGCACATGAACCAGTTGTACGGATGCAGCTGTACTGTGGAATTCAACCTGACAAACACTCTTCTGCTGTTTTGCCTCTCCAAACCCCATGGGCAGAGGAGAGCCGCTGTACCGTATGGTTTCGGAGCCGTTCACCTTTTGCGGGACGTGGAGGTGGCCAAGCGCCAGATAGTTGAAGCAGACAGGAAAAATCCCGGCCGTCACATGAGCCAGGGAGCCGACATAGAGTTCGCGAACGCCATCACCATCGACAGTTTGTCCGCCAGCGGTGAACAGATGGCCCGTGCCAACGATGGGAATATCGGCGCCGAGTTCCTCGCGTTTCTGTTCGGCCAAGGCGGCGACTGCCTTGTAATGAGTGCGAATGCCGTCAAGCAGTTTTCGCTCTTTGTCCTCAACGCTCTCGCCAGCCTCAGCCATGCGGATATCCCTGTCGCGCAGGTAGGGCACGGCGCAGACAATCAATTCTGGAACATCCCGCTCATTGCGAAGCACCAGCACTTCGTCTTCCAAGGATTCCATGCTACTACCGACCACGTAGACATCAAGGGCCTTAAGCAGCTCTCTGGGAGCATTGAGAAAGGATGGTGAATCGTGGTTGCCCGCGATGACAACAACATGCCGACAGGACGAGGCGGCCACCCGGCACAGGAAACGGTAATAGAGCTCCTGAGCTCGATTGCTCGGAGCGCTGGTGTCAAAGACGTCACCCGCAACCAGCAGCGCGTCGATTTCATTCTGCTGAATCGTCTCCGCCAGCCAGGTCAGAAAGGATCCGAACTCCTCGTAGCGTTTTCTGCCATAAAGAGTGCGCCCGATGTGCCAGTCGGATGTGTGGAGGATTTTCATTGGGTCTCTTGCACCTTCAGCGCTGTGTCAAGCTCTTCCAGAGCAGTGACGATTTGATTAACGACTGCCTGTTCAAATTCCGGCAAATCGGTTTCATCATGGGTGCCTTTATTCAAATATGTCCATGGCGGGTGATTTGCATCGGAACCTAGGACAGTAGCAAGTGACTTTGCGATCTTATCTTTATGAGGAATATCTGCTTTTGATTTACTGAACTTCGATTTCAAATTGTCAGCAAGGTACCGCAGATCCCATGGCTGGTTTGGAGATCGTCTCGCAACACTAATCGGCTTATCAGACTTATCACAGTGTTTCCCATAGTAATACCATGCACCTTCAGTCAAGTTTTCCAAAGCCCTGCGTGCAGACATAAGAGAGTCGCGATATTCTCTGCTTTCATAGAGTTCACGAGCGGCCAGAACATAGTTTTTAGGCCTATTGAGAGAGTTAACACGGATATGGTGGTCTTGTTTGGCCGAGAAGAGATAGGAGGAAGCAGTTTTTGATGCTTCTTTCCCGATAATTTGATGTGTTCGGTTGAAAAACTCTTCCCCATGTATAGCAATGATCAGCTGCTTCCCAGCAAAGTAATCATCCACAAACAACGTTTCTCGGATGGCCTGCCGATGTTCATCATCAATCGCATTTACTGGATCATCAAAAATTAGGAGAGGGCAATTTTCCTTGAGATTTTTGGCGGTCAGTATGGCGAGACCAACGCATCGAATGTGGCCTTCACTTAAAATGTGCAATGCGTCAAAATACTTGCTCGGATTCTTTTTGAACGTAATCTGAAGACGTTGGTTTTGGCTCAACGGAAAGCGAATGTTTGCCAATTGTTCATGCTCAGAGTCATTACGATTGAAGGCGTTGTAGAGTTGAACCACAGTTTCGCCTAAGTCTGCTACCAACTTAGCAGGGAGAGCGTTTATATAGGCATTCAGGTTCTGGACAAAAATAGCATAAGCATTGGCAATGGCTTGGTTTTGAACAACAACAGTTTTCTCTACTTCTGAATTTGCAATAAGCTGTGCATTATCCTTATCAAATTGGGCAATTGCCTCTTCCGCTTTTTTCTTTGTCCCGTTTGCCGTTTCCCTGCGCGCTTGAAGTTTTACAGTTTGCTCAGCCAATTTACGAAGCCGGGTAAGCTCGGCCTGTTTCCCCGGTCGTTCAGCTGAAGTTTTATCAATTGCCTTGTCTGCCTCTTCTAGCTGTTTGACCTGGTTCTCCAGATGCAGCATCAGGGTAAGTTCAACCTCGGACTTCTGAAGAAGGGAATGCCACCAATCAGCGGTAATCTCCTTTTCATCTGAAATTTGAATTGCAACGAGCGGATTGTTTTCTGGGTAACGGGAACAGCAGGTGTTAATCATTCCGGACAGTCTGTTCAGAGATGTGGCACTGTCACGCTTCAGCTTCTTCAACTCATCCTGCAAACGGCTTAAATGTTCAAGTTTTTTCAGCTCCGCGTCAGCGTAATCGAAAGGATTCACTTTAACTTGCGAAAGTGGCGTCTGACAGGCAGGGCAGTTTTCAGGGCTACTTTCCTTTAGCCGTGTCACAGCATCATAAAGCTGCTTAAATGAAACCTGCTGACTGGCTTTTGATAGCTCGTCCTGTTTGCCCACAAGTTCGCTGATATTGATTTCGATAGACTGCTTCAGGGCATCTAAACTGTGGATGGTTACATTGCTCTTAGAGGGCAGTTGCTTTTGGAGTTCATCCTCAAGTTGCTTGATCAGTCCGACCTGTTCTTCGGTGCCATTGAGCTCAGCAACCATTTGAGGGAATGTGCAGCCTTCACGATACGCCTGCACCAGATCCCTCTCTTCTTTTTCAATATTCTGAATTTGTTCGGGAATCGTGATTTTCAGTTGCTGCTGGTACCCAGCCAGCACCTCCCGCTTTTTTGCCAGCTCCTTTGCCTTCACTCCCTCAAGATCGATGTATCTACCGTCCATCGTATCCGTAAAATTGCGAACAAACTCTGTGAAGATGTCGAGACCAAACAAAGTGGAAATCAACTCTGTCTGCTTGGCCGGTACTTGGGCAGCAATACGGGAGAAATTATCGATGCGATTCTTCTCGACAAAACAAAAGCGGTAAAGTATCTCATTTCGGGTGATCGAAATGTCGTTTCCTTGGCTATCGAGCCCAACAAGTGTCGGCGGCGTGAAACTTTCGGTGTAGGCGTTTTTCAGGTAATCCAGCTGGTTACGAAATCGTTTGCTTTCCGCCTCAGCGACATTTCCAAGTAGGCCATACTCCAAAGCTTCACAAAAACTGGATTTCCCGGTCCCATTGGGACCGTATATCAGCACCAATTTACTATCCAGATCAAAATATTCCTGTTTTGCAAATCCACGAAAGGGGCCAACAGAAAGACTTTTCAACTGAATAATTGGGGTAGTGTTTTCGGTAACCTGCTCCGGTAGTGGCTGAACATCTGAGCCGACAGAACTCCAATTTTCCTGAGCCAGTTTCACTATGTTTTTGATTCGTTGTCCCTGCGCAGTTGAAAGCGGAATCAATGTTCCCAAATGCTCTAACACCAAGTTGGCAATTTTCCTTACGTCCGCGGGAACACTCTCGGCATTGAGCGTTTGAAGAAAACGAACATATTCAGCACGAATCATACTAGAGCTCCCCCATCTCGTGAAACCGTGCGCGAGCCGGTTTTAATGAACGTCACCTCAAACGCCTTGCACTGCCGGTATTGCTGCAGGCGATTGGCGAAGGTGAAGGCATCGTTCATCTCGTAGTGCTGAAAGATGTCAAGGCCGCGATCCAGGGAGATTTTCCAACCGTGGTCGGTCACGATGTGGCGGGCGTGGATCGTGCCTGTGCCGTCGAACTCCCAAGTGAAGTTCACGCCCACGCTGCTTGCGGACTGCTTCAACTTCTCGAAGTTTTCCTTCTGCTGTTCGCCTTTAAACTCGTCTTCCGCTGTCACCAGGTGCACGGACACTTCCTCATCCGGTGCCTTTTGTTTGACCACTGTCTCCAAAAACTCCATGAGGTTGCGCATCTGGTAAAAAAGGCGGATGTATGGATCGGTAACTGTCATCGCGGTCGCGCCCTTGAGATAGGGACCTAGCAGCATATCGAAGGAGAGACCCTTCTGGTTCTCCTGGAACGCGAGGTGCTTTTCCTTGAGGACTGGCTCGGCCTGTGCCAGTGGTTCGGATGGACCTTGGGTCGAACTCGATTTTGCAGCTTCGAGGATTTCCCCGTCCTCACCTTCGGCGATTGTCTTGTGGTAGTAACCGGGGTATTCCTCTTCTTCAAGCGTCGTGACAGTCTTGGCACTCCCCCCAGCATCTCGATAGGAAAAGTTGACCTGGGCGTAAGTGGAATCTACGCGCATCAGTTGATCCTTGACCCGTTTACGCCCTTCTATCGCAAACCGCAGAAGTTCTTCAGTCTCTTCGTCGGTTGCGCCACCCTGCGGAAATAGAATCTTCATCAGACCAGAGAAGGTCTTGTTGATACCGTCTCGGTCGCGGGTGGATATATCTGACGATAGGGTGTATTTGTCCTGATAGCGATCCGAGAAGTCGTAGCTCCGGAGTGAGCGCAGCACCTCCGCCAGGTAGTCAACAACAAAACCAAAGCCTGTCGAGAACATCTCGTTACGCAGGTTGTCCATCTCCCATCCCGGAAGGAACCAATGCAACCGGTCCAGGATCGCCTGGCCATCGGTGTTTCTGTAGGTTTCAGGCAGGTCCATGAACAGGTGCCCATGCTTGAGCATATAGGGCACGTTGTGAGAAGTGTTGCCAATAAACACCATGGATGCCTCAGCACCTTGCGGACCGGTGCCTCGGTTGAAGGACTTGTTGGCCATGTAGTTCTTCAGGGTATCAATCAGCTTGATGTCGGGCTTTTTCCCGGCACCGGCAAACTCGTCCATCGCCACCACATCCCAGTAGCCAACCAGCCCGATCTTGCCCGTGGTGTTGTTGATAAAGAGCTTGGCCAGAGTGGCCTCGCCACCTGACACCAGGGTGCCATGGGGTGAAAACTCTGAATATACGTGGGATTTGCCCGTACCCTTCGGACCCAACTCGATGAGGTTGTAGTTGCGCTCGCAAAACGGAATCAAGCGCACAAGCTGGATGAGCTTGCTTCGGCGGCCAAATGCCTCGGGGTTGAGCCCAATGCTCTGCATCAGCACATCAATCCACTCATCCGTAGTGAATTGCTTGCGTCCTTCGATGTAGGCATCGTAGTCAAGGCTGGAGAGCTGGATCGGCTTGAGGGAAGCCATAACCCAGGGCGTTGATTGGCAATCCTCGGTGAAGTCGTATTCGATATCGCAGATACACCACACCCCACCGACCAACAGCTTGGGGTGCTTCTTGATGGTTCCCGAGTCTACCAGGACTTTCTTGATACCGAGGTTCTCAAACTCCCCCTCATACACATCACGACTGTCGTTCAGTGATACCGTGACTTTGTCGATAACCTTATGCCGACCTTTTTCCTTTATGTGCGAACGTACCAGACCCGCTTCGTTACGGTGCACATAGTGCTTGGCCAAAATTTCCTTGACCGTGTCGATTCCGGTCTGGATGGTTGGCTCATCGCTGGTGGCGCAGTACTGTCCCAGCAGATACTCCAGCACGTAGGAGGGAACGATGGCATTGCCCTTGACCGTCTTGACAAGATCCTTGCGGACAACGAGTCCCGGGAAGTGCGTGTTGATTTTCTGGTCAAGATCGTTCATCGGTCACCTGTCCTAAAAGTCCCTGTATCAGAAATCGAAGTCACTCGTAAATGAACGCCGCATCAGGTAGCGGAGTGACTTGTATTCCTTGTAATGTGAAGTTCCGGCGTGCTTTTCCTCCAGTCGCAAAACGACTTCCTGGCCGTTGGCTTCATCGGCCTTGCGAGTCAGCACAAATCGGACTTGCAGCTCTCTGTCCCGCGGGTTGTCCGAGACCAGATCAAAGCTCAGGTCGTGACTGTCAGATATCAAGTCGCCAGCCTCGGTATAAATGCCTGCGCGCAACACACGTGGCTGGATTTTGTCCGTCACCGGCCCGGACTGATACAGGGTCACAGCCAGTTGCCCGGAGGTAATCACCGAGCTGGCGCCACGGAGGATATCCACCTCCACGGCGGTGACATCGCTTTGGCGCTTCTTGTTGATCTTGAGCACCGGAATCACCACCTCTTGCAGCGATGCACCACCATGCACAAAGCGACTACCCGACCCCTTCAGCCGCAGCCGGTTGATCGACTTGGGTATCTGAACTTCCACATCACCGCCAAGCCCGAGCTGTTGAGGGGTAAACGTATGCAGGCCGGGTGATTCAACAAGCCCTTTACCGAGCACGAACCTGCGGTCTCGGTACAAAACCACCTCACCTTTAGCCTCGACACTGGCAAAGTCGCTCTCATCCAGTGGCCGATGCTGGTAGATGAAGCCATGATCAGCTGTGACCAGAATATTGTTGGCATTGGCCGCCGTCAGCTTCTTCACCAGCCTGACGATATCTGCCAGTGTCTGCTCGGCTGCTTCAAAGGCTTGCCCCTCTGAATGCATCTTGTCGCCGGTATGATCAATGCGATTGTGATAGATATAGAGCACATCGTTGCGTTTCAGTAGCTCGCGGCTACCATCCCGATCCAGCTGCATGAAACCTTCGGCGGTGATAGCTTCACCGCGACCATCCAGAGCCGCTTGCAAAATCTTGGTGCGATTAACCGTGCCCTGAGAGCTTTGGCCATCAACCAGCACGGTCCCCGTTTCGTTATCGGCAATCGCCAGAACCTTGTTGGGCAGAAGCGCCGCCATGCCCAGCTGGGTGTAGCTGGGTAGCATCGACAGCGCTGGCTCCAGCTCGGCACTGTAACGGTCCTCTTGGCGGATCAGGCTGAGCAGTTCATCGCCGATCTCGTAGCGCATAGCGTCGGAGATAATCACGCAGACCTTGTTGTCCTTGCGCAGGAACGGCCTCACCCAGTACTCAAAAAACTCCTTCTGCCTGTGCACAGGCAAGGCTTCCCAGCTCAGAGCCCCATCCACAAAGGTCTGGAAGCGATCACCCAGCTTCAGCAAATAGTTGTTGGAATAGAGGTTTTCGATCTGATCAGACAGGTCGCCCATCAACGAGGCCTGCCCAGACATACGCACGTGGTAAATGAACTTGCGGTAAAGTTGATCGAGCTGGTACCAGAACCGGCTGTAACGCTCCACGCCCTCGGCCATACTGCCCATATCGAGTTTGGCCTCGCCCAGTGCCTGGGTGAACTGAGCCGCATAATCGACTGCCTCATATAGATGTCGGTAGTCGCGATACCAGTGACCCTGCCGCCGTTGGCGAACCCAAAGTGACACATCGCCACTGGATACCGTTCGCGACACCACTGCCCGCACCAGGTCGCTGATGATCTTTTGATCCAATAGGCGGAAGTAGTCCAGCTCTATCAGCTCGCGGAAATCCCGCTTGGCCAGATCCTGCTCAATCCCGAGCACCTCGGCACATTCTTGCGAGAGTGTCTCGAAGCCAGCTTCAAACTGGCGACTATCCTTCCAGCGTTTGAGAAACACCAGGGCATCACCGCTCAGCTTCACCTGACTATCGGAGCCACCCTTACCGACAGTCATGGCATAACATGACTTGAACAACTCGACGGTAAAATCGCGGATGCTCGGCTCGTCGGACTTGTAGCCATAGCAACGGGTCATCTGCTCCCACAGGAAGCCATCCAGGCCGCACCGCCCGACCAGCCTGATTTTCTCATCCCGTCCGTCGGCCAGATCCTGCAGTAGGTTTTCCAGCACCGCATCCATGCGCGGCTCGCTGCCGGTGCATACCGCCAGCATCTTCAGGCGAATCTGCCCGGCAGTATCGTCGGTTTTTAGCAGCTTCTTGAGGGCATCCTTGCGTTTAACCGCCTCAAAGAACGACCCATGAGCCTGCACCACCTCCGTGAACTCCAGACCGAGCTCCAGCTCAGACAACCAGATGGCCACCTGGTCGGTGCGAAATTCGCCATTGGCCAATTGTACATCCAAGAGCCAGTTTTCAAGGTCGGGGGGCTGAGCGCCTTCATGATAGATAAGGAACCTCTGTTCTGGCTGTTCACGCAGCAGTCTGTACTTAATGCCGTACTCGTTGTTGCTTAGCTCCAGCTTTTCGATGCCAGGCAGTGACAATGCCTCGAAGTCGTCACGCAACTCCTGCTTGGCGTCGTACCAGAAGATAATCCGGTGGCGGTCAAAGAGTTTGGTCAACGCCTGAGCTATGCGGTTATTCATGGCTTATCCTTTTTCACCAACTGGTACTTCTGCAGGCGACTGGTTGGCTTGTCAGGAAGTGTGTATTCAATCTTGCCTTCGTCCAGTAGATCCTTGATGGCACGCTTGAATGCGCCGGTTTTTGACCCAATCCCCAGGACATCCACCAATTCGGCGGCGGAAAGTGAACCATCAGCCAAGGCTCGCACAATGATAGCTGACTGGGCCCCTGACTGGGCCCCTGAATCTGACCCGTTGCCAGAGGGTTCAAGTCTATGGGCTTTGGCAAGGTAAATGGTCAGCCGGATACGCATACCCGCTTCTTCAATCACCGGCTCTGGCAACCCCAATGCTTTAGCCTCTGTAAAAATTCTACGGACACCGGTGCCCCACTGCTCAATCAAGCCCAACTCCCTGAATACGCGGGCGATGACGTGATTGCGAACACGGGATGTCCCCTGCTTTATATCCTCAATGGTTAAACCTGGCAGCAGAATACCCAGGCTTTCAATTTCAATGCGGTCATCAAGAAACACCACCCGTATAGGTGCGCCACGCTGTGAATAATCGCTGTGCACAATGGCACTGATGATCCCCTCGCGCAGTATGCCAAGGGGAATACTCCACACATCCTTGCGGCGCACGTCGGAAAGATCGGCGCCCCGAAACGCATGTTTTTTCAGAAACAACATAACCTCTTCCACTGCCTGAGGCAATGGCGCGGTAATATCAGCGTGATCAAAAATGTCCACCTTTTCGGTACCAAGGAAGCGACCACACTGAATCCATGCATCGGAGAAATAGCGACCCCGCTGCCTGCCAAAAAGCAGCATGCCTCCCTGGGTCGGCACCAGCCTACCCTGATCCCTGGTCAGAACCTTTAAGGTCAACAAAGACTGTTCATCAAGCTGACGAAGATCCGCAAAGGCCTCTTGAGCCGCCTGCAAATCCAGATCTTCAGGCACCAATTCCGGCATCGGCATTTCGTCAAAAGAAACACCTTCCGTGGAACGTTTCAGTTCGGCGATCAGGGCGCGATCCGCTTTGCGGTTGGTTGAGCCAAGGCGCACATAAACACCATCCACCTCCCCTTCCGCGTTCAACCAATGTGGGCGTGAACCGCTGAGGAAAACCTCAACCACCATAACAGTCCTATCCTCAACCGTTGCCATCTCGATATTGGGAACAAGTCGCGGTGAAATCGAGTCAGAAATGAGATTGCAAAGGCGCTCTTCGGCATCCAGCGGATCCTCAACGCCAACCACCTGTTTATCATCCGCCACGCCAATCACCACCCGCCCACCCGCCGAGTTGGCGAATGCCACGAGTGATTTCAGGATAGGCTTGGGGGAAGAAAGGTCGCGCTTGAATTCCAGGGTTTTGGATTCAGGCTGATTCAGGATTTGCCCTCCCATTCCATCTTTGAACGAACTCACAAGACCCTCCTGATGGCCGCATCAAATTCCCTAAAATACGGAAAAAACTCGTCAAAGCGTTTTTCAACCTCCTTGCAATCAGCCTCAAGCCACTGATGAACCATCCCATTGCGAAGGTTCCGGGCGGACTTTCCGTTCCGCTTGTCCAGCTTTGAATCGAGTAGCGCGTTTAATTTAACCTCATCAAAAGGTATCGCGAAGTGATCCATTGCTTTTTTAAGCTCCGCAATTGGAATTCCGGCCTTACTTTCTGCTCTTATTTTGTCACGACAACGGTAATAGTGAAGAACTCTCCTTGCCTGAGCTTCAAATGAAATGTAATTGAGCAAAAAGCTCTCCGCCTTTCCCAAACCCGCAACGCACAAAGGTTTACTCGCCTGCAATTTACGAAGGGCTTTTTTCTGTTGATTTGATAACTCAGCCATCACTCCTCTTTCGCATCCAGGCCGACGATCTTCTTCAAGGCCGCGCCAAGTTTGGGGTAGTTTACCTTCACGCCGTCGTCGAGGTCGATCTCCACCTGCTCTGTGGCCAGCGGGTACAGCACCTCGCGCTCGTACTCTTCCATCTCGGCGATCATCTTGGTGATCTTCTCGATCTCCTTCAGGGCCTTGGTCTTTTCCGTTTGA
>Ga0172382_10007306_pt1 | contig 15722 bp, 16 predicted proteins | sample Leawel138RmetaG_FD_122245 | JGI IMG/M metagenome (GOLD analysis project Ga0172382, IMG submission 122245) | Leachate microbial communities from a municipal landfill in Southern Ontario, Canada - Leachate well 138R metaG | ecosystem: Engineered > Solid waste > Landfill > Unclassified | place...
GACGGCACTGACATTGGCAGAGCATCTTGCATTCACCAAGGGCAAGCATGTGCTCGTGATCATGACCGACATGACCAACTACTGCGAATCCCTGCGTGAGATATCCACCCTTCGCGGAGAGATCCCGAGCAGGAAAGGGTATCCGGGATACCTCTATTCCAACCTCGCGGAGCTCTACGAGCGTTCCGGCAAGATCACCGGGAGGGACGGTTCGATCACCCAGCTCCCTATCCTCACGATGCCGAACGACGATATCGGGCACCCCATCCCCGACCTTACCGGCTACATCACGGAGGGACAGATCGTATTCGACCGCGAGATGCATGGCCGGGGCATCTATCCTCCGGTGAACGGATTGCCAAGTCTCAGCCGGTTGATGAAGGACGGCATCGGGGAGGGGATGACCAGGAAGGATCATCCCCACCTGGCCAACCAGCTGTTTGCCTCCTACAGTCATGTCAAGGATGTGCGCAACCTGGCCTCGGTCATCGGGGAGGAGGAACTGACCGCACTTGACCACCAATACCTGGAGTTCGGATCGTTCTTCGAAAAGCAGTTCGTCACCCAGTCGTTCACGGAGAACCGATCGATCGAGCAGACGCTCGATCTCGGATGGAAGGCTCTCGCGGAGCTTCCTCCGGAGGAGTTGCAACGGGTGACCGACGAAGAATTGGCAGAGTATTACGGGAGGTAGGATGGCTCGCAATGTCGCACCGACCAGAAGCAACCTGCTCAAGCTTACCGACGAACTGAAATTCGCCACCCTCGGGCACGAGTTGCTCGACCAGAAGCGATCCATTCTCGTCGTCGAGTTGCTCACCCTCGTCGACCAGGCGGTCGAGTACCAGGGCAGGGTCGACAAAGCGCTTGCAAAGGCCTCCGATTCGATGCAACATACGGTCATGGAGATGGGACGTCTCAGGGTGGCCAATCTTTTCGGTGCGGTGACCATCGACTCGACCATAGAGCTAACCGACCGGAAGGTCATGGGCGTACGGATTCCCAGGGTGGAGACCACGTTCACGGAGAACGGTCCGTACTTCAGCCCCGAGGGAACCACGCTCTCGGTCGAGCAGACCTTGGACGATTACCGGGATGCGCTGCAGCTCATGGGGCGGTTGGCGGAATTAAAGGTTTCGATCATGCGGTTGGCGAGAGAGGTCAAGAAGACCATCCGGAAGGTCAATGCCTTGGAGAAGATCGTGATTCCGGAACTGAAAGAGACCCTGGCCTATACCCGCGGAAGGATCGAGGAGTCTGAGAGGGAGAGCTTTATGTTGATGAAGCAAGTGAAAGAACGGATGGACCGGCAGCGAGAGCTGCAGGCGGAGGTCACGTGATGGGAGAACCGTTCAAGAGCGTTTTGGTGTACCTTGACGGAACGGAAGATTCCGTGACTGCTTCGATGGCTGCCATTGCGCTGTGCCAGCGGTTGCAGGCGTCCCTTACCGCCATCTATGTGGTCAACACCAAGGCCCTGCAGGACTTGGTGAAGGCCAGGATCTTCCTCGATATCGAGGAGCAGGAGTATCGCAGGGATATCGAAGGCGATGCACAGCGCTACCTGAATCATGTGGAGAAGCTCGGGATGCAAAAGGGCGTCGCCGTCACGCCGGTGAAAGCTTCCGGTACGGTGCACGTAGAGGTGAAGCGATATCTTCAGGAGCATCGCATGGATCTGCTCGTTCTCGGAGGGATCAGTGAGATCCACAGCAGGCGCGACGAGTTGCTCAGTGAGACCGACCGCATGATGCGGACCGCATCATGTCCCGTGCTGGTCGTACGTGACAACGACGCGATCTGGGACATGTTCGAGTCCCTTCCCGATGTACAGTAGGAGGCTTGCATGACACTTACCGATATTTTGGATAGGGATCTGATCAAGATCCCGCTTGAGTCAACGACGAAACATGCCCTCCTTGAGGAGTTGGTAGACGTGTTGGTGGAGAAAAAACGCCTGCGCAACCGCGATGAGCTTCTCGATGCGGTCATTGCCCGGGAAAGCCTGGGCAGTACCGGACTCGGGGAGGGGATCGCGATCCCGCACGCGAAGACGAGCGCCATCGAATCGGTCTCGCTCGTGCTCGGCATCACGCCGGAACCGATCGAATTCGACGCGCAGGACGGCAAGGGAAGTCAGTTCTTCTTCCTGGTGATCGCACCGGAGCGGGAAGCAGGTGCCTACATCGAGGTCCTTGCCTCGATCGCGCGGGCGACGGCTTCGCCGACATTCCGAAGGTTGCTCGGCTGTGCGCGCTCTGCCGATGAGGTGATGCGTCTCTTCCTTGACTGACGAAGGCGCCTAGTACCCGAGCTCCTCGCCGACGATAAGGACCGAAAGACGGCCTTTCACCTGTTGGCGGCCCATGATCACCATATTGGAACATACGCCGTGGTCGCACGTCCCCGGCGGGATGCTCATCAGGTTGCGATCATCGTTGAACGGTGCGACGCAATAGCCTGTCTTCACGCACGGAGTGTCGCGTTCCAGCCTGATCGCATTCGCCGGAGCCGCGATCCGCTTGACCCGATCCACCGCATCCCTGAGTGAAGGAACGATCTTCTGCCACCCTGCGATGACGATGACCTTCGCAGGTCCGTAGAGCATCGCGGCAACCCGGTTGCTCGTGCCATCCACGCAGTACAGCTCGCCATGTTCGGTGATGGCATTCACGCTCGTGACGAACACATCCGCTCCGAAGGCTTCGATGAACCGTTTTCTGATCCCTGCCGCATCCAGACCGCTCTCATACCGGTCGATCAGTCGATAGGAATCGCTGCGCAACAGCTTGAGTGCCCCTGTCTCGACCAAGGTGACCGAACCTCCGAGTGCGATGGAGCATCCCTCCTCAAGCATCGATCGGAGCATCGGGACCACATCCTGTGCACTGGGAAGGTATGCTGCATCCATGTTGTTCTTTCGCAATTTCTCTATTGTCCTCGCGATCGACATCTCACGCACTTTGTTCCTGTTCGCATCCATGTGGGACCTCCTCTGTCGTGCATGATACCCCACCCAACGCTCCGCCTCAAGGAGCTGTGAGACGATGCATGGGAAATTTGTCATGGACATGACGGGACCGAGCAGGTATGCTGGATACATGAAATTGACTTTCTTCGGCGGTGCAAGAACCGTCACCGGTAGTTGCACGTTGGTAGAATGTGCGGGAAAACAGTTGTTGGTGGACTGCGGTCTGCCCCAAGGAAACGATGAGAAGAAGTTGGGTCTTGAGCTCCCCTTCAGTGCGACGCAGATCGACTACGTGTTGCTGACGCACGCCCATATCGACCATTCGGGCAGGATCCCCCTGTTGGTGAGGGATGGGTTCAGGGGCACGATCCACAGCACCGAGGCAACCGCGGACCTCTGTTCCATCATGCTCGCCGACTCAGGCCACATCCAGGAGATGGAGACCGAGTGGCTGAACCGCAAACGACGGAGGGCGGGAAAGAGCGAGATCGAACCGCTGTATACCGTCGACGATGCGAAGAAGGCGATGGACTTGTTCACCGGCCATCCCTATGGGAAACGCATCACCGTCGATTCCGGAATCGAGATCGAGTTCACCGATGCGGGACACTTGCTCGGCAGTTCCTCGATCCAGGTGTGGCTCACCGAAGGCACGCAGCAGCGGCATCTGGTGTTCAGCGGCGATATCGGGAATCTCGACCAACCGATCATCAATGATCCTGTCTATGTCCGCGAAGCCGATTTCGTCATCATGGAATCTACCTATGGGGACAGGCTCCACCGCAAGCCGGAGCACGAAAGCCAGCGCATTTCCACGCAAGAGCGGGCGAAGGACCTTGCAGGAATCATCCGTGAGACCTTCGCTCTGAATGGCAACGTCATCATTCCTTCGTTCGCGGTCGGGCGTACCCAGGAGCTGCTCTATCTCTTGCGACACATCATCGTGCACGACATGCTTCCCGAGATATCCTATCTGCCGGTATTCCTCGACAGTCCGCTCGCGATCGAGGCGACAAAGGTCTTCTCCCGGAACATCGAGGGATATTTCGACGAAGAGGCCATGGACTTGGTCAACAAGGGGTTGAACCCGCTCGTCTTCGATTCGCTGACCACCACCGTCACCGCCGACGAATCGAGGGAGCTGAACCGGAGGGAGGGCAGCGCGGTGATCATCAGTTCCAGCGGCATGTGTGAGGCCGGACGGATCAAGCACCACCTGAAGCACAACCTCTGGAGGCCTGAGAGCACCATCGTGTTCTGCGGGTACCAGGCGAACGGTACGTTGGGCCGTTCCATCCTCGACGGTGCCGAGCGCGTGACGATCTTCGGTGAGCAGATCGATGTCCGGGCGAGCGTGAAGCGACTCGAGGGAATCAGCGGTCACGCTGACCAGGACGGATTGGTAAAGTGGATCAGCTGTTTCACCAAGAGGCCGCGCCATATCTTCGTCGTCCATGGTGATGAACAGGTCTCCAGCTATTTCGCCGGTTTGCTCGGTTCTGCATTGGACTTGCCGGCGTGGGCTCCGAAGCCGAACGAAAGCTTCGACCTGCTGGGCAAGGCGCTTCCGGTGGCCGAACGGGAGAAACTGTGGGTCAGCGGCCTCGGCGAGCTGCAGGATGCCCTCGGTCAGCTTGATGCGATCTTCACGGATGTCGAAGGAGTATCGAAACGTCTGCACGAGCATGCCGCACAAGTACTTTCCGATCCCTCTTCGCAAGATGCACAGCGTCTGGCAAACGCCATCCTCCGGTTCGCAGAGGATCTGGAGTCGCTGAGATCCCGGTGGGACAGGGGCAACGGCACGCATTAGGACAGATGCTTCGCGATGATCACGAGACCCGAGATGCCGACGAATGCATGCACCGCGATGCGCAGGTTCTGTTTCGACAGCGACCGGAAAAACTTGAGGCCTGTGAAGGTACCCAGGGCGATCCCGGCCCAACCACAGAGGATCGGCAGCATGTGTCGGGATTGCACTTCCCCGTGAGCCAGTCTCAATCCGATCGTGCTTGCATTCGATAGGAGGAAATAGCACTGGATGGTCGCCAGGTACGCCTCCTTCGTCGGCAGGCCCCCCATCAGGTAGATGGCTACCGGCGGGCCTCCGATACCGAACAGCCCGTTGCCGAATCCCGCGATCAACCCGAATGCCGCGCCGTTGCCTATCGTCGGGCGTATCCGCAAACTCTCTTTGCTGGCAATGGAAAAGATACTGATGAGTACCAGCAGCCCCCCCAGCAGCATCTCGAGGCTCCTCTGTGCGATGCTCCAGGAAAAGATGGTCACCAATGCACCGGTGGCGAGGGAGATCACGAGCAACGGCAGCATGGTGCTCCACGAAATGTGCTCACGATAGCGTATGGTCAGGTAGGCAGTGCTTGCGAATGCTACGACTTGGCAGATGGCGACTGCCGTGGCAAAGGGAAAGAGGGAGGGGAGGAAGATCATCGCGAGGACCGGGAATCCGAACCCGATGTTCGTCTGCAAGAACGATCCGGCAAGGGCGATGAGAAAGAGTGCGAAGGAAGTGGTTGTCATAGGATCGATCATAGCAGGAACTGTCGTTTCATGGTATGATTTTCCTATCGGGGGGGGATTTTCCATGAAGATACTGGCTATCGGCGCGCATCCGGATGATGTGGAGATCTGTTGTTTCGGCACCTTGGCACGGTGTGTCGAACGGGGTGATTCCGTAGTGGTCTGTGCAGTCACCAACGGAAACCAAGGCCATACGGAGATCGAGCCCGAGCGTCTCAGGATGATCAGGATGGCGGAAGGCGCACGATCGGCCCAGGTCATCGGAGCCTCCTATTCGACCTTGGATGTCGATGATATGACACTTGATGCATCGGATGCCCAGGTGCGGCTCAGGATGACGGAGATGATCCGTTCGGTGAAGCCCGATGTGGTCATCACCCACGATCCGAATGACTACCACCCTGACCATGTCGAGACGAGCAAGCTGGTATTCCACTGCATGGTCATGGCGAACTTGGTGCATGTGAAGACGCAGAGCGAACCATTGGCACACCCGTTCATGGTGTACTACATGGACATGGTGGGCGGGGGACTGTTCGTGCCTACCGAGTATGTGGATGTCACGCAAACATTCGAACGGAAGATCGAAGCCCTCTCGTGTCACGTGAGCCAAGTGGACTACCTGCGCAGAAGTACGGGCCTGCACGTCATCCATGCGACAGAGGTGCTTGCAGAGTATCGCGGGTTGCAATGCGGGTGTCGTTATGCGGAAGGTTTCCGGGCCTGTGACAAACGGGCAGTGCCCCCGTATCGCCTCCTTCCCTAGGCGAGGAAAGCTCGCAATCGTTCGATGGTAAGGATCGCCGACCCCTCATAATGATTGTTCACCTGGACGTATACCACACGTCCCCGTTCTGCGAGTGTCTTGATCGATGCCGCGACTCGTGCCAGTTCCACCTCCCTGGGGTGGACCAGCCGATCCCACACTTCGTGTGTCAGTTCCTCCATCTCCTGTCGGTCCTCCCCGTGGAGACGGATGCTCACGGTATCACCGAACAGCGGTTCGAACCGATCGATCGTACGGCAGATATCTTCCATCCAATACCCTTGGATGAGCACCGGGGCAATCCTGCGCTCGGCAAGCCAGGAGAACCACGTTCCGTTCAGCCACTGGGGATTCCGCAGTTCGATACCGTAGGGAATCTGATTGTCGACCGCATCGAAGAACCGGTCGAGCGATCGGAGGAACTGTGACTGGTCTCCGAAGGCCTTGCGGTTGAGGTATCCGAATTGCAGCATGAGCACACCGATTTTTGTCCTGATGGGTTGTAGCGTTGCGATGAGGGCCTGCATCAGCTCGGGATCAAGAAAGAACCGGTTCTCACGATCTCTGCCATCCTCCTTGTCATGGAAAGGCCGGGTCAGCGCGTTGGGACATTTGATGGTGAAGCGGAAATCCGAGGGAGTCTGCCTGTCGTAGGTCGAGACGGTTTCTTCTTTCGGAAGGGCGGCACTCTGTTTGCCGAGCGACCAGAACCACTGGTCGACCTCTACCATGTCGAAGCGCTGGGCATATTCGGCGAGGTATTCATCCGCATGATGCGTCGAGGTGTAGAGCAATCCCTCCCACGAGGGAAACTTCCATGAGCACGTTCCTATCCGAATGCTTCCCATGTGATGAATGTACGTCCTTATCACCTTGCAATCAAGCGAAAGGGAAAGGAATTTGCTTTGACACCCAAGAACTCTTTCTGTACTGTACAATCATGGCTTTCGCACTGTTCATCGCAGTCATGGCATCGCTCTCGCTTTTCGCATGGTACATCACCAGGAAGGAGAAACGCAGCTTCAACAGCTGGCTGAGCGAGAAGCTGTTGCAACTGCGTCTTACGAAGGGATGGTTCAACAGCCATGTCAATCCTGATCAGTTCCTCGATTCCCGGTCACTCGTCAACGAACAACCCTATGTCATGCCGCCCCCACTCAAATTCCTGGGCATCATCGAACGCAAGCGGATTGCCGACATGGATTGCATCCTGCTCTCCGAACGCAGCGGTACCACACGACTCAGGATCCTCTACCTGCACGGGGGTGCCTATGTGGAGCAACCGATCCTTCCGCATTGGCTCTTCCTCGATCGGATCAACAACCAAAGCAATGCCGTGATCACCGTTCCGCTCTATCCGAAAGCTCCGGTCCACACCGTAGGCGAGACCTTCCCGAAAATCACCGAGCTCTATGCATCGATGGTCGCGAGGACACGGGGAGAGGATGTGGTGATCATGGGAGATTCGGCGGGGGGAGGGCTTGCGCTCGCACTTGCCCAACAGATCGCATTGCTCGGATTGCCAAGACCCAAGGCAGTGATCATGATCTCCCCGTGGCTCGACCTTTCATTGCGCAACGCATCGATCGACCGGCTCGAGTCGAAGGATCCCATGCTCAGCCGACGGTTCCTGCAGCTGATGGGAAAGGCCTGGGCAGGATCGACGGATCTTTCCGACTGGCGTGTCAGCCCGATCAACGGACCGTTCGAGAACTTGCCTCCTCTCACGTTGTTCGTAGGAACGCATGAGATATTTCTCGCAGATGCACGGAAACTGGTCATGCTTTGCACACGAAAGGGAGTGAGGATCAATTATCATGAGTATCCGAAGATGAACCACGACTTCCCGCTCTTTCCGATCAAGGAAGCACGCGAGGCGCAACGGGAAATCGTCAGGGTCATCAAATCATGAGTCAGTCAGCCTTCTTGTATGCGCCGTCAACATACACCAGCGAGTCTCCCACGACCGAGTCGGCCGGGATAATCTCGAAGGGGATGTTCACGGTTCGTTCACCATTGGCGATGCAGACTGCGAAATCTTCTTCGAAGCGGTCGATCTTATACCGTACGTCCATGGAAACTCCTTCTGTGCCCATCTGAGGGCATTGTGCGCGTGTGATTCTTTCAGGATAGGCGTAGGGCTGTACACGGGAATGATCAGTCCACGGTTGTGGTCACCCAGTAAACCCGCAGGATAGCTATCGGTCTTGGTGGACAAATATATTGCCATCAGGCCTCCTGTGCTCAATATACTGGAGGTTCTAAAGGCTGTCAAACAAAGAATCCAGCCGTTTTGCCGCGGTGCCTTGCTTTTCACCATGTGTTGCCTTACAATCTCCTTCCATGAACGGAGTTGATGCATGATCGACGTCAGGATACATTCCAGCAGGCATCTCGAGACAAAAATCACCTACCCGATTCCCGAGCACGAATCCTATGACCGGGATGTGGATTACTATATCTTCACGCCCGCACAGTTGAACGTCTCCTCCGATTTCATCACGAACGCGGCGATGCTGAGAAAGTTCCAGGCTCATGCCCGCTATGCATCGCCTGAGATCACACTCGACGAATTGTTGGACCGTGGGAACAAGACAAGCCCGCTGGTGTTGCTTGAGCAGTACACGCAACAGCGGATCAACGGACCCTATGATGTGTCCGATACCATTTTCATCCACGAGTTGCAGACGCTCGGAAACTCCTTCCGGCATGAATCGGGCATGATACTCAGTGAATGCAAGGAGTTGACCGCAGAGCACAAGGTTGATGAATTGCGCGGGCTCTTGCAGGATTGGTGCAAGGAGACCGGTGAGGGCTTGCGTCGCCTCAGGTCACTGATGCAGGCGATCCGCAGCCACTATCCTGGTGGAAACCGGATGATCGACGCGTTCGAGTGGGCCGATGAGGCGATCAGTTTGGTGGTCGAGGGAACGAGCCTGGAGATGTATCTCTCATTGGAACCGCTGTTCAATGAACTGCAGGAGACCGCATATTCGTTGCTGAAGCATTCTCGTGCGGAACTCAGCTACCGTCGGCTGAAGAAATATGCATCGGTGGTGAGCAAGGAGAACCGCTACTCAAGCGAAGCGGTCGCCTATCGTTCCGGTGTACTGAAGAAGTGGACGCAATCGGTATTGTACCTTACGCCGGTCCACTCCAAGGCACCGCAGCGTGTTTCCGGCATTCTCGCGGGAACGGCAGCGGCGATCGCCATGACATTCGCCACCATGGCGGCGATCTTCGCCGAAACCTTTTTCCTCAAGAACAGCATGCAGTGGGCGCTTCTGGTCATCCTAGCCTATGTGTTCAAGGACAGGATCAAGGAGGGGCTCCGGGCATTCTTCTCAAAGGTCGTTCCAAGACTGCTCGCGGACCAGATCTCATCGTTCATCTCACCGAGGACGGGAAAGAAGCTCAGCAGGACCAAGATCATCATACGGATCAAGAAGGCTTCGGAGATGCCCCCGGAGATCCAGAAGAAGCGGCTTGAGGACGGTAATCCGTTCCAGGACATGCTTCCTGAGGAAGATGTGGTCCACTACACGAGATTCGTGAAGATCTACAAGACGGAGAAGGACCGCACCATCGGTCCTTGGATCAATGCGATCACGGTCATCACCCGAATCAGGATCGATGATTGGCTCAAGGAGATGGATGATCCCAACGATATCATGTATGTCTCATCGGACGATGGTGACTTCGAGCAACAGAACAGTGAGCGTGTCTACCACCTTCACCTGGTGATCACCGAGACTTCGAAGCGTCAGGGCATCAGTGAGATCAGCCACTACCGCGTGATCATGAACAAGACCGGGATACTCCGTCTCGAACGGGTGGGACTTCGGTAGGCTAGGCGAGATCGAGATCGGCCGCAATCGTGCGCATGCCCTCGATGGTCAGCCGGATGACCCTGTCCAGGTCCATCCCCATCCTCGAGGCGCCTTCGGCGATCAATTCTCGATTCACGCCCGCTGAGAATCCCTTTGTCTTCCATTTTTTCTTCACGGATGAGACTTCCAGGTCGGAGAGGCTTCTCGATGGTCGCATCAATGCGGTCGCGGTCACCAAGCCGGTAAGTTCATCGATCGTGAACAGTACCTGTTCCATGCGGTGCATCGGTTCCACATCGCTGCAGATGGTCCATCCGTGTGAGAGTACGGCACGGATCATCCGCTCGTCGACTCCTGCCTTGCGTAGCATGTCGGGAGCGTGCTTCAGATGCTCCTGTGGATACAGTTCATAGTCGATGTCGTGCAGGATTCCCACGATTCCCCACCAATCAGGATCCTCCCCATACTCCGTGGCGAAGCGGCGCATCACCGCTTCGACCGACAACGCGTGCCTATAGAGGCTCTCCGAGCTATTGTAAGACCGATACAACGCCAGCGCATCTTCCCTGGTCATGATCACCTCCGCTCGCATATCTGCGATGTACTTCGATTTGTACCACTTGCTCGCCAAAGGGGCAATCACCCCGGCAAAACTTTCCAATCCCCCTTTCCTACAAGAAGCGGATGTGCTATGATTTTTCCGAGAAACCCATTGCCAGGCAGGCGATGGATCCCCACACGGCAAGGAGGAAGCTATGTCGACTACAGACGATGGCGGGAGTAGACGCTATCGCCCATCAACACCCAGCAACCGACCCTCCTTCCGAATCACTGTCATGACCGTCCGCTGAACGGGCAGGGCATGGTTCCCCGGGAGGGTCCAGGAGGAACCATGATCACCATCAGACATGATATTGCCAGCCGTATTCCAGGTGATACCGCGCCGAAGAGCGGGTACACGTGGATCGATGCCCGCGAGATAACCCGCGACGACATCACCGAACTGCAGGAGAACTATGCGATCAGCTCGGAACTCCTCGCAGACATCATGGACCTGGACGAACAGGCCCGGATCGAGAAGGAGGACGAGTACGTCGCCCTCATCGTCCGTCTGCCGGCATTTGCCGATGACAGTCACGGGATCAACCAGTATTGCGTCCCCTTGGGAATCGTGATGATGAAAGACACCATCATCACGATCTGCCAAAGCGATAGCGTGATCCTTGAGGATTTTGCGAGGAATCGTTTCCGTCAATACCCGGTCCAGACCCAAGAGGGGTTCGTGATCAGCTTGATGGGACGCGCCGCGATGGTCTTCATCCGCTTGCTCAAGTATCTGAACAGACAGAAGAGCTTGATCGAAGAGGAGCTGCATAGGTCCGTCCGCAACGACGAGCTCATACAACTGCTCTCCATCCAGAAATCGCTCGTATACTTCACCACAAGCCTCACGACCAACGAGATTCTCCTTGAGAAGCTGCAGAAATCCCCATGGTTCAAGACCAACAACGAAGATGAGCGCGAGTTCCTCGAAGACGTCATCATCGACAACAAGCAGGCAATCGAGATGGCGAACATCTATTCATCGATCCTGACCGGCACGATGGATGCGTTCGCATCGGTCATCAGCAACAACCTGAGCATCATCATGCGACGGTTGACAGTCATCTCGATCGCGTTCATGTTTCCCACCTTCCTGGTCGGATACTATGGAATGAACCTCGACCTTCCGTTCCAGAACAACCACCTCATGCAGTTCTGGATCATCGGCATCAGTCTCTTCGCAGGCATGTTCAGTGCCTATGTCCTCAGCGACAGAAGATCGATCAGGAGGATTGAGCGCCAGATGGAAACCAATCGCAAGAGGAAGGAGAAACGGCGTCGTTCCAATAGGAGGAAGGGGCTCGCGAAAGAGGATTGACGAGGAATCTCCTTTCGGATACATTTCTGCCGTCTCCGGAGGAGCGACGGCAGAACATGGATACCCCCGACTTATTGTGTGACCGTTTTGCAGGCGCGGCGGTTGCCACTCAGTGGCGCAGCCTGCTCGAATTGTACAAGACCATAGAACAGGAGACGGCTTCATTCTGCCATGCCTTCGACGTCCATTGCCCTTCCGGTTGCGGTACCTGTTGTGAGCACTTCGTGCCCGAACTCACCGATGCCGAATCCTCGCTCATCGCAGCATATCTGCTGTATGTGAAAAACGCGCCTGCTCCCGTTGCTGGCGCAGGATCCTTGTCCGGACCGTGTCCTTTGTATGACGCTCATTCCGATCACCATTGTACCGTCTATCCTGTCAGGGGCATGATCTGCCGTCTCTTCGGAGCCTGTCCCTCGGAGGACAAGGGCGGATTTCCCGTTTTCAGGAAGTGCAAGTACAATGAAGATACCAAGGCGACCGCAAAGCTCGGACCGGAGGATTTCGGATCGGAATCCGGCACGGTTCCCACGATGCAACGCTATGCCGTCAAGTTCTCCTCCATCACGGATGGTTCACAGAGCAAGCCTCTTGGCATCGCGGTGACGGAACAGATGAACCGGCTCAGGTTCATCGCCGCTTATCTCGATTGCGAATCTGGCGGCGATGACAACGGCGGCACCGACCCGCTGGTGCCGACTCCCAATCCGCTTGCATCCTGATCTGGCCGCTTGTCCATCACCCTGAGGAGTACGAGACTTACGATCATCAACAGCGGATATACTGTTCCTGCAAGCATGCCGGTCCTCAACGGAGGAAGGGCGAATGTGGAGGGGACCGCGTCTGCGATCACACCGAGCAACCACGGTCCGACCGCAGCTCCCGAATCACCTCCTGCTGCAAGGATGGCGAACATGGAAGCACCAGCGAACGGGAACCGATGGGCCGCCAATACCACCGAGCCGGGCCAGAGGAGAGCCACTCCGAACCCGCAACCGGCACACGCGATCAAGGAGACCATGGGGGAAGGGGAGAGCGAAGCGACAAGATAGCATGCGCTGGCGAATATGGAGCCCCAGAACATGACGTGCCAGACATCGATCCGTTTCCCATACTTTCCGTAGAGTACCCTCCCGGTCCCCAGCAATCCTGCGAAGAGGCAGAGCCCCAGCAGATCTCCTGTGGCCTTGGACAGTCCGAGGGTCGATTCGGCATACGCGCTTGTCCATTGTGACATGGAGACCTCAGCAGCTCCTCCGAGTGCTATTCCTGCCACCACGATGAGGAAGAATGGCGTTCCGAGGAGCTTCTTGGTCGGAGTCCTGTGATGATCGGGAACCTGCGGAGCAAGGGGCACGCGGAGGAAATTGAAAAAGTTCCACAGGGGGATGGCAGACCAGATGAGCACGATGACCGGCCATCTCGAGCTGCCCAAGAGTGCGAGCATCGCCGAAGTGAGTATCACCACTGCGATGAATCCCCACGCATAGAATGAGTGCAACAAGCTCATCGCCGCTGCCTTCGCATCGGAAGGAATCGCCTGGATGATCGCGCTGAGCAGCAGTTCGAGCAGTCCGCCCCCACAAGAGAATACGACGGTCGCGATCATGATGCCGAGATACGGATTGCCGGGAAACAGGGTGGGAGCAAAGGCGAAACATGCGAATCCCAGGAATACCAGCAGGTGTCCGAGCGTGATGAAAGGACGCACCCCATGCTTGTCCACAGGCTTGCTGAAAGCCAAATCGGCGATGATCTGGGTGAAGAAGTTGATCAGCGTCAACCTTCCGACCTGTTCGAAGCTCAGCCCATAATGGCTCATGAAGGTAACGAAGAGGAGCGGGGAGAGGTTGGTCACCAACGCTCCCACCAAGTTCCCTATGTAGCATGCGCGGATAGTGGATGAATACATGGCGGCGATTATACCCCCGGTGACTCTTTTAGTAAACATGCGGTATACTCAGGTATGGACAATGCACAAAGGATACGGGCCCTCTTGTTCGATCTCGACGGTACCTTGGTCGATACTTCGGGTGGGATTGCCCACGCGGTGAACAGCGCGCTTGCAGAAGCGGGTGCACTGCCACTCAGTACCGGACAGTGCATGCAGCACGTCGGACGGGGATTGCGCAACACGCTTGTGGGTGCGTTGGCCGAGAGAGACATCCAAGCGGATGCCGACCGTCTCGAATATCTGCTCGGTGTGCTGAAGGCGACCTATCGGGACGAGCCACTCAAGGATTCGTTTCCCTATCCGGGCATCGTGGGGCTCCTGGAGAAATCAGTTGCAGGAAACCTGAGGCTCGGAGTACTATCGAACAAAGACGATTCCCTGGTGAAGGTGATCACGAGAGCACTTTTCGGTGAGACCCCGTTCATCATGATACAAGGAGCAGCCGAAGGAGTCCCGTTGAAACCGGATCCCTCGAAGGCCTTGGAGTTCGCCGGGAAGGCAGGTTGTCGCACGGATGAGGTGTTGCTCATCGGTGACAGTGAGGTCGACCACCTGACCGCCGAAGCGGCAGGGATGCGCGGTGCGATAGTCACGTGGGGGTTCAGGAGCAGGGGAGCTCTCGAGTCGTCGGGATGCGACCCGCTGTTCGACACGGTCGAGGAACTTGAGACGGAGGTGTTTCCATGAGTATGACAGAACAAGAGCGCGTACTGATCATCCAGAAGGCCAATGAGTATGTGAAGGCGGAGACAGAAGCCCAATTCAAGAAAGAGATCGTGGACGCCCTGGACGAACAGGCTTTCGACGAACTGTACGACCGCTTCTATACCTCGCTATCGTTCGGCACCGCGGGAATGCGCGGAGTCATCGGAGGGGGAACGAACCGCATCAATCCCTTCATGATCCGCAAGGTTACCCAAGGATTCGCCGATTATCTGGTTTCCCAGGTCACCGATCCTTCCGTGGTGATCGCATTCGACTCCAGGAACTTCTCCGAGCTGTTTGCCAGGCAAGCCGCACTGACGCTCTGCGCGAACAAGGTGAAAGTCCATCTGTATGATGCCTTGCATCCGGTCCCGATGCTCTCGTTCGCACTCCGCTATCTGAAAGCGACCGCGGGAATCGTGATCACCGCAAGCCACAATCCCTCCAAATACAACGGATACAAGGTCTACTGGTCAGACGGCGGACAGGTCACGCCTCCCCATGACATCGGTATCGCCGATCGTGTCGCTTCGGTCGAGCCTGGCGCGATCCGGAGCATGAGCCAATCCGAGGCCAAGTCCCAAGGTCTCCTGTATCCAGTTTCGCAAGAGGTCGATGAAGCCTACTATGCGATGGTCGGCGCTTCATTGCACAGACCCGAGTTGCTCGCCGCCTCCAAAGTCACGGTAGCCTATACTCCGCTCCATGGAGCCGGGAACATTCCGGTACGGACGATGCTCGCGAAACTTGGCGTGCATTGCGAGGTGGTCGAGCAGCAAGAGCAACCCGACGGTGACTTCCCGACGGTATCGATGCCCAATCCTGAAGATCCGCAGGCTATGCGATTGGCGATCGAACTGGGAATCAAGGCCAAGGCCGATATCGTCCTCGGAACAGATCCGGATGCGGACCGGCTCGGCATCGCCATTCCGTCCGATCCCCAGAAGCTCACCTACACGCTTCTGTCCGGGAACCAGATCGCGGTCCTGCTGTGCGACTACCTGATCACGACGTGGAAGGAGAAGGGCTACCAA
>Ga0172382_10007307_pt1 | contig 15721 bp, 16 predicted proteins | sample Leawel138RmetaG_FD_122245 | JGI IMG/M metagenome (GOLD analysis project Ga0172382, IMG submission 122245) | Leachate microbial communities from a municipal landfill in Southern Ontario, Canada - Leachate well 138R metaG | ecosystem: Engineered > Solid waste > Landfill > Unclassified | place...
CGGTGCCGCTGGGCGGCGGCGCCAACGTGGTGAACGTGATCCTGGTCGACTTCCGGGCCTTCGACACTTTGGGCGAAATCACCGTACTGGGCATTGTGGCCCTGAGCGTTTACGCGCTTTTGCGCCGTTTCCGTCCGCCACCGGAAACCATGCAGCTGCCTCATGCGCGGCAATTCTCCAATTACGAAGGCAAGCTGCTCGACCGCTTCAGCGACCCGGACCCCAAGGCCTTGTTGCCCCATGGCGTTATGAAGATTCCGTCCGTGCTGGTAAGGCTGCTGCTGCCGCTGGCGGCCATGGTATCAGTCTACTTCCTGATAAGGGGCCACAACCTGCCTGGCGGTGGCTTCATCGGCGGGCTGATCATGGCCACGGCCATCATCGTCCAGTACATGGTGGGCGGCGTCGTCTGGGTCGAAACCCGCCAGCGGCTGCATCCGCAGTACTGGATCGCCTTTGGCTTGCTGGCGGCCGGCACCGCCGCCATGGGCGTCTGGTGGCTTTCACGGCCCTTCCTGGCGGCAGCGGCTGTCGACCTGCATATTCCCGTCATTGGCGCGGTGCATTTGTCGTCGGTGCTGCTGTTCGACATTGGTGTGTACACCTTGGTCATTGGCGCGACCGTGCTGATGATTATTGCGCTTGCCCACCAGTCCTTGCGTCTGTACCGCAAGCCCTCGGCCCCCGATCCGCAGGACGCCGGTCCTCCCATCCAGGAGCTCACCTGATATGAAACGACCCTTACGCTCTCTGCGTTCGCTGCCCTTCGCACGGGCCTCGGCCTCTTTCGCGAAGCCCGGAGGTTGAGCATGGAATTGATACTTTCCTTAGCCATCGGCGTGCTGGCCGGATCCGGCGTGTGGCTGCTGCTGCGCCCCCGCAGCTTCCAGGTGATCATCGGCCTGTCGCTGATTTCGTACGCCGTGAACCTGTTCATCTTCTCAATGGGCCGCGTCGTTCTTGGCACGCCGCCGGTAATAGATACGCAGTTGGTTGCCGACGCCAGCCAGTACGCCGACCCTCTCCCGCAGGCTCTGGTGCTCACAGCCATCGTCATTGCCTTTGCGACGACGGCTCTGTTCCTGGTGATCCTGCTGGCGGCACGCGGCTTCAGCGGCACCGATCACGTTGACGGAAAAGAGGCTCACAAGTGACCGGCTGGATGCAACATCTACCTATCCTGCCGGTCGTCATCCCGCTGATCTGCGGGGCGCTCATGCTGGTCATCCGCGACGGCAACCGTCGTGGCCGGTTGACCCTGGGCTTTGTTTCCATCGCCGGCCAGTCGGCCACCGCCATCGCCCTGCTTGGCCTGGCGACAGGCTATCTGCCCAGCGATTGGCCCCATGGCGTTGGCGTCTATCTGCTGGGTGACTGGCCCGCGCCTTTCGGCATCGTGGCTGTGGTCGACCGCTTGTCGGTCATCATGCTGCTGCTGACATCCACGCTGGGCCTGGCGGCGTGGATCTACGCTACGGCACGATGGGATCGCGCCGGGGTGCATTTCCACCCCCTATATCAGTTCCTGCTCATGGGCTTGAATGGCGCCTTCCTGACTGGCGACCTCTTCAACCTGTTCGTATTCTTTGAAGTCCTGCTGGCGGCCTCTTACGGGCTGGCCCTGCACGGTTCGGGGCGGGCCCGCGTCAGCGCCGGCCTGCATTACGTGGCCGTGAACCTGGTGGCTTCCTTCCTGTTGCTGATCGCCATGGCGATGATCTACGGCGTCACCGGGTCGCTGAACATGGCCGACCTGGCCGCCCGTGCAGGCGAATTGAGCGGGCCGGACCGCCGGCTGTTCGAGTCAGGTGCCGCCATCCTGGGGGTCGCCTTCCTGATCAAGGCAGCAGCCTGGCCACTGAACTTCTGGCTGCCGGCCACCTATGCCAATGCTTGCGCGCCGGTCGCTGCGATCTTTATGATCATGACCAAGGTCGGCGTCTATGCCATGCTGCGCATCGGCTCGCTGCTGTTACCGACGGGGGCGCCCGCAGCCTTTGGCGGCGAATGGATGTTCCCCCTGGGGATCGCGACGCTGGCCTTCGGCATTATCGGGCTCATCGCCGCCCCGCAGCCTGAACGCCAGGCCAGTTACTGCGCCATCATCTCCTCGGGCACGCTGTTCGCCGCCCTGGGCATGCCGGGTGTGACCCTCACCGGGCCTGCCCTGTTCTATCTGGTGACCTCAGTCCTGGCACTGGGCGCCTTCTTCCTGCTGCTCGAAATGGTCGAACGCACTCAGGCCTTCGGCGCCGACCTGCTGGCGGTCAGCCTGGAAGCCTTCGATCTCGAAGATCCCGAATCGCCCGACAGCAGTGACGACGTCGTTGGGGTGGCCATCCCTGCCGCCATGGCCTTTCTGGGCCTGTCGTTTGTCGCGTGCGCACTGTTGATCGCCGGGCTGCCGCCCATGTCAGGCTTTGTCGCCAAGTTCACCTTGTTGTCCGCCGCAGTGCAGACCGCCGAAGGCACACCCGGCACCGGCACCTGGCTGCTCATGGGTTTTGTTATTTTTTCGGGTCTGGCCTGCATCATCGCCCTGGGCCGTACGGGTATCCGCCTGTTCTGGAGTGTGGAAGACACCATCGTGCCCCGGCTGCGGCTGAGCGAAGCCGGTCCCGTCTCTTTGCTTATCTTCACAACGATTGCGATGTCGATCTGGGCGGGGCCCATCATGCGCTACCTTGACCAGACCGCCGATTATCTTGGCTCCCCCAGCGCCTATATCAACGCCGTGCTGACTCAGCATCCCGGCCGCGACGTCGCTCCGGAGGCACTGCCATGAAACGCATATTCGACTGGCTTTATCTACCCACCTTGCTGCTGGGCCTGTGGCTGCTGCTCAATGACAGCCTGTCAGTCGGCAACATTGTCCTGGGCGGAGTGCTGGCGCTTTTCTTCGGCTGGGCGTCGCAGTCACTGCGGCCACTGCGGGCCCGGCCACGCAAGCCGCTACTCGCCCTCAAGCTGCTCTGGCGGGTGGCGGTGGATGTCTTCAATTCCAATCTGGAAGTGGCGCGCATCATCTGGTTGGGGCCCCATGACATCGCCCCCGGTTTCCTGAAGATACCCATCGACTTGAAAGACCCCCATGGGCTGGCCGTGTTGTCGTGCATCATTACCTACACACCCGGTACCGTATGGGCCGAACTGGCCGAGGAAGAAGGCCTGTTGACACTGCATGTGCTTGACCTCAAGGACGAAGCCTACTGGATACACAAGGTCCAGCATGATTACGAACGTCCGCTGAAGGAGATTTTCGAATGAACCAGATTCTCTATATGGCATCAGTCTTTGCCCTGGCCTGCTTCGTGCTGGCCCTGGGCCTGGCTGTCATCCGACTGAGCACCGGGCCGACAGCCGCCGATCGCGTGCTGGCACTCGACACGATGTACATCAACGGCATGCTCATCCTGCTTACCCTGGGCCTGCATTACAACTCACCAGTGTACTTCGATGTAGCACTGCTGATCTGCATATTCGGCTTCGTTGGGTCGGTGGCAATGGCCAAGTTCCTGCTGCGTGGCGAGGTCATTGAGCCATGATGCCCGATCTGCCCGCCTGGGCCGCCCTCATCATATCCATTCTGCTGGTGGTCGCCGGTTTCTTTGCCGTTACCGGCTCGCTGGGCCTGCTGCGCCTGCGCAACTTCTACAGCCGCATGCACGCCCCGACACTGGCCAATACCTTGTCGGCTTTCTGTCTGGTTGTATCCATTCTCATCATGGCGTCATTCGTCGAGCATCGCTTCGTGGCCCATTCCTTGCTGGTGAGTTTCTTCCTGATCATCACTTCGCCCGTGACTGCCATGTTGCTGATGCGCGCCGCCATCAAGCGTCAATTAAGGCACGAGGCCGAAGAGGTGGGGAAGCGCTGAGCGGATACATCCGCTTGCACGGGGCATACCAACCCGTGCCTATACTGCGCTCGTAACGTCTCACTACCGGAGGTTCCATGAAAGCATCAGAACGAATTTTCCGCCCCACGCGCATGGCGCTCATTATTACCGCAGCCGGCCTGTTGCCCCTGGCAGCCCACGCCCAGGCCCCTTCCATGGCGGAAATGCAGGCACGCTACAAGGAAGACATCCAGCGCTGCGAAACCCTTACCGACCCGGCAAGCAAACAGACCTGCCAGCGTGAAGCCGGCGCCGCCCTGCAGGAAGCCCGTCGCGACCGTCTGGTGCGCGGCAACGTTGATACGGCTGCCAACGCGGCCCAACGATGCCAGCGTCTGCCGACAGCGCAGCGTGCCGACTGCGAACGCCTGATGCGTGACAGCGGCGCCGTAGAGCACGGCAGTGTGAGCGGCGGCGGGGTCTTACGCGAACTGACCATCACGGTGCCCGCCGATACGGTCTCGCCCGGCACCCCGGCGCCTGCGCCAGCAGGTAGCTACGGCACCCAACCCGCACCTGGCGCTTACAGCAGCCCGGCAGCACCCGGCAGTTATGGCACACAGCCTGCGCCGGGGTCGTACAGCACCCAGCCAATGCAGGCGCGATAACCCATGGTACATGCGGCCCTTATTCAAGGGGCCGCATGTACCAACGGGTACTTCAAGGCTGCTGGCTTCTCCAGCCATCCTGCCGATTCAGGCGAGTACCCTTGCGCGGCCCTGGAAATACAACGGTTACCCTTGTCCCGGGGAAAGCGGGGCGGCTGACCAGATTCCACCAGGCGCCGTGCGAACTTGCAATTTCCCGCACAATGGCCAGCCCCAGGCCGGAGCCGCCCGTCACGCTGCCGGGGGCTCGATAGAAGGCCTCAAACACACGCTCAGCCTCTTCAGGCGACAGGCCAGGGCCGTCATCCTCAACGGTCAGCGTGGGCGGATTCGTGCCCACATGCAGGCAGATGGTTGAGCTGCCCTCCCCATAACGCAGGGCATTGTCGATCAGATTACTGAGCAGGGCCTCCATCAGAATGGGGTCGATATCCACCCACACCGGCCCCTCTACCGCCGTCATTTCAAGGCTCATGCCCGCGGCTCGGGTTCGCGGTATCCATTCCGCCGCGCTCGCCCGCACCCATTCGCACAAGTCCGTACGCACAAAACTGTCCTGAGGACGCGTGGATGAGTCGGCGCGCGCCAGCACCAGCAACTGCTGCCCCAGGCGTATCATCCGGTCAGTCACGGATTTGATCCGCTCCGCGCGTTCACGTACCTCGTTGGGCAGATGACCGGCCAACATCAGTTCGCATTCCAGCTTCAGCCCTGCCAGAGGGGTACGCAGCTGATGCGCGGCGTGGCCGACGAAGCGGCGTTGCGCTTGAACCGAATCGTCCAGTCGGTGCAGCAGGTCGTTGATATGAGCAATAAGGGGCGCAATCTCGCTGGACAATGCAGAACTGTCCAGGGGCTGCAAGTCGTCAATGGAGCGTTGGCTGATTTCCTGCGACAGGCGGCTGACGCTGTCCAGACCAGATCTGATACCGCTGATCAGCACCCAGGCGAATACGGCCAGCAGCACCAGCTGGCTCAGCAGCATGGCCCAGAAAAGATCGCGTTCCAGCCATTCATCCAGACTGATCGTGCCGGTGAAGTACCACGTCACGATCACGTCCATCAGAATCAGCACCAGAACCGCCGGCATCAGCCTGAGCACCAGGTGCCGGGCCAGGGAACCGCGTGGGATGAGTCGCAGAAAGCGCTTTACCAGGCCCATATTCTGAGCAGCTGCGGCCGCAACGGGCTTGCGCTCAGAAGCCGGATCAGGTGTTGTCATTCGCTTCCAGCAGGTAGCCGAAGCCGCGTACCGTCTGGATGCTTGCCCCGGTGCCTTCCAGCCTGCGTCGAAGGCGATAAATATAAACTTCGACTGCATTCTCGCTGAAGTCGGCGTCCCAGGCAGACAGCGAATTGACGATCTGCCGCTTGGTCACCACCCTGCCGACACGCAACATAAGCATTTCAAGAACCGAGAGTTCGCGCACTGAAAGATTAAGTCTTTCGCCCCCAGCACGAATTTCGCGCCCGACGGTGTCGAACTGCAGAGGGCCGGCTTCTATGACGGCATTGGTCTGCCCGACCCGACGACGGCCCAGCGCACGCACACGCGCCGCCAGTTCGGCCAGCTCGAAGGGTTTGATAACGTAGTCGTCTGCCCCGCTATCCAGCCCCGCAACCCGATCTTCAACACCATCACGGGCGGTGAGAATAAGCACGGGAAGTGATTCGGATGCCGCCCGCAGTTCGCGCAGGATGTCCAGCCCGCTCTTGCCGGGAAGATTCAAGTCCAGTAACAGCAGGTCGTAGTGCTGGCCAACCACGGTATCGACGGCCAGAGACCCTTCCTGCAGCCAGTCAACAGCATAGCCCTGCTGAGTGAGAAATTCCCGCAGGGCGTGTCCCAAGGTGGGATCATCTTCTATCACGAGTATACGCATACCGTGATTCTAGGGCCTGTTCCCGTTAAAAGGTAGCTTGCGTCGCTGCCCGCTGCGCTACTGTACGGCAGGCGCCGCGCCAGCGACGCCGCCGGCATCGGTAGCCATTGCACCTGCTGGCGCCGTAGGTGCCGGGCGGGTGACAAAGCCGATACGCTTAAGCCCCGAGCGGCGGGCCATGCTCATTACCTGAGCCAGCACCTCGTAGCGCGTATCGAGGTCGGCGCGAATGCGCAATTCCGGCTGGGGGTCGGCACCGGCTTCGGCCGCCATCAGCACTGGGATCTGTTCGAGCGACACCGGCTGTTCATTCCAGAACAACTGGCCATCGGCATCAACGGCAAAATCGACGACCTTGGGATCCTGCTGCACGGGCTCTGAACTGGCCTGGGGCACGTTGATCTTGATCGAATGGCTGAGCAAAGGCGCAGTGATGATAAAAATCACCAATAGCACCAGCATGACATCGATCAACGGCACCATGTTGATTTCGGACACCGCATGACTGCTGCTCTTGTTGTCGAAACTGCCGAAAGCCATTATTCGTCTCCGGAAGCAGCTGGCAATTGCGTGACACGACGCACCTTGCCGCTGCCATTGCGTTCGTTCACCTGCTGGCCCGTGCTGAGGAATGTGAACAGATCGTGAGCAAAGGCGTCAAGGTTGGCCAGGTACACCCGGTTGCTGCGCACAAAACCGTTGTACGCCAGCACAGCCGGGATGGCGACTGCCAGGCCCAGGCCCGTCATGATCAAGGCTTCGCCCACCGGCCCGGCAATGCGGTTGATGGTAACGCCGTCGGACAAACCAATGCCGACCAAAGCATGATAAACACCCCAGACTGTGCCAAAAAGACCCACAAACGGGGCTGTGGAGCCGATCGATGCAAGCATGGTCAGGCCGTTCTCAAGCTTGGCCGTTTCTTCGTCGATCACCTTACGGATGGTACGCGTCACAAAAGCGCCGGTCGAGCCTTTTTCTTCCAGCCGCATGGCGCCATATTTGGCATGATGATTACGGGCATGGATAGCATGGCTGGCAAGATGGGAAAACGGCTCATTGGCCCCGTGCGTGGCGAGCTCATTTTCCACTTGCTCCAGGGAGCTTGCGGCCCAGAACTCACGCAAAAACTGGCCTGAACGACGCTTCAGGCGCACCCGCACGATCATTTTCACCACGATCAGGTACCAGCTGATCAAGGACATCAACAGCAGCACGGTAAACAAGGATTTACCGACAATATCGCTCTGGGCGATAAAGTGTAAAAACCCGGTAGGCTGAGGCCCTGCAAGAGCCGCCGCATCCGTCAGGCCGGACGTCGCCAGCGCGCCGGCCTGCTGGCCAGGCACTGCTGACATTGCATCACCTGCCGCTGAAAGCCCCGCTTCGCTTGCCTGCCCCATCGCGACCCTCGCCGCATCGGCGGCCGCAGCCCCGGCAGAACTTAAGGCACCAGCGGCATCCGCCGCCACCCCGCCCGCTGGCGGAATGGACGTTGCCGCAGCAGCACCGTCAGTCGCCATGGGCGCTGCCGCGTCGGCCACTTGAGCAAGCGACTGAAGGGCCAGATCGATGAAATCGAGCATTGTTTCCACGTCCTATAAAACGAAATCGAAAGGGATATCAGCCATCGCGCGATAGGCGTGACCGTTTTCCGTATAAGGTTTGAAGCGGGCAGCACGCACGGCCTTGAGGGCCGACTCGTCCAGGCGCGAATGGCCGGATGAGCTCCGCACAGTAGCCTCCACCACCCTGCCTTCGGCCGAAATCAACACGCGAACGACCACCCTGCCCTGCTCGCCACGACGCTGGGAAGCACGCGGATAATCGGGCGTAGGACGCCTGCCCATATAGTCCACCTTGCCAATGAGGCGAGGACGGTCCGGATCTACGGGTGCGGACGGCGCACGCGGCACGGGAGCCGATGCCTGGCCGGATGGTGCCGACGCGGACGGCGCCTGTTTTACCGGGGCCGGTTTTACCGGAGCAGGTTTAGGCGCCGGCTTCGGCTTGGGCGGCGGCGCAGGTTTGGGTTTAGGCTTGGGCGGCGGAGGCGGCTCAGGCTTAGGCGGTGGCGGTGGCGGGGGCTCAGGCTTAGGCGGTGGCGGGGGCTCCGGCTTAGGCGGTGGAGGCGGTTCCGGTTTGGGTGGCGGCTCAGTTATCGCCTCGGGCTCAGGCTCGGGAACAGGTTCAAGGTCCGGCTCAGGAATGGGTTCGGGTGCTGGTTCGGGTTCCGGCTCTGGTATAGGCTCTGGCTCTGGTATAGGCTCTGGCTCTGGTATAGGCTCTGGCTCGGGTTCCGGTATAGGTTCAGGTTCCGGAATGGGCTCTGGCTCTGGTATGGGTTCGGGTTCAGGAGTAGGCTCGGGCTCAACATCAGGCTCAAGCTCTTCCATCGCTTCGGCAGCGATTTCTTCTGAAGGGTCTTCATTGGGTGCCGCATCTTCGACTTCGTCAGAAATCTCGACAAAACGGACTTCCACAGTTTCGGGAAGTTCTACTTCGATCTTGCCGGGCGGTACGGAAACGATCACGGCCAGAATGGCTGCGTGCAAACCAACCGCTACAGTGATCCCCACAAAACGAATGGGAGCAAGACGAAACCTGGGGGGGACAGACGAAGGCGGCATTTTCCAACAATTGCTGAGCGTAACAGCAGGACGCAGCCAGCCCCTGCTAAAGAAAGGCGAATATTATCACTAATACGAACCATTCGCAATTGATATACATCACTAATAGAGGTTTGCGGCCCGCCTCGTCTGACTGCTCCGCCCAGTGTGGTATCTCGCGCCCTTCACGGCCCCCGAGTGAACGGAGGCCGCTGCAAGCTCAGAGCTGAGGCGGCAACTGCCGGCCCAGTACTTCTTCAATTTCCCGCGCCACCGCGAGCAATTGATCTTCGTAGCACGCCGGCGCCATCAGTTGCAGGCCCAGGGGCAGCTGGCCTGCTGGTTGCGGTATGGGCACGGATACGCTGCAGAACTCAAGGTAATTACCTGGCTGAGTGTTACGCGACATGCCCATCGCCAGTGCCATGGCGTTGTCCGGGTCATCGAATTCCGACAAGGCCGGTGCCGCCGAAACTGCTGTAGGTGAAACCCAGGCATCAAAACCCTCGAAGCGGTCGCGCACCGCCGCAATACTACGCTGGCGCCGGGCTTCGGCAGCCAACACCACATGAGCTTTGACATTCAGACCCGTTTCCACGCGCTTGCGTATGATGGGATCCATCAGATGTTTCTGGCGCTCGAAGTTTTCTTCGCCCAGCGTCGCGATGATCGCAGCAGGAATCGCAATGGGGAAATAGCCTTCCCTTTCCTTGACTTCCGGCATGGCAACGGAATCGAGGCGCACGCCGCGTTCCCGCAACAGCGCCAATGCGGAGCTGAAGGCTTCCTGCACCTGTGGGCTCAGGTCATCCAGGAACAAATCATCGGGAATGCCGATGCGCAAACGGTCGAGTTCCGGGGACGGTACACGACGTGGATACTTTGCGCCCGTCAGCGTGCCTGTGATGGTTTCATGAACCAGGATGGCATCATCAGCCGTACGGGTCAGCAGACCGATGGTGTCGGTATTGGGCTCCAGCGGGAAAGTGCCTTCCAAAGGCCACAGCCCCCAGCTGGTCTTCAAGCCGAACAGCCCGTTGTAAGCAGCGGGCACCCGCACCGAACCGCCGGTATCCGAGCCAATAGCAAAAGCGCACATGCCTGCCGCAGTGGCCACAGCCGAACCCGAACTGGAGCCGCCGGGAATATGCTGCTGCTCAAGATTGTAGGGATTCCAGGGTGTACCCAGCGGCGCCGAAACCCCGGTGATCCCCAGACAAAGCTCGACCGCCTTGGTCTGGCCCAAGAACACACAACCCGCGCGGCGCAACGCCTGAATGAATGGGCCTTCAACCTCGCCTGCAGCCCGGGGGAGTTCCATGCGGGAACCTACCTTGGGCCCTGGCATTCCGTCAATGACGAAAATATCCTTGATGCCGATAGGAACGCCCATCAGGGGGCCGAGCCAAACTCCGGATTCGCGCAGCGCATCCATGGCCCGCGCAGTGGCGATGGCACTTTCGGCTGCAACATGCTGAAATGCACCCAGTTTGCCGTCAAGCGCTTCAATGCGGTCGAGGTAAGCGCGGGTTACCTGCTCGGAAGTCACCGTGCCCGCGCGAAACGCCTGCACGAAGCCTTCCAGGCCGATAGACGATAAAGGATCTCCAGGAACCACCCTTTCATTATTCTGTGTCATAACAATCCAAGGAAGCCAACTAAACAAACCGCCCGCTGCGCCCCTTCAGTTAAGTGGCACACTTGACGGAACCATGCTTTCTGATTTGCCCCAGCCCGGACCACGCCGGTGGGCATTCAAGCATACCGTAGACAACCATGAATTCCAATGAAAAGCAGCCTATCGAACAGGTAAGAAGCGACCTGGGTGGTAAAGATGGCTTGAGAAGACAATTCAGGCCAGCAAACAGGCAAGAAAAAAGCCACTCAAGTTACCCTAAGTGGCTGATTTCATTCCAGATTTTGTGGTGGGTGCTGACGGGTTCGAACCGCCGACCTACGCCTTGTAAGGGCGCCGCTCTACCAGCTGAGCTAAGCACCCCTTTGTGGGGTACCACGATAAGTCTGGCGTGCTGCAAAAAAACGATTATAGCTTGCGCCGATTATTGACGCAAGCAACATCAAAAGATCAGTTAACCGCGTCTTTGAGCGCCTTGCCGGGACGGAACTTCGGCACTTGGGCTTTTTTGATCTTGATGGCCTCGCCAGTGCGAGGATTGCGGCCTGTACGGGCGGCCCGTTCTGAAACCGAAAAAGTACCGAACCCAACGAGGGTGACACTGCCCTTCTTCTTGAGGGTGGTGGTCACCGCGCCAATGAAGGCTTCCAGCGCGCGGCCGGCATCGGCCTTGGAGAGATCAGCCTTCGTGGAAATGTGTTCGATGAGCTCTGTTTTGTTCATTAAGGATTACCCCTAAAAATTTATTTTCATCAAGCCATCCCGAGCGGGGAGGCCTGGAAAAAGACTTGGGCGCTCTAACCGTGTTCATGCCGAGCAGCCAGTACGCCAGACGGCTACCGCGTATTAAGCCTTCGATCACCGGATACTGTCAAGCAGGAAACTCCCGAAACCCGCGTCAATATTGGGCCAAGTGAAACATTCGACATGCATGCCTGGATCAGTGCGGCGCAGACCCGCACACAGCGGTGCCGTATGAAAACCGCAGCCGCGCTGGGATCAAGCCAAAGCCTGGTCGAAATCCTGAATCAAATCATCCACGTCTTCTATGCCGACTGAAATACGCAGCTGATTGTCGGCAATACCCATTTTCGCCCTGAGCACAGGCCCCATTTCATGGTAAATGGTGTGTGCCACCGGCAACACCAGGGTGCGATTGTCGCCCAAGTGGGTGGCAAGCACAAAAACCTGCAGGCGGTTCAGAAAGGCGAAGAGGTCGACAGTGCTATCCAGTTCCACAGCCATCAAGGCACCATAACGGCCGCCAAACAGATGAGTGGCCCGCTCATGCTGTGGATGGTCTGCCAGCCCAGGGTAGCTGACTCTTGCAACGCGCGGATGGGTCGACGCGTATCGGGCCAGGGCCATGGCGTTGTCGCAGGCCTTTGCCATACGCAGCGCCAACGTTTCGGCGCCGGCGGCAATGCGATGGGCGGCATCCGACGACAGGGTGCCGCCCATGTCACGCAGGCCCTTCTTCTTGATTTGAGTCAGGCCCCACCCGGCCGGGTTGCCACTACGGTAGACATCCGTAATATTGGGGTAATCCGACCAATCAAAAAGACCGGTATCGGTTACCGCCCCACCCAGAGCATTGCCATGGCCACCGATATGCTTGGAAAGGGAATTCACCACCAGACCCGCCCCCACCGCCTTGCCAGTGCACAGCCAGGGTGTCGACAATGTATTGTCAAGCACGTATAAAAGTTTTTCTTTGGCGCACCACTCGCCAATGCCGGCCAGATCCGCTACGTAAGTACCCGGGTTCGCCAGGCTTTCCACAAATACCATGCGAGTTTCCGGGCGCCGCGCCGCCTTGACCTGCTCAAGATCGGTGGCATCCACCAGCGTGATCGCCACCCCCATGTTCTGCAAAGTACCGAACAGGCTGTTGGTATTGCCGAATATGTACTGACTGCTGATGAGATGGTCGCCCTGCTTCAGCAGGGTCAGGAATACAGCTGCCAAAGCACCCATGCCGGTGGCAAAACTGACGGTGTTCAGCCCGGATTCCATGTGCGTGATCTTGGCTTCGAGCGCTGCCGTGGTCGGCGTGCCCTGGCGGGCATATGAAAAACCCGGCTTGCCCTGAAACACGGCGACCAGTTCTTCCGCCTGCGGAAAGGCGTATTGAGCCGATGGGTGCACAGGTTTATGTACGGCACCGCACTCTGTGCCCAGGCGCCGGTCGGAATGAAGAATGGTGGTGGTGAAACCGTTGTTAGACATGATCGATACCAGAATAAAATGCGAGGCTGCACGGTGGCCGAAACCTCGAAAAAATGAGATGGCCAGAGCCGCGGCTGGCGACAGCGCGGCTTTGCTTCAATGAGAGGTCAACCCGTTTGCAGACGCTGCCTTACGCTTTCATACAGGCATACCGCACTGGCAACACTGACGTTCAGGCTTTCGACGGAACCCAGCATGGGTATATTGACAAGTTCGTCGCAGGTTTCGCGGGTCAGCCGACGCATGCCCTCGCCTTCGGCACCCATGACCCAGGCCATGCTGCGCCGTGCATCCACCTGATGCACGCTGGCAGCCGCCTGATCGTCGGTACCGACCATCCAGACATCACGACTCTTGAGCGCCCGCATACTGCGCGCCAGGTTGGTAACCATGATGTAAGGTACGGTTTCCGCCGCACCACACGCAACGCGACGCACGGTCGCGTTCAAGCCCACGGCGCGGTCGCGCGGCGCAATAACCGCATGCACCCCGGCGGCATCGGCGGTACGCAGGCAGGCACCCAGATTATGGGGGTCGGTCACACCGTCCAGCATCAGCAACAAGGCGGGCTGCCCACGATCTTCAAGATCGTCGAGCAATTCGTCGACATCCACCGCCAGCACATTGGCCTCGGCAAGCGCAACCACGCCCTGGTGACGCATGCCGCCAGCCATGCCATCAAGGCGCGATACCGTCACCCCGCGGCACTTCAGACCTGCAGCTGCGGCCTGTTCCAGCAAGGTCTGCATGCGCTTGTCGCGCCGAGACTCATCAAAATAGAATTCTTTGATGGTGGCCGGTGCGTGACGCAAGCGCGCGGTGACGGCATGAAAACCGGCCAGTACCTGTGACGACATGATTTCCTCGAAGATTGGCGTGCAAGGCCGGCATTTTAACGCTGCCGGCCCCTGGCATTGGCATCAGCGAACCCCGGCACCCTTCTTGCGACTGGTGGAGGCGGTTGTTTTCCGGGCGCTGCGCTTGGCGTCGGCACGGCGCTGGCTGGCGGTAGTGCCTTTCAGGGCTTCCGGTTTGGTGGAAGCCGCCTTCTTGCCCTGACGCGACGCGGTGGGCTTGGCAGCTGCGGTCAAAGCCTTGAAGCTGGTGCCTTTGACGAGCCTGAAGTCGATGCGTCGGGCTTCGAGATCAACCCTGGCCACCTGCACCTGAACGGCATCGGTGAGCCGGTAGCGCATGCCGGTGCGTTCACCACGGAGTTCGTGCGAGGCTTCGTTGTACTGAAAATAATCAGATCCCAGTTCAGACACATGAACCATGCCTTCCACGAATAAGGTTTCCAGGGTAATGAACAGGCCAAACGGCGCCACACCGGTAACCCGGCCGCTGAAGATTTCGCCGACATGTTCCTTGATGAACCAGCATTTCAGCCAGGCCTCAACGTCGCGGGATGCGTCATCGGCACGCCTTTCAGCGGCCGAGAGCACCAGACCCAGTTTTTCCCAGGTGGCCTGTTCTTTTTCGTCGCGTGGCAACACCATCGAGCTGGCAACGTCGTGGACTTTGGGCACATAACGCTTGCCCGCCAGTATCCCCTTGATCACACGGTGCGTGAGCAGATCGGGGTAACGCCTGATAGGGGATGTGAAATGAGCATAGTGCTCGTAGGACAAGCCGAAATGGCCGGCCTGTTCAGGGCTGTAAATGGCCTGCTGCAAGGAACGCAGGCACATGGTCTGGATGATTTCGTAGTCGGGCCGGCCACGAGCCTGCTGAACCAGCCGCGCGTAGTCATCGGTACCTGGGTCGTCACCGCCTTCAAGGCTCAGCCCGATGGTGGCAAGATAATCGCGCAGGGTCTGAAGCTTTTGGGGGGTGGGCCCTTCGTGCACACGGTACAGCCCATGACGCTTGTTGCGGGTCATGAATTCGGCCGCGCAGGTATTGGCCGCCAGCATGCATTCTTCGATCAGCTTGTGCGCATCATTGCGCGTATGCGCCTCAATGCGCTCAATACGACCCAAGGGTGTGCACACAATGCGGGTTTCGACCGTATCAAAATCGATGGCGCCGCGCTTTACCCGGGCCGCCGCAAACAGCTGGTAAAGTTCGTGCAGATCGCGAATACCGGGCAGTACATCCGCCAGCGATGCCGCTGCCGGCCCCCCCGGCTGCTGCAGGGCTTCCCAGACCTGGGTGTAGGTGCAGCGCGCGTGTGAATGGATCACTGCGTTGTAGAACTGATAGGCCGTGATCTGGCCTGCTTTCTGCCCGCTGCCGGCAATCACCATGTCGCAGACCAGGACCAGGCGGTCGACACTGGGGTTCAGCGAACAGATTCCGTTGGACAAGGCTTCCGGCAGCATGGGAATGACGCGCCGGGGGAAATAGACGCTGGTCCCGCGCTCAAGCGCATCGTTATCAATGGAGTCGCCCGGGCGCACATAGTGGCTGACGTCGGCAATGGCCACCAACAGGCGCCAACCCGCCCGCCGCCGCTTTTCCGTACCCAGATTGACCGGCATGCAGAATACGGCGTCATCGAAGTCGCGCGCGTCTTCGCCATCAATGGTGACGAAGGGGACATCGCGCAAGTCTACCCTGCCCTTGAGTTCGGCTGGCAGCACGGCGGCAGGCAGTACTGCCGCCTGAGACTGCGCCAGCTCGGAGAATTCGTGCGGCACGCCGAACTTGCGAACCGCGATTTCTATTTCCATGCCCGGGTCGTCGATTTCACCCAACACTTCGACCACCCGCCCCAAAGGCTGGGTATGCCGGGTCGGCTGCTGCATGATCTGGACAGTCACCACCTGGCCATGTTCGGCCTGGTTGATTTCCTGGGCCGGGATGAGGATGTCATGCTTGATGCGCTGGTCTTCGGGTACGACGATGCACACACC
>Ga0172382_10007308_pt1 | contig 15720 bp, 11 predicted proteins | sample Leawel138RmetaG_FD_122245 | JGI IMG/M metagenome (GOLD analysis project Ga0172382, IMG submission 122245) | Leachate microbial communities from a municipal landfill in Southern Ontario, Canada - Leachate well 138R metaG | ecosystem: Engineered > Solid waste > Landfill > Unclassified | place...
ACCGGCGGAACTGATTAAAAACAATTTTTGCGTATGATTATTGGCACAATATTTTATGGCTATCCTTCCGCCAAAGGAATGAGCGGCAATAACAGGAGACTTAATGGCATGAAGAACCAACAATTCTTTTAAACAATTAGCATAATCCGTAATCGACAATGAAACATTAGGTTTTTCGCTTTTCCCGAAACCGGGCAAATCAAGGCCTATGACTTGATAATCGCATATTAAATATGGCATAAGATTGGTATAAGTAGAAAAACTTTGACCCCAGCCATGCAAAAAAACAACGGTTGGGCCCAATCCACCCATATAATATGTTACCTTTCCAAAAGACATACTTAAACTATATTCTTTCATATTAAATTATATGAAAAATTAAATTTTAGTATACTAACAACCCAATTGGCGAAAAGGCCGAAAACAATCGGCCTTTAATCTAACGGCGGAAAAATACGATATTTCAAAACTTTATCGTTGAAATCCTTATAATCTTGAAAAGCATAAATTATATCTTCGATTTTTTCTTCTGTATAATAATCTAAGTAATCTTCATTATAAATATAATAATCGCCGGATTGACCGGACACAATCATTCCGTCAACCAATATATCATGATTACGGGGATTATATGCAAAAGTAACAGCTTCCGATAAAGCGTCAACCCCGAAATAATATTCGGGTTCAAGATTAAAAAGATTGGCAACGGTTCGGGCTATACAATTTGTACCACGAACTTTGGATATGGTTTGCGCTTCTAAATTGCCGTCTTCGCAGATAATTTCATGTGAAGCATCATATATAATAAAAGGAATATTTTGAATAAATCTTCTTTCTATAAATTTTTTTGCAATCTTATCATCCGTTTCCGTAATATTAACATTTACGGAATTTTCAAACATATCCGGATTTTCATAAAATATATCGAATACTTCTATACCACAGCCGTGGTCTCCATAAAGCATGATAACAGTGTCATCGGCAAGGCCCGTTTCCTCTAAATATTTAATCATTTCACCGATGGCAAAATCAGTATAACTGACATGTTCCAAATAACCGATATATTGATTATTTGCAATACTGTTTATCAATTTAAATCCATCCGGAAACAAATCTTGTTTTTGATCGAACCCGCCGCTTTCACTTTCGCTTGGTTTGTTGTATGGTATGTGATTAGAAATAGTAATCGGAAAAGCAAAAACCGGTTTTTCTTTACCGTGCAATCGCATTAAATCAACAGTTTGATAAAGTAAATCAACATCACTAAGCCAGGTATGCAGTAGATTATCTGAATTAACAATCAAATTCTCAGCCGAATAATGAATATCAAAACCATATAAATCGGGATGATTTTTAGCTCTACCATAAAAAGCTCCGATATTGGCATGAGACGAAAAAGTAAAATATCCTTTGTCTTTAAACAGATTAGGCAGGGTCTGATACTGAACATTATTATACCGGTTGACGGTTAAATTGTGTCCGATCGGATAAAATCCGGTTAAAGAAGTGAATTCAGTATCTGAGGTGTTTCCGATGCCAACACCGTGATAAAAATTATCAAAGTATACAGAATTAATTAACAGACGATTTAAATTGGGAGTTACTTCAACTTGTTGTCCGTCAATTTCAATCGTTAATCCGATTACAAAATTATTTACGGATTCCATTTGAATCATCAATAAATTTTTACCGGCAAATAAACCACGATATTGGCTATTACCGTATACATTACCATCAATTATACTAACTTGTTCCGGGTAAGTATATTTATTTTTCAAATTTTCATAAATTTCGGTTCTTTTTTCTTCAGGATAAATTTCATCGGCAAAAAAATAAGAATACGCATCATATAAGTAATAATTAAACAAACCGGCAGATTGCACACCGTAAATCGACGTAGCATTATCTTCATACCAAGTTTCATCAATATCAACAAAATAAGCACTGAGACTGTTTCCCATCATCAATATTCCGATTAAAAACATTAAGATGCCAATATATATCCGATTAAGTCCGCTTACTATAGAAGATTGATAGAAATCGGAATTTTTCCGATTACGTCGAAATATCAGTATAAATAATAAAATTATAACAAGCGGTGATAATAAGAAGAGAAATTTGGCGCGAATAAAGAGATCCGGTAAAGCCCGCAACAAAAACAAAAATGATTCATTAGCAGCCGGGGTTTTAAATGTTTCAAGATTATAAAAAGAGAAAAATGTTTTATAATAACCGATATAAATCGACAATGCAATAAATATAATACTTAAAATAATCGACACATGCATTATAAACTTCCCGCGGTGATAGTCTCTTTTAAAAATAAGAACAGCCAACCCCAAAAATAACATTATAAAACCAAAATCACCGAAAAAACTATTTATCAACATAAAAAAAGTGCGGGGATAAGGGCTTATATCTTGAAATACCATATCGGTTGTCATTAAATAACTGTTTAGTATATTGAAAAAAACAAAAGCAGCTACGAAAATAAGTTTATATCTGTTTGTTTTTGTTTTCTCCATAAGTTATTTCTCCTTAATTTGATAATTAATTATCAATAAATAATTTATCGGAATTGCAATAAAGACAATAATTAATAATATTATATTTATATAATAAGCAATGCTATAATATATTACTATAATAACCAAGCCTGTTATAATGGCCGTAAACAATAAATAAAATATTTTCTTTTTGATTTGAATAATTCCCAGCATAAACCCGAGTGATGATACCAACAAAAAGATAAGGGGCAGAAACAATAATTTTTTCATATCAAACAATTGTGTTATTGTCGACGTATTTTTAATTATTTGTTTATATATAAATATATAATAAGCAACTAAAAACAATGCAACAATTAAGGTAATTAGGATATTGACAATATAATTTAAAAATATTTGTTTTCTTGTTTTGCCAACTTCCAATTGACTACGCAAATGTTTTTTTGTTAAATTATAACTGAAGATAAAACCCACCAACGTTAAGTTGCCGAATATATTGTATATAAGCATGGTATTATCGAGCTGTATATCCTCAAACAATACGATGGAAACCATAATCAATAAAATGGCCGCTAAAAATGCAACGCTTAATTGCAAAAAATAATTTTGCCGGATTTTTAAAAATTTTCCTTTTTTCATTGTTTAGTCCCCGAAACATAATAGTCAATATGATAAATCGATATTACTTCACAGTTTGTATTTTTTTGTATTTTTTTTAATTCGGGACGTGGTAAATCATTCAAGACTATGGTTTTATCATTATTTTGATAGATAATATTTTCAAAATGCCATGCAGAATCAATCGGGCCGTTAAACACTATCAAACTATCCTTATTGTCTGCTATTATTACTCTATTATCATAATCCGAAAAAATCAATATCTTATCCACTTTATTGGCGAAAACAGCTAAATTATCAGGCCCCAATACTGCCATGTTATATTTATTTTTATCGGTTAAACCGTTTACAATATATTTGATATCCGATTGAATTGTAAGATTAATCGTCGGATTATTAATAATTATATTCGGTTTATATAAAGAACATGTTAAAGCATAGTTTACAAATGTATTTCCTGTTTTGGTATATCGATATACATTGGTTAATTCGGTCTCTCCGCGAATATCCAAAGTCTCGGAAACCTTTTTAAACTCTTCTTTGTTGAATTTAATATTATATTTTTGCCGGAATCTTTCTTGAAGGTATTGCAATTTCAATGTGGAAAGATATTGTTTTTTATAGTCAAAATATAATCTTGATTGAAAATACTCTTTATTGTCATAAATATCTTCCCCGTTATAAAAGCAAGTATTTCTATTTTTATTAATACCGGAAATAATATTAAAAAATGAATCAATCATTTTCTTGTCGGCTGCCCAAACCGCCGTTGTTTTATAATCAGAAAAATCGATATTTATCATATAGTTTTTTAATTTTAAATTATCGACTTTTAACGAGCTCATATTTTTCTCCTTATATAATTATACTAAAAAAAAGAAGAAAAATAAAGTGCAATTTAATGGAAACATTAAAAAACCGCTATAAATATATACTTTTGCGGTTTTGGTTGATAATCATTTATTTAATTTGAAACATTATTTTTTCATCGATGAAATTAAAAATCAACCTATGGAATCCGACATATCCAACTTAATTAATTTATTAAGTTCAACAGCATATTCCATCGGCAGCTCTTTTGCAAAAGGCTCAATAAAACCCATAACTATCATTTCCAAAGCCTGCTCTTCGGTTAATCCCCGGCTCATTAAATAAAATAATTGATCCTCACTCACTTTTGAAACGGTCGCTTCATGTTCAATTCTTGCCTTTTGGTTTTCAACAATATTTTTGGGTATAGTATCACTTGTTGAAATATCATCCAATATTATCGTATCGCACTCTACTCGGGAGCGGGCATTAACCGCCGCTTTCGAGCACTTTACCAAACCGCGATAATTGACGCAGCCACCGCCCCGGCAAATTGATTTTGATATTATTTTACTGGTTGTTTCAGGGGCAAGATGAAGCATTTTGGCGCCGGCATCTTGTATTTGATTAGAACTGGCATATGCAATTGAAATGGTGGTACCCTTAGCTCTTTTCCCTTTTAATACACAAGCTGGATATTTCATATTTATCATGGAACCGATATTGCCGTCTATCCATTCCATATGAGCGTCATCATCGCATATTGCCCTTTTTGTAACTAAATTTACAATATTATTAGACCAATTTTGAATTGTTGAATAACGGCAATAACCTCCTTTTTTCACTAATATCTCAACAACTGCGGCATGCAATGAATCTTTTGAATATATGGGAGCCGTACAACCTTCAACATAATTTAAACTGGCACCTTCATCAACGATAATTAAAGTCCGTTCGAATTGTCCCATCTGTTCACTGTTTATACGAAAATATGATTGCAATGGTTTATCTAATTTAACGCCTTTAGGCACATAAATAAACGATCCGCCGCTCCAAACGGCAGTATTTAAAGTTGCAAATTTATTATCGTCGTAGGGAACAACCGTACCGAGATACTCTTTTTTTATTTCCGGATAAAGACGTAAAGCCGTATCGGTATCACAAAATAAAACGCCTTGTTTATCCAATTCTTCCAATGTGTTATGATATACGACTTCAGACTCAAATTGTGTACTGACACCGGCTAAATACTTTCTTTCAGCTTCGGGTATACCCAATTTTTCAAATGTTTCTTTTATGGCGTCAGGAACTTTATCCCAACTCCGTTCAACGGCATCGCTGGATTTAATATAGTAAGTGTATTCATTAAAATCAAGAAAATTCAAATCGGGGCCAAAATTAGGAAGAGGCATCTTTTGAAATTTTTCAAATGCTTTTATTCGGTAATCCAACATCCATTCCGGTTCACCCTTGTATTTTGAAATTATCTTTACAACATCAAGATTAAGTCCTTTTCCGATATTTACAACATTATTGGTATCGGTTTTAAAACCGTATCTGTATTCACCGATGACTTTATCAACATCATTTTTCATTTTTATCGCCATCCAATAATTGCTCAAATGCCTTCCAAGGTAAAGTAGCGCATTTTATCCGGGCTGGAAATTTTGAAACACCCCGATAGACAATAGCTTCTTCCAATTCGTCTTCTCCCGTAATATTTTCCCCCTTCACTAACATATAAAATTTATTAATGATATTCTGAGCTTCACTTATGGATTTCCCTTTTAACAATTCGGTTAAAATGCTAGCAGAAGAACAACAAATAGAACAACCGGTACCGTCAAAATTCACTTCTTTAACTGTTTCGGTATCAATTTCAGCTTCAATCGTGATATCATCCCCGCATGACGGATTATATAAATGAACCTGGGGATAACCTTTTAGTCCTTTATTGCGCGGATGATTATAGTGTTCAATTATAACTTGACGGTATAAATTTTCTAAATTATTCATTTTTATCACCTTATTACTTTCTTGAAAAATCTGACGGCTTGTTTAGCCGCCTCAATAAACCGATCGATATCTTGATAACTATTGTAGATATAAAAAGAAGCACGTAAAGTGCCGTTACATTTCAACCAACGGCTTACTAATTGAGCGCAATGATGACCTGCTCTAAGACATATATTGTTTTCATCAAAAAATGTTGCGGCATCATGAGGGTGAACGCCATTAATATTAAAACTAATGATAGGAGCATCAGAAGCAGGGTTATACAATGTAATACCTTCAATTGCATCCAAACCGGATAAAGCATATTTATGCAGTGAAGCACAATAATGATTAATATTTTTTATTCCAATTCCATTAATTAAATCAATGGCTTGAGCAAACCCCAATGCTTCAGCAATCGGCGCCGTTCCCGCTTCAAAACGAAACGGCGGGGCTTTTATCTCAACATCGGTTTTACTAACCGACTGATTCATATCGCCGCCGTATTCCAGCGGCTCCAATTTTAACAATTCGCTTTTTTTTCCGTATAAGACACCAATCCCGGTCGGACCGAGCATTTTATGCGCCGAAAATGCCATAAAATCACAATCAAGTTCTTTTACATCGATTTTAAAATGCGCTGTCCCCTGAGCGGCATCAACAATAACAACAGAATTGTTTTGATGGGCTAAAGAAATTATTTCTCTGAGCGGACTGATATATCCCATTACATTAGAAACATACGTTAAGGCGACCACTTTAACATTATTATCAAAAACCTTACGAAAATTCTCAACGGTAATCCGACCGCTATCATCAAGCGGTATATATCTTATTTCGGCTTTTTTTCTTTGACATATTTTCATCCAAGGAAGTATCGAACAATGGTGTTCAAGTTCTGATGTTATAACAACATCAACGGCCTTTAAATATTTTTCGGCATACATCAAAGCAATCATGTTTAAAGAATTTGATGTGTTTTTTGTAAAGATGATTTCTGAAAAATCACCGTTTACAAAATCGGCTATTTTTTCCCTGGCTTTGTCATACTCCTCGGTTGCTTTATAACTTAAATAATAGGCACCACGATGAATATTAACGCCATACCAAGAATAATATTCGTTCATTTTGTCCAATACCGTCTGCGGAGTAAGCGATGTTGCGCCATTATCCAAATAAATAAGATTGGGATTGTTTTTATACATCGGAAACAAATCTCTGATTTCTTTTACCTTTAACATTGTTTCACTCCTATAAATTCTTTTCAACCATAAGTTTCATAAAATCAATCGATTTATCTTCATCAATACCGACAAAAAAAGGATTTATGAAACCGGCAATAATTAACTTTTCCGCTTCTTCCTGACTAAGCCCCCGGCTCATCATATAATATAACTCATCTTCATTAATCGCCCCGATAGAAGCGCCATGGCCGGCTATACAATCAAACTCTTTGATTTTTAAAATCGGATCTGCTTCGATTATTGAATATTCATCAACGATTAATCCTTTGGTTTTTTGATGTAATTGCGCTTGTTTGGCTTTTTTTTCGATAATTCCGTTGCTTTTAATATCCAATAACGAATTGTTTTTACTGATGGCATAATTATTCATTGTTGAAACGGTGGCTTCTTTTTGATGATAAATATCATATTGAAATGTCTGCTTTTCCCCGGAAACATTAATGATTACATTTTTCATGTCAACTTTAGAATCTGGTGTTTTAAGGTAGACATTATCTATCAAATTCCCTTTGGAAGAAAAAACCGATAAGTTTTTATTATCAATATATGCGTTTTCTTCAAGAAAAGTATTTGTTATAAAACCAAAATTGTTAGCACTTTGATTTTGTTTAAAACTAATATAATTAACCTGCGCACCGGCGCCGATATTAATTGCGATATCAATTTTAGGATTATTTATTACATTATAAAAGATTTCTTTTAAACAAACTCTAATCTCTGCGCTTATCTTAATGTTAATAACGGTATCCTTATCAATCAAGTGTATTATCTTTAACGAACCGCTTTTTTCAATATCTAACGTTTTAGGCCCATTACCGGAATAATATGTTCCATTTTTAAGAATTACAAATTTGTCTTTAGATTGGATTAATTCTTTACCGATTAGATTAACCATCAGCCATTACTCCTTCCGACTTTTGAAAGAACAATTTTTCATAACGGTTGGTACAGACCTGGCATCATCATCTTCCAATCTCATTTCCGCTTTTACCCAATCATAACCATATTTATCTATCTTTTCAATTAGTTCTTTCCCGCCGGTTTGAACGATTTTTCCGTTCATCATAATGTGAACATAATTAAAATCGATATAATCAAGCAAGCGCTGATAATGTGTGATAACCAATGCCCCGAAATTATCATTTCTCATGTTATTTATATTTTCACCGACAATTTTCAAAGCATCAACATCCAAACCGGAATCTATTTCATCAAGTATTGCAAAAGTAGGCTTCAACATTTTCATTTGTAATATTTCATTACGTTTTTTTTCACCGCCGGAAAATCCTTCGTTTAAATATCGATGCGGCAAATCCGGTCGCATTTTTAAATCTTCCATGCAGTTCTCAAATTCTTTAATAAAACGATAAAGCGATATATACTCCCCTTTTTTCATTCTGGATTGCATAGCAGCTTTAATAAAATCGGCATTAGTAACACCCGATATTTCATAAGGAGATTGCATTGCGAGAAAAATACCGCTGCGGCTTCTTTCGTCAACAGTATGGTTTAAAATACTTTCTCCGTCTAAAAGAATATCACCTTCGGTTATTTCGTATTTATAATAACCCATAATTGTAGCCGCAAGTGTCGATTTTCCGGTACCGTTCGGCCCCATTATGGCATGAATTTCGCCTGTGTTTATTGTTAAATCAACGCCTTTTAAAATTTCAAATCCTTCAGCAACACTATGTAAATTTTTAATTTGAAGTTTTCTCATGATAAACTCCTTTATATACATAATTTTTACTTTCAACATTGTTGTTGAAAACAAAATTATCTTCCAGTCCCGGTGAAATATAAATATCATAATAATTTGATAGCTTATCGTTTTTCAATATCCAAATTGTTTCAACGGTATAATCCAAACTATCGATTAAATCCATAGCTTTATCAATTCCCAACAAAAATAAAGCCGTACTCAAGGCGTCTGCATTAATCGACTCTTCGCAAACAACAGTAACACTAACAACACCGTTATCCATCGAGTATCCGGTATAAGGATTAAATATATGATGATACTGATTTCCGCTTTCGGTTAAGATATATTTTTCATATATGCCGGATGTAACAAGCGTCAAATCAACAACGGAAAGCGTTCCAACAATAGCTGTTTTTTCATAATTTTGATCAAATATAGAAGCAAATGGTCTTTGTATACCAACTTTCCACGGAACATCTTGCAATTCTTTATTAACAAAATAACCGACCGTAGCTATATTGCGACCAATATCAATAACGGCTTTATTAAAATTTTGGTTAATAAGATATTGTTTGATTTTATCCGCGGCATACCCTTTTACAATCGAGCCCAAGTCAATTTTCATTCCCGGTTCTTTTAAAAATACAGTACTGTTTTCTTTGTCAATTAAAATATCCCGATAATTAACCAATCCCAAAGCATGATCGATTTCTTCTTGATTAGGCAAATCTTCGTCTTTTAGTTTATTGTTGTCAAGAGAATTATATTGCCGATTCGTTATATCCCACAAATCTGAAACCGGCATAATAGTCGGATCATATAAAGCAACATCATCAATCGCGGTGGCATCAGCCATATCCAGAGCTGCTTCCAAAACCCTAATCACCTCTTTATCGACGACAATCGGTTCAATTCCGGCATTTTGATTAACGAGCATCAAATCTGTAACAATTTCGTCATTTCTATCTTGTACATTAAACTTGCAATCCAATTCATATAGTATTTGATCCATATCGGAAGCCAAGTTATTGAGTATTTCTTTGTCGGTATTTCCCAATGTAAACAGCGTTACTTTATTAACCGTATTAAAAGCATCGGTAAGTTTAAGCGTATATTGATAGTATTTATCTTCTCCTTTTTGGCATCCGGCTAATATAAAAAGCAGGGGCAAAATAAGAGGAATTATTTTTTTTTGATATTGAATCATTTTGAATCCTCCAATTGTATTATTATACTACAGTAAAAAAATATTTGCATTAAATATTATAATTTAAAATATAAAAAAGGCTTTTCATTCTGAAAAGCCTCAAAATCTATGTCTTTAAATGTCTTTTTCGGCGTGATTCTAAAAATGATTGATGATCGTTCTTTTCCCCGTCGGTTAACGCTTTTCCCCAATTTTTATAATATTCGATAATTTCTTCGACGGTTGCACCTTCTCCGATTTGATTTAATATTTTTTGTTTCTCTTGGATTAATAAGTTTTGTCGGTATTTTTTAAATTCCGATAAAGAAAGTTCATTTTTTTTCTTATTGATTTCATTAATATTATTGTTTTCACTAATCACTTTGAATACTTCATCAGCAGCTTGTTCCAAATATTTATTACCCTCTATACGATATTTATTAATGTCATTATATTGAGTTAACCATTCCCGATTAATCATTTTGATTTTTCGATAATTTTTTTGAACCAAAAAAATAGCCACACCTAATAAAACAACAAGAATACCGTAAACGATATAAACTACATTATCGGGAAATATATCTTCTATAAATAGTATTAAAAACGTAAAAAAAACAATAAATGAAATAATCCATCCTAAAAAATAAATTTGATTTTTTTTCTGCTTTTTTAAAGCAGATTTTATTGGGTCATATTTAACATTTAATTCATTCAACAAAGTAGCATATACTTCATAAGATTTTTCTTTTTGAATAAGGTATTCCGTTAATTTTTCATTATGAATAACACGCATACAACCACCTCAATATTATTATACATAATTATCAGTCATAATACAATCGGGAAAATAAAAATCCCCTTACAAAGGGGATTTTTATCTACTTCGAATAATCCATTGCAACATACCGTTTATACATCGCATATCTTCTTTGTGCTTCACGGCGATTAAGCTCCAACAACTCCTTAGCTTCCTTAGGATTAACTTGTTTCAATTGAGCATATCTGCGTTCAGACATTAAATGCTCCTCATATATATCCCAATTAGGTTCTCTCGAATCTAAAATAAACGGATTTTTTCCTTCTTCAGTTAGTTTGGGATTATAGCGGAAACAAGTCCAATAACCACAGTCAACAGCAAGTTTTGTTTGGCGTTGCGTTGTTCCCATACCGCTTTTTATTCCGTGAGCGATACATGGTGAATAAGCGATAATAATTGATGGTCCCTCATGACTTTCAGCTTCAAGAAAAGCTTTTAACATTTGTGCTTGCGAATATCCGCTGGAAATCTGCGCAACATAAACATGACCGTAACTCATAGCGATGGCTGCCAGATCTTTTTTCTTCCCTTTCTTGCCGGATGCTGTAAATTTTGCAATAGAACCAGTTTGTGAGGATTTAGAACTTTGACCGCCTGTATTAGAATACACTTCGGTATCAAGGACCAAAATATTAACATCTTTGTTGTTGGCAATAACGTGATCCAAACCACCAAAGCCAATGTCGTAAGCCCAACCGTCGCCGCCGATAATCCATTGTGATCTTTTAACAAGATAATCCTTTAATTTAAGGACTTCTTTCGCGCTTTGACAATCGGCTTCTTCTAATAGCGGTATCAATTCTTTGGTAACTTCTTGCGTGACAGCTCGATTGTTTCGGTTTTCAATCCATTTATTAAACAATTCATTTATTCGATTATCATCACTCTTGCAATCAAGGTTTTGTTCCATTATCATTTGAATGCGATCTCTAATTGTCTCGGAGGCAACATGCATACCGAAACCAAACTCCGCATTGTCTTCGAACAATGAATTAGCCCAAGCTGGTCCCCGACCTTCTTTATTCGTACGATACGGCGTAGCCGGGAAAGAACCGCCGTATATCGATGAACATCCGGTGGCGTTGGCAATAATCATATCTTTACCGAAAAGTTGAGTTGCCAGTTTAATATAAGGCGTTTCGCCGCAGCCGCCACAAGCACCGTGGAATTCAAACAACGGTTGTGCAAACTGCGAATTTTTCGGATTGGCTTTAACATCGACAATATCGGTTTTATAAGTTACTTGTTCAAAGAAATAACTCGCAACTTCATCTTTACCGTCATGTATTGCATCATCAATCGGTACCATCTGTAAAGCTTTTTGTCCTTTACGGCCCGGGCATTGATTAACGCACACTTCGCAACCTGTACAATCAGCGATTGAAACAACTATTGAATATTTTAATCCGTCAAGTCCTCTTCCGATCGGCTTTAAGTATTCGGCTCCCTGCGGGGCTTTCTCTACTTCATCCTCCGTAGAAAGAAACGGTCTGATAACAGCATGAGGACAAACAAAGGAACATTGATTACATTGAATACAATTTTCTTTTATCCAAGTCGGAACAAATGAAGCGGTATATCGTTTTTCATATGCGGTCGAACCATTATCCATAGTTCCGTCTTCATAGCCGTTAAAAGCAGATACCGGCAAATCATTGCCTTTCATGGCATTAACCGGATTGGCAAGCCCAATAACAAAATCAGGTAAATGACCAGAATCTTTATGTTCCTCCGGAACAAGATTGCTCCAAGCCGGATCAACCAGGATCTCTTTTAAGCCTTTAGCGCCGTTTTCAATGGCTTTATAATTTAATTCAACAACCGCGATTCCCTTTTTAATATAGGATTTATGGACATACTTCTTCATTAAATCCTGGGCTTGATTATACGGCATAATTTGTTCATTTAATTTAAAGAAAGCCGATTGCATAATCGTGTTGGTTCTTTTACCCAAACCGATATCCCGGGCTAAATTAATGGCGTCGATAATATAGAATTTCGCTTTTTTGTCAGCCAATGCTTTTTTGAAGAAATTCGGCAAAAATTCTATTAATTCATCTTCCGATTTTGTAGTATTAAGTAAGAAGGTTCCGCCTTCTCTTAAGTCGCGCAACATATCGTATTTTTCAACATAAGTATCCAAAGAACAAGAAATAAAACCGGCTTTTTTTACAAGGTAAGGCGAACGGATTGGATTTATGCTGAAGCGGAGATGACTTCTGGTTACCCCTCCCGATTTTTTTGAATCATAAGCAAAATAAGCTTGAGCATAAAAATCGGTATTATCGCCTATCAGTTTTACCGTATTTTTATTGGCACCGACCGTGCCATCGCTTCCTAAACCATAAAATATCAGTTGGCTTACATCTTGGCCGCTCGTATCTATATCTTTAGTTTCATCCAATGATAGATGAGTAACATCATCAACAATGCCGATGGTAAAGTTGGTTTTGGCATCAGGACCTTTTTGAAGGTTCTCATAAACAGCAAAAATTTGTCCGGGATCGGTATCTTTACTGGACAAGCCATAACGGCCGCCGATGATAATCGGGGCATTAGGCCGATTGTAAAAGACACTCTTAATATCAATATATAACGGTTCGCCAGCAGAACCTTGTTCTTTCGTACGATCCAAAACAGCTATTCTTTCAACAGTAGATGGAATTACTTTGAACAAATGTTCGCTTGAAAACGGGCGATATAAATGAACGACTACCAAACCGACTTTTTTGCCTTCTTTTTCCCTTAAATAGTCAACCACTTCTTTAATCGTCTCCGTAACAGAACCCATCGCAATAATAATATCGGTTGCCTCAGAATCACCATAATATACAAATGGGGCATAATTACGACCGGTTACCTTCGATATTTCTTTCATATATTCTTCAACAATACCCGGTACGTGATAATAATATTTATTTTGTGCTTCTCTTGCTTGAAAATAAACGTCATCATTTTGAGCTGAACCTCTTGTCACGGGTTTATTAGGGTTAAGGGCTCGCTTTCTAAAATCATCTACAGCTTTAAAATCAAGTAATTTTCGATATACTTCATAATCCATTACTTCAACTTTTTGAATTTCATGACTGGTTCTGAAACCATCAAAAAAATGTAAAAATGGTATACTGGATTTAATTGCCGATAAATGGGCAACACCAGCTAAATCCATAACTTCTTGCACACTAGATGTGGCCATAATTGCAAAACCGGTTTGTTTGGTAGCCATAACATCTTGATGATCGCCAAATATCGATAATGCCTGAACGGCAATACTGCGAGCTGAAGTATGAATAACTCCCGGTAATAATTCACCGGCTATTTTATACATATTAGGAATCTTAAGTAATAATCCTTGGCTAGCGGTATAAGTGGTCGTTAATGCTCCGGCTTGCAGTGAACCGTGAACCGTACCGGCAGCTCCGGCTTCCGATTGCATTTCAACAACATTAACCGGCATCCCAAATAAGTTCTTCTTTCCTTTACTGGCCCATTCATCAACATATTCAGCCATTGGTGAGGACGGAGTAATTGGATAGATACCTGCAACTTCGGTAAAAGCATACGAAGCCCATGCCGCCGCTTGATTACCATCCATCGATTCATAAACTTTTTTTGCCATATTAAAACCTCCGTTTTTATCTTTTATCAATTCTTATTAATTATACCACTGATTCCTTTTTTTCTCAAGTGCATATTCGGTTAATTTTAACAAGAAAAATATTGATGTTTTGCTTAGTTGCCTTTTAATAATCCTGATGATATAATACGGTTGAGGAAATTTTTATGAAAACATTATTGATCGGCATTAATTCAAAATATATTCATCCGGCAATGGGCATTTATCAAATTTATGCAAACAGTAAATTTTCGGTTTCATATTGCGAATTTACCGTTAAAGATAAAATTCAATCAATTATAGATTTTATAAACAAAGAAAACTATGATTTATTGGGCTTTTCCGTATACATATGGAACACCGAAATAATAGAAAAAATAATCGGTTCCTTACCCGAAAAATATCTGATTATCTTGGGAGGACCGGAAGCCAGCCATCGTTCTCAAGACTTTTTTACATTTAATAATGTACACTATATTATCAAAGGCGAAGGCGAGGAAGCATTCAATAAATTAATAGATATGCTTGTAAATAATAAATCTATTAACACGGTACCTAATTTATATTACCGAACTAAAACCGGTTTTAAATATACTTTTAGTAAAGCCCCCGTCATAAACAAAATAAAGCATGATTTAACATTAATTAAGGACTTTAAAAATCGTTATGCCTATCTCGAATCAAGTCGCGGTTGTTGTTTCAACTGCAGTTATTGTTTGGCATCATTGGAACGCACCATCAGATATTTCCCGATTGATAAAGTAATAGCTGAGATAAATTATTTACTTAATCAAAAAACAAAAACAATAAAATTTCTGGATCGATCTTTCAATATCAATCAAAACAGAATGCGGGAAATATTGCGTTATATTATCGAAAACGATAATCAATATACCGTTTACCAATTTGAAATAGTGGGCGATTATTTTGAAAAGGAAACAATTGCTCTAATTAAAACTATCAGAAAAGGTCTTATCCGGTTTGAAATCGGCATTCAATCAACTAATCCGACGGTAAACAAAGCAATCAATCGCCAGCAAAATTTTGAAGAGATCAAAAAAAACATTGCATTAATTAAAAACAATATCGTAATTCATGTCGATTTAATCGCAGGACTTCCTTACGAAAATCATCAGAGTTTTATAAAAACCTTTAACGATACCTATCTTTTGGATGTCGAAGAAATACAATTAGGCTTTCTAAAAGAATTAAAAGGCACTAAAAT
>Ga0172382_10007309_pt1 | contig 15719 bp, 13 predicted proteins | sample Leawel138RmetaG_FD_122245 | JGI IMG/M metagenome (GOLD analysis project Ga0172382, IMG submission 122245) | Leachate microbial communities from a municipal landfill in Southern Ontario, Canada - Leachate well 138R metaG | ecosystem: Engineered > Solid waste > Landfill > Unclassified | place...
CATAAGTCTTATTAAAACCTCCTTAGATATAGTAGTATCAATAGTTACATCACTATTATTATATCATATCTTACTACATCTTTGGATGGTTTATCTCGAAAAATGTTTACTCGTTAGAGCTGCTATTCGACAACTAAAAAATACCCATATAAATATGAGTATTTTTATAAATATTATTATTCTTCAACTACATTTTTTCTATTTCCAGCAGCTGCTCTTTCATCTTTAGCCCTCCCCGATAACCTCGCCATTCTCCTCTTTTTCCAAACATACGATGACATGGAACGGTAATCAGAACCGGGTTAGCTCCTATAGCAGTACCGACAGCACGCACGGCATCAGGTCTGTTAATTCTTTCCGCAATCTCTGTATATGTAGCTGCTTTGCCAAAAGGTACTTTTAATAGTTCAGCCCAAACAGTTTGTTGAAACTCAGTTCCACGTAAATCCAATGGTTCTGCAAATTCTTTTCTCCTGCCATCTAAATAATCAATTAACTCAGATTCATACGGCTTCATAGCATTTTTATCCTCTATTAATTCATTGTTAGGGATGTGTTTACTCACCCACTCAGTTAATTCCTCAAGTGGTGCGTTCGGAGAACCGACATAGCATAACCCTTTATCGGTAGCAGCGATATTCAATTTCCATAAGCCATGATTCAACAAGGTCCAATAAACCTTTTCTTTTTGATTTTCAGCCAATATTTCCACCCACATAATGATTTTCAATAAAGTTTTATTGCTTTTTGTAATATTCCCTATATTATAAAAAGAATACATATATATGATATCGCATTTTTGGGTTTTGAAAAGTCGCTTACAAGCTCTTTAGATGGCCAATTCGCTATAATGAAAAACTATTTTTTATTATAAATTGTTTTTATTTTGCTTACTGCAGCGATTCTTTCTTCCGCTAGCCTATCGGCTGCTTTGTAAGTCGGTATGCCATCTCTTTTAGCTATATCAAATACTTTTTTACAGGCGTCATAAATCTTTGCGGTGTTTTTCATGGCATTTTCTTTGTTATACTCACGCCCTGATATATCATCAATTATATTAATTACGCCGCCGCTATTTACTACATAGTCCGGGACATAGAGTATTCCTCTTTTTTCAATCATATCACCATGCCTACACTCTGCCAATTGGTTATTAGCGGAACCGGCAACTATTTTACATTTCAATTTTTCAATAGTTGTATCATTTATTATGGCACCTATGGCACAAGGTGAAAACACATCACATTCTATACCGTAAATTTCATTAAGTGTAACCGGAGTTGCTTCTAGTTCTGCAACAGCTTTATCAATCTTTGCTTGATCCCTTGAGGTTACATATAGTATGGCACCTGCTTCATAAAGCAGCTCGGCTAGGCATCGTCCAACTGCACCCAGTCCCTGAATGGCTACTGTTCTCCCTTTTAAATCATCACTTCCGTAAACTTCATTCAAAGCCGCTTGTATTCCCTTTAAAATCCCGTAAGCTGTTATTGGAGATGGATTACCGCTCCCTGTCTCCAAACCCACTATATAATTCGTTTCACAACTAATATATGCAGCATCTTGTTGTGTCATATTCATATCCTCACCGGTTATATATCTACCGTTTAAGCCTTCAACAAACCTACCAAAAGCTCTAAATAGTGCTTCATTTTTTATCTTTTTGGGATCCCCGATTATAACTGCCTTCCCACCGCCAAGATCTAATCCTAAGGCTGCATTTTTATATGTCATGCCTTTGGCTAGTCTCAGTGCATCTTCTATCGCATCTTCATCAGTCTTATAATCATATATTCTGGTTCCGCCTAGTGCGGGACCTAATGTAGTATCATGAATAGCTATAATTGCCTTTAGACCGCTGCTTTTATCTTGGCAAAACACTATTTGTTCATAATCATATTCTTCGAGTTTGCTAAATATTTTCATCAAATATACCTCCATATATGTGTATAAAGAACAAAAGGGCAGAAAAAACTATCCCCTATTGCTTCCTTACCCGTAGTATTTACCGGTTAGTTTTGTTACATCAATTCGCATAACTGCTGTACCTTTTATCATGTTGTCCGGAAACTCCTTGTTTGCTAAGTCAGGTGTGTATTTTTCTATGATTTTTTTTAAAACATTTGTTTTTTCTTCGTGATCTAATACCGCCCTTGCATTACCCGAAATAATGGTACTTTCATATTTTGTATTGGTATCGCAAGGCTTGCCTTCCGCATCAATCAGTAATCCTTCCATTTCATAAATTGAAACTCCTACTCTGCTGTCACGCTTTATATTTTCTAGCTTCTGCCCTTTGGGAAGCCCATGGAAATAAATCACATCATTCCAATAAATAAAATGGATTGGCGTACAATAAGGCGTACCGTTGGAATTTATTGTTGCCAAATTGCATGTTTTTGCTCTATGTAACAGTGAATTTACTTTTTCCTCATCTAAAGGATGCATTTTCATACGATTTTGCATCATATCTCAACCCTTTCATACTTATTTTCTACAACAGTAAAATAAAAACAACCTACTGCTATTACTTATTTCCATAATAGCAGAAGGTTGAAATTTGTTCAATTATATCAAAAACATCGTAAAAAATATAGTTGATAATTTTAAGCTTTTTGAGTAGAAATAGTTTTAAGATAATTTCACTTATGCCATATATGCCCCGCCATTAACATGTATAGTTTCCCCACTAATCCACGAAGAACTCTCGGAAGCTAAGAAAAGTATAGCCTCACCTATATCTTCCGGTTTCCCCAATCGCCTTAATGGTGTGGTATCTATATATTTGCTCCTAATATTTGGATTATTGCAACGTTCTTCCGTCAAAGGAGTTATAGTCATGCCGGGTGCTATACAATTACTACGAATAGAGTTAGGCCCATACGCTCTTGCAATACTTTTGTTAAGGCTCACTATTGCACCTTTAACCATAGCATATTGAGGTTTATCAGGATTTCCTGTATATGCATCTACTGATGATATAAAAATAATTGAACCGTTAGCTTGTTTTTTCATTTGCCGAACAACCCGTTGGGTCAAGTAAAATATACCATTCAAATTAATCTCAATGTTTTCATGCCAAATTTCATTTTTCATTTCGGTAAATTCCTGATTTTGTCTAACTAATGCTGCTGAAAGCACTAATGCATCTATATAGCCAAAGGTTTTTATAGCTTGCTTTACTGCTGAATCACATTGCATTTCTTGAGCTTGATCGCCACATATAGATAACATTTTTCCACCAATCATTTTTATTTCCTCATTTGTTGAATCCAAGGCACTTTGATTTAATTCAAAACCAACAACAATCCAATTTCTTTTTACTGCCAAGATAGCAGTTTCTTTTCCAATACCACTTCCTACACCTGTGATAAAAATAATTTTTTCTCTTTTAGACAAAAAAAATACCTCCATAAATGAATAATAAAAGTTTTTTTAGATTTATTAGTTAATCTTGGCATACGGACAAGCAACAAAATGATTAGGTTCAACTTCTATTAACTCAGGCTGTTTTTCAAAGCACTCATCCCTGACATAATTACATCTAGGGGCAAACCTGCATTCATCCGGCAAATTCACCGGTGACGGAATTTCTCCTTTTATTAGTATACGTTCCTTTTTCTTATCAATATCCACAATAGGTATAGCAGAAAGCAATGCTTTAGTGTAAGGATGTAAAGGATTTTCAAAAAGTTGTAGTGTTGGTGCTTTTTCTATTAATTTTCCAAGATACATTACTGCAATATCATCTGAAAAATGATTAACAACGCTTAAATCATGAGTTATAAATAAATATGTTAAATCCAATTCTTTTTGTAGTTCTTTTAGCATATTTAAAATCTGAGCTTGTATAGAAACATCTAAAGCAGAAACAGGTTCATCACAAACTATAAATTTCGGATTAAGCGACAATGCACGAGCTACACCAATTCGCTGCCGTCGTCCCCCATCCAGTTCATGGGGATAACTTCTACGTAATCTAGAAGCAAGACCCACTATATCCATTAATTCATCGACTCTTTTTTTTATATCCTTTTCGTTTTTTATTAGCTTGTTTATTTTTATAGGTTCTGAAATAATTCCTTCTACTGTCATCCTTGGATTTAATGATGAATATGGATCTTGGAAAATTATTTGCATTTCTTTTCGCAAAAGATAGATTTGTTTTTTTCTCAATTTTGTTACGTCTTTACCATCGAAGATAACTTTTCCGCTTGTAGGTTCTAAAAGTCTTAAAATACAACGTCCAGTAGTTGTTTTTCCACAACCGGATTCACCAACCAAACCTAATGTTTTTCCTTTTTTAATAGAAAAAGTAACATTGTCAACTGCATATAACAATCCCTTAGGTGTCGGAAAATGCTTTGTTAATGATTCTACTTCTAATATATTACATCCCATTGTTTTCCACCTCTTTTTGTGTAAGCTCTATATCATCATATTTGTGACAAACTACATAATGAGTATCATTAAGCCATATCTTAGGAGGTTTTACAGCATTACATTTATCGACTGCATATTTGCAACGCTCGTAAAAAGCGCACCCTGTATATACTTGGGTAGGATCAGGCATTGAACCGGGTATCGGTTTAAGAAATTCGGCACGTGCGTTTATATTTGGTAAGGAATTAAATAAGCCTTCGGTATAGGGATGTTTAGTTGATTTAAAAATATCCCTGAGTGTACCGTGTTCGATTATACTACCTGCATAAACCACTGATACTATATCACATATTTCAGCTACAACTCCTAAATCATGAGTTATCAGAATCAATGATGTATCAAATTTTTCCTTAAGATCCTTCATCACTTCCAAAATCTGAGCCTGTATTGTCACATCTAACGCAGTAGTAGGTTCATCTGCGATCAGCAATTTCGGATAACAAGCTAATGCCATAGCAATTACTATACGCTGTTTCATACCACCGGAAAATTGATAGGGAAAATCATTGTAACGATCGCTTTTAATACCTACAACTTCCAACATTTCTTTTGCTTTGCGTATAACATCTTCTGAATCTGCTTTCCTATGAACCCTTATCACCTCGGAAATCTGCTCTCCAACAGTAAGCACAGGATTAAGAGAAGTCATGGGATCTTGAAATATCATAGATACATAGCTACCTCTTAACTTCCTCATTTTCGCTTCAGGGTATAGTAGTATATCTTCCCCTTCCAAAAAAATTTCACCATTTTTTATTACTCCCGGGGGATCGGGAATTAAACGTAAAATAGAAAGTGCAGTTGTCGTTTTGCCTGCCCCAGTTTCTCCAACTATCCCTAAAGACTGTTTTCGGTTCAATTTTATATTCATTCCATTTACAGCATGAACTATCCCATCATCTGTTTCATAATCCACGACAAGGTTTTTCATATCAAGAATAATTTCACTATTACTTCTATGCATATCTTTCAAAACCTCCCTTACTTCTTTAGCTTTGGATCTAACGCATCGCGCAATCCATCACCTATTAGATTAAGTGAAAGAATTGTAAAAGCAATGGCTAGCCCTGGAAATAGTACAAGATGCGGATATTCACGCATATATGCTCGTCCGCCTGCTAACATAGCACCCCATTCGGGTGTAGGAGCAGGGACACCTAATCCTAAAAAACTAAGTGAGGCAGCTTCCGCTATTACAGTTGCTATCCGCAATGTAGCCTGCACCATTATTGGAGCAAAACAATTTGTCAAGATATGTCTAAATAAAATACGCGGTGTTTTTGCACCTATAGAATGCGCAGCTTCAATATATTCTTGATTTATTACAGTTAAAACGGATGCCCTGGTAATTCGTATATACTGTGGTATTGTCGCCACTCCAACAGCTATAATAATATTAAAAAGATTAACGCCAAATGCAGCAACTATCACTATGGCTAATAGAATACTTGGTATAGCCATTAATATATCTGAAAATCTCATAATTACGTTTTCTATCATTCCGCCATAATATGCCGCAACTACTCCTAAAATTATTCCAATTGAGCCACAAAGCAAACATGAGGTCACACCTATAATTAAGGAAATCCGAGCTCCATAAATTATTCTACCTAATATATCGCGCCCAAATTCATCAGTACCAAACGGGTGTGCTAGACTTGGTTTTTGCATCCGTTCTTTGATATTTTGCTTTATTATATCGTTATTATAGTCATACAACAAAGGAGCAATAATAGCTACAGTTACCAGAATAAATATTAAAATGAGACCTATTACCGCTGTACGACTTTTTTTCAATCTTCTCCATGTTTCATAAACTTGGCTTCTATTTTCCGCGTTTTTAAAATTCATAGTGTCCACCTTATCCCTTCATGATACCGTAGCTTGATCTAATTTTAGGATCAATAAGCACATATATTAAATCAATAACAAGATTGATAATACTAATAATAAAAGTTATAAGAATTACGCAACCAACTACCATATTTAAATCGCGTTTACTGATTGATTCCACAATTAAACGACCTACTCCGGGCCAAGAAAATATTGTTTCCGTAACAACTGCACTTCCAATCATCATTATTAAAAAGTTACCGGCAGTAGTAACAACAGGTATCAAAGCATTTCTTAATGCGTGTTTTAAAACAACTGTTTTTTCATCTAATCCCTTGGCCCGAGCGGTCATTATATAGTCCTGTCTAATCACTTCAAGCATTGAAGAACGTGTCATACGTGTCATTAAAGCCATCATTTGTGTCCCATTTGTTATTGATGGGAGGATTACTGAATACCAAAACTCATTCCCTCCGCTTGGTAGCAACTGAAGTTTTAAAGAAAACAAGAGTATAGCTAAAATACCAAGCCAAAAGGAAGGAATACTGATTCCCGTTAAAGCTAATACCATGCCTAAATTGTCAAAAATAGAATATTGTTTTATTGCCGATATAATACCCACTGGCATTGAAATAATCAAACCAAAAACTACGGACCAAAACCCGAGTAGCAGTGTATTAGGTATCCTTTCCATAAAAGCTTCAATTACAGTTTTATTGCTATAATATGATGTCCCTAAATCACCTTGCAAAGCTTTCCACATATAAATACCATAACGTTCTACTACAGTTTTATTAAAACCAAGATCTTCTCTAATACGCTCTACCGTTTCTTCATCTGTTTCCACCCCCGCAATAATACGTGCAGGGTCACCAGGCGCTAGATTTACTATGAAAAATACAATAAATGAGACACCTATTAATACCGGCAAAAGCATAAGAATTCTCTTCATTATATATTTTAACATTTATGAATCCCCCATCGTTTCTCATAGATTAAAACATCCTAAATATTCTTGTATATTAACAATACATTCGTAACTTCACCTAATTCTTCCAATGATAATAATAGTATGGCATGATATCTCCAATAACCGGCACATAGATTCCACCTACATTAGAATTAGCAGAAATACCGGTTTCTTCTACGAAAAGAGGTATAATAGCTACATCTTCATAAATTATTTCTTGTATTCGATAATACATACCTTTTCTTTCTTCTGCATCACTTTTTGTTATAGCCGTATCAAGCAAATCATCTAATTCAGGGTTATTATACCAGGTTCGGTTGTTAGTTCCGCCATTAGGTCCATATAAAACACCGCGTAGCGGATTATCTGCATCAGAGGTAGTTGCTGCCCAGTTTCCAAATGAAGCTTGTACAGTACTGGCTGCACACTTATCAAAGAAAACAGCATTTTCTACTATCTCTATCATTACATTAATTCCTATTTCTTGTAATTGTCCCTGTAATACTTGTGCTATCAAATTATCACGGTCTGAACGTGCTGTAATAGTTAAATCAAAACCACCGGGATAACCTGCCTCTGCAATAAGTTCCTTCGCCTTATCTAAATCATAGGGATATCCTTTTTGATTGGCATTAAATCCTTCAGAGTTTTTCCCTAGAAAAGAGTTAGCTATTTCACCGTAGCCTTCTAGCACTACATCGATATAATCTTGCTTATTAATAGCGTACGCTATTGCCTTTCGAACTTTTAAATTGCTTGTTATTGGATCCTTATGGCTGAGACCTAAATAATCTATTTTATTATTTATACCTTTATGAAGTGTGAGTTTATCATTTTTTTCGATTCTTTCAAAATCTACAGCTGCAACATTTATATTGACATCAATATCTCCAACTTCAAGTGCAATATTTCTGGAAGTATCTTCAGACATAACCACTATTTTTAAAGTTTTTGCACCATGTAATTCTCCCCAATAATCATCATTACGATCTAATATTACATGTTCACCCGTTTTCCATTCACGGAATTTATATGGACCGGTACCGTTCGGTACATAATTATCACCATTTGATGTAACAAACTCTTCGTTCAAAATCGCAGTTGCACAAAATGTTAAAGTATTGAGTAAAGTCACACACGGATATTTTAAAACAAACTTAACTGTATGATCATCTATAACTTCTAAATGATCTACCATTGATACTTTTGAAGCCATTCCTTGACTAGCCATACTTCGTTCTATACTGAATTTAACATCTGATGCTGTTAATGGTTCCCCATTATGAAATTTTACATCATCTCTAATAGTAAAAACCCATTCTATATCAGAAATTTGCTCATAGGATGTCGCTAGCTCTTTGCTTACCTCACCGGTTGCAGGGTCCATGAACATCAAAGTATTGTAAATACAGTTATCCAATGCATTCTGCAACGTAGCATTTTGTGCATACGGATCAAGTGTTGCAATATCCATAGAAGCAGCTATTGTAATAATGTCTTCTCCACCGTTTCCGTTTCCTTGTTCTAAACCCTCTGATTCTACACCGGTTTTTTTAGCCGGCGTACAGCTGATTAGATTAATTGACATAACTAATACCAGAATAAAAACCATAAATTTTTTAGCTTTTTTCATTAATATTCTCCCCTTTAATTTATTCTTAATTTTGAAACATCAAAATCTAAGTCTTATTTTTCAACAACAAGCAAAATATCTGAAATTAAACACAATTACTTTATTTAATACTGACAACAGATGCTACAAATTCAACATACTGTACCATACCAAAAACCGGTACATGTGATATGTCTTGTATTAAACGACTAAACTGTCCATAATTTGTACAAGCTAAAAGAATAGCACCAAGTTTTGGATTTCCTATAACAAATTTTTTAGTCATCTGCCGAACTTCTTCTTCTAAAATTTTAAAATCTACTTCCGGCAAATCTTCTTTAATCATACGAGCATACTGTGCTCCAGGTTCCATGAAAGTACGAGCTATAGGTATATCATTTTGTGACCATCCAGCCAAATTAAAAGTCGTATCATCAGTACCCCGATCTATGTCATGAAATATCCCAATCACTTTATTAGAAGCAATCATTGAGTGAATAAGAGGAACTAGATTATAGATAGATGCAAAAAAGGGAATGTTAAGAGCTTCTTTTACTTCCTTTTGATATTTTATTGCAAGTCCGCAGCATGTTGTTATAGCCTTAACACCTTCGTTTTCCAGTTCTTTAGCTGCTTCAATAAATTTTCTTGCAAATCCCTCCGGGTTTTTATTTAATTCATTAGCAGTTATTCCATTTAAGACTTTGTAAACTACCGGCACAGAAAATGTTTGAAAATTTCCTAAATCTCCGATAGTCCTAGGAAATACAGTATCCATCATTATTATCCCGATCTCGGCTCCGTAAAAAGGTCGTCCACCTTTGACTATCAATTCTATTTCCTCCTCTTCTAAAAATTCTTCATCAAGCTCCACCATATAAAGAAATAATAATAAATAAGTTTATATTTCTAAATCTGACATAGAAGTTACCGGTGCTACACATTTTTCATCAACCAACAAATCTAACAACACTGGCTCTTTAGCATTTAATGCTTCATTTATAGCAGGTTCAATATCTTCAGGTTTTTTCACGGCAATACCTTTAATTCCACATGCTTCTGCAATTTTTACATGGTCAACAAACCCCATATCATTAGCAGTTGTGAATTCGTCAAATACATCAATCTCCCACCATTTTTGATATCCTAGAGAACTATTATTTATTACTGCTACCACTACATTAATCCCATAGCGTTTGCAAATCTCCATTTCACTCCACACATAACCAAAACTAGCATCGCCGCAAAGAACGAATACTTTTCTATCAGGTGCTCCAACTTTTGCACCTATAGCCATGGGATATCCCCATCCTAAACCGGCAAGACCTCGTGGAAAAATGAATTTCCTATTTTTAGTTGCACGCAAATAATTCATAACCCAACAAGAAGCAAAGCTTGCATCACCCACAATAATGTGATCTTCATCTAATTTTTTATCCAAAATATCTAAAAATCGCTCTATACGTAGTGGTACATCATCAGAAAGCCTTACATCAGCTGATCTTTCATAATATTTTTCTCTAGAATTTGAAATTTCTTTTTCAATATCGTCTCTTTTATTACTTCTTTTATCCATGTTTTGATTTAGCATTTCTTTTTTAAGCATTTCTAAAGTTAGTTTTGCATCACCATTAAGACGAATAGACTCATAGTTACGTCCAATTTCTATAGGATCTACATCTATATGAATATATTTCGCATCCTTAGGCAGCAATTCCCAATTATCGGTTCCATTAGAATTTGTACGTGTACCAACTAATAAAATCACATCCGCTCTTTTCACCATGGGTATAATATCCGCAGACCATGCGCGTTTTCCCATAACATAACCAATCGTTCCCATGCTCAAAGGATGATATTCATCTACAGCGCCTTTGCCCATTGGCGTAGTCGCAATAGGCATATGGTGTTCTTCTTGGATATCTCTTAATATCTCATGAGCGCCGGAACTTACAGCGCCACCACCGCAATAGATAAACGGATGTTCAGCCTCAGCTAACAGTTTTGCAGCTTCTTGAACTTTTGAATAATTTGCTGAAGCCCTATCCAAGGGGTAATACCCAAGATTAGCTTCACGATATTTCGCTACCGGATATAGGTTCTTATCGTCAAATATATTGTTTGGGCATAGCAAAACGGCTGGACCCGGTCTTCCGCTACCGGCTATAGCAAAAGCCATATCAATATAATCCTCTATTCTTTCTTCGCTAAGAATACGCTTCACCCACTTTGTTGTACCCGCAAAAACTTTTTCCATATCAATTTCTTGAAAAGCATTACGATCATAATAGGAGAAAGATAATTCTTGCAAAATTGCGACTACAGGTAAAGAGGCTTTTAGATTTTCAGCAAATCCTGCATTTAATAAAACTGCGGCAGCTCCCCCTTGTCCGGTTATTACCGGGATTTTTCCCGTCGCACTGGCATAACCGGATGTCATGTAACTGCCACCATTTTCTGAGCGGTATCCTACTTGTTTAATACCAGCTTTTTCGCAAGCCAATACAATACTGACAGGATTGCTCATGCCAAAAATAACATCAACATCATGTCTTTTTAATGAAAGAGCGACTCTTTCTGCATTAGTAGCCATTCTTTTGTTAATCACTTTTTCACCTCATTAAATGTTTTTCTTGTATAACGAAATTCCCTTAATGCTGCAACTTCGTGTACTCACATTTTATTTCCGTTTGACAAGCAACTACTTTTGTTAATCAAATCTAAACGTAAATCAAGTAGTGTTGTATTTAACATGCAATTTATATGCCAGTTATTATATATTGCACGTATTGATATAAATAACCATCACAGTTCATATGCCTTCATTTAAAATAGGAAGTTTTCTTGTTTATTAGTAATATAATAAAACAAAAAGAAGCATTAAAACATATTATGAGCCCAAAAATGACTCTAATATTTGCACTGTATTTAGGGCTGTTTGTAATTGCTCCAATTCATCAAATAATTCTGATTATTAGGATTCCTTAACAACTACTTCCCTGAATATGTACTAAAGATAGTTTTTTATTTCATGGAACTAAAAGATATGAAATAGGCATGGTTTCTATTTGTAAATCTTTGAAAACTTTTCATTTTTTATATTTAGATAAAATTTTTCTTGCGTAATCCCTAAGCCTGTATTTATTAATCTTGTTGTGTAAAGTTGAAGTGGGTACGTCCAGCTGTCGCGCTGTACGTGCAATATTACCCTTTTGGTTTTCTAGCATGTTTTTAATTACTTCTATCTCTGTTTTTTCAACTATTTGTTTTAACGTAAATGGTTCATTAGGTATGTGAGTATTTATTTTTTCAGGAGTATGATTATTATATATATTATAAGGTATCAATTCTTCCTTGCTAAATGATACAACTTTATCAGTAGAAAGAGTACATGCCCGTTCAACAATATTACGTAGTTCACGAATATTACCGGGCCAAGCATAATTTGTAAAAAAGTCTAAACAGCGCCTATCAAAACCTACTATTTTTTTTTGGCTATGCTTATTAAATTTATCAATAAAGTATTTCAATAGTATTGGTATATCCTCTTTACGTTCTCTAAGAGGTTCCACACTTATATATATAACTCCAATCATATAAAAAAGATCTTCGCGCAATAAGCCATTCTTAATTAAAATATCTGGTGATTCATTTATTGCCGCTATTAACCTTGTATTTATTTTCGTATCATAATCACTTCCAAGCCTGCGGACTTTCTTATCTTGTAAGATACGCAAAAGCTTTGCTTGTAAATTTATTGGCATAGAATTCAACTCATCAAGAAATAGAGTTCCATTGTTAGCAAGTTCAAATAACCCCGGGCTATTCTCCGCACCAGTAAAAGCACCTTTTGTAGTACCAAAAAGAATACTTTCCAATAATGTCTCCGGTATTGCGGCACAGTTTTGTGCTACAAATGGCGCTTTAGCCCCTTTATATTTGAAAGAATGAACAGCTTGAGCAACCAGTTCTTTACCGCTTCCTGTTTCGCCATAAATCAATAAATTTGCTGAACTGTTAGAGGCAAGAATTATACTTTTCCTCATTTTTTGAACACTATCGCTTTTTCCTATTATATCGTCTACGGTATAAAGATTAGTTTTTCTTTTTTGTTGATTATCTACTATCATATTAAATGAATCTTTGTTTTCCATTAACAAATTCTTAAATCTCTTATCCAAATTAGATAAAGGTTCAGTCAACTCCATGACCCCAAGTACTTTTCCTTTCTCAATGATTGGAAAAGCAGAAGTAACAGATAGTCTTTTTTCACCTATATTTGATGTCCAAATGTGCAATTCATCAATTATCGCTTTCCCACTTTTCATAGTTTTAACTATTAAACTGTTCTCTGTATTTAAGCCTTGGAATACATGAAATATAGACTCTCCCAATACTTCCTGGCCATTAAATGTTAACTTCTTAGCTAGCTCATTAGCATAATATATTTTATAATCATTGCCAACCACAAATACAGGGTGATTGATGTTAGCAAGTAATAAATCTATGCATCTAAAGTCGAATTCATTTATTTCCGTCAGTGAAAACACCCCATTTCTCCAACTCTACTATTAATATCTAGATGGTTTACCTATAGTAATTAATCGTTTTTGTCTGTTTTATAACAAAATAAAAATGAATAATTACTTATATAAATATCATAAAAACACGTATATAACATTTTAAAATCAATTCATTATATTTTTAAAAAATTAAAAAATATCAATATTTTTAATAATATTAAAACTTTTAACTTTCTATAAAATAGTATCAGTTTTTTGAACAAATTACAACAAGTATATTTACTAAATGATAATAGTTATCCTATCTTTAACTGCTTTAATTAATACAAATTTATCTCACTCTTATTCTGTAAAAAATGGTTTCCTCTATTGGCATGATACTTGCAAAATAATCTCTTATGAATTCATTAATAATTAACTATTAAAAAATTATCTGAGATTTAGTGTAAAAACAAGAATAAAACATACGAATGGAGTGGTTAAATGGAAACCAACAACAATATTAGTGAATTAATTGAAAGATCCAAGCTTGCACAAAAAGCGTTTGAAAAGTTTAATCAAGAAGAAGTGGATGAAATAGTAAAAACTATTGGTAAAACAATTTTTGATAATGCCGAAGAGCTTGCAAGATTAGCCGTAGATGAAACCGGTATGGGAGTCTATGAAGATAAAGTTGTAAAAAACAAGGGCAAAGCAAAAACAATTTGGAATGATTTAAAAAATAAGAAATCAGTAGGAATAATAGAAAGAAATGAGTCTTTAGGCATACAAAAAATAGCCAAGCCCATGGGCGTTGTAGCTGCTATAATGCCAACTACTAATCCAATAGTAACTATGATGAGCAATTCTATGTTTGCTTTAAAAGGTCGAAACTCTATTATAATAGCACCGCACCCTAGAGCAAAAAAATGTAACTTGAGAACCGTTGAATTAGTCAATGAAGCTATTAGCAAACTCAATGCACCTAAATTTTTGATACAAACTGTTGAGGAGCCAAGCATAGAACTTTCAAATTTAATTATGAAATCCTCAGATGTGATAATAGCTACAGGCGGTTCTGGTATGGTAAAAGCTGCATATAGCAGTGGTAAGCCGTCTTACGGAGTAGGTCCGGGAAATGTCCAAATTGTTATAGACAGAGATATTGATATTAAAGATGCAGTCGCTAAAATCATACATGGACGAACATTTGACAATGGTATTATTTGTTCCGGAGAGCAATCAGTTATTATTCATGAAGATGATTATGAAAAGGTCCTTGATGAATTTGAAAAAAACAATTGCCATATCATTAAAAATTCCGAAGCGAAAAATGCATTGAGAAAAGTGCTATTCCCTGATGGTAAAATAATGAATAGAGATGCTGTAGGACAATCACCTTATAATTTAGGAAAATTAGCAGGTTTACCCATAACAAAAGATACAAAAGTAATATTAGCTGAAGCTGATGCAATAGGTAAGGGTGATTTGTTCTGCAAAGAAAAAATGTGTCCTGTATTAGCAACGTTTAAATATAAAAATTTTGAAGAAGCCGTTAATATCGCCCAAACAAATCTTGAATTAGAAGGAAAGGGACACACGGCAGGAATATATTCACATGATTTAGAACATATAGAATACGCTGGATTAAATCTCACTGTTAGTAGATTAGTAGTAAATCAACCTACTTCAACCACTGCTGGTGGAAGTATGTTCAACGGCTTTGCTCCTACAACCACTTTAGGCTGTGGTACTTGGGGAAATAATAGTATTTCAGAAAATTTTACCTATAAACATATGATTAATATTTCACGAATAGGATTTTACCATGAAAATAAAACAATGCCAACAGATGAAGAAATCTGGCAGTAGTCTGTAATATATTGTATTTGGTGAAAGCCAATTAAAAAATTATGAAACGTCTGTACTTTTTCCTGACGGATTACAGACGTTTTTTTATTGTATGTTCATTACAATCTGTCTTTAATATATTAAATAATCCTGATGCTTCTTTGATGCTTCTTTTTTTTAATTTTATAACATTCTAAAACAATCGTTTCAGCTTGTACAAAATATGTTTGTATTATAAAATAAATGGTATATTACAGATATTTAGCACTTAAATAATAATTATATAGTGGAATCTAGATAATCATGATATAAAAATATAATGGAAAGGGGTCTGTCTTTATGAAGGATAACACGGAAAGGGGTCTGTCTTTATGAAGGATAACACGGAAAAGGCTTATATGGAACGTATAAATAAATTAAAGCAACGGGTTTTGGATACTAGACCGGAAGTGGATTTAGAAAACGCAAGGATACTTACGGAAAGCTATATGGAAACTGACGGGGAGCC
>Ga0172382_10007311_pt1 | contig 15717 bp, 17 predicted proteins | sample Leawel138RmetaG_FD_122245 | JGI IMG/M metagenome (GOLD analysis project Ga0172382, IMG submission 122245) | Leachate microbial communities from a municipal landfill in Southern Ontario, Canada - Leachate well 138R metaG | ecosystem: Engineered > Solid waste > Landfill > Unclassified | place...
AAGTGAGACACTCTCTTCTGTGGATGAAATAGATGAAAAGAATGAAAACTTGGGCGCTATAATAGAACTCCTTTTAGTTGAGAAAGATAAAGATTTATTTGAGGAAGGGGAAACTCTTAGTAACGAACTAAAAAATGATATATCTAAATTAAAAATTAGATTTTTGTGGAGAGACCAACAGGATAGTAAAAACGCTATTTTTACGCTTCACTCAGGAGCAGGTGGAACAGAAGCCTGTGATTGGGTTAGTATTTTATGGAGAATGTATAGCAAATGGGCTTCAAAAAAAGGGTTTAGCATAAATCTGGTAGATTATCTTCCAGGTGATGAAGCGGGAATAAAAAGACTTACAGCAATTGTTTCTGGAGCTTACGCTTATGGGTATCTTAAAGGAGAAAATGGAGTACACCGTCTTGTTCGAATATCTCCTTTTGATTCAAATAAAAGGAGACATACCAGTTTTGCGGCTGTAAATGTTATACCAGAAGCTCCTAAAGATGCTGCGATAGAAATAAATGAGGATGACCTGGAGATAGATACATATAGGAGTGGTGGCGCTGGCGGGCAGCATGTTAACAAGGTTGAAACAGCAATACGGATAAAGCATTTACCTACTGGAATTATTGTGCAATGCCAGAACGAGAGGAGTCAATTTAAAAATAGAGAAACTGCTATGAAACTACTTTTAAGCCGTTTGTATCAGTTGAGACTGGAAGAAAAACAGAAAGAAGAGGAAGAGAAAAAAGGTCTTCAGAAGAAGATAGAATGGGGAAGTCAGATACGTTCTTATGTTTTTTGTCCTTATACTATGGTAAAAGACCATAGAACAGGTTTTGAAACAGGTAATGTTGAGGCGGTAATTGATGGTGAAATTGATGGTTTTATAGAATCTGAACTTGAATGGTTGGCAATTCAAAATGAAAATAATAATTAGTGCTGGTCCTACTCGTGAACATTTGGACCCTATAAGGTTTATAACTAATCACTCAACTGGAAAAATGGGGTATTCAATTGCGAAATATGCTTTAAAAGCAGGTCATAGTGTTACCTTAATTAGTGGTCCTGTGAACCTAAGTCCTCCCAAAGGGGTAACCCTTGTTAATGTGGAGACAGCAGAAGAGATGAAGGATGCTCTTGTTGAAATGTTCCCCAAATCTGACGCTTTGATAATGTCTGCGGCTGTTGGAGATTGGAAGCCGATTCTTAAGGAGAAAGAAAAAATTAAAAGAAAAAATGAGTGGTTACTTAGGTTGGTACCTAACCCAGATATTTTGCAGGAGATGGCAAAAATCAAGAGAGAAGAACAGATAGTTGTAGGATTTGCTCTTGAAACAGAAAATATTCTTGCAAACGCAAAAGAAAAGTTGGTAAGAAAAAAACTTGATATGATAGTGGCTAACACTCCAACTTTTTTTAAAAAAGAGGGTAAATCTAAGGTTGCATTTATTTTTCAAGATGGTAGGGTAGAAGAGTATATAGATATATCAAGAGAAACGACAGCTTTAAAAGTAGTGGAGTTGTTAGGAACCCTTAATCAAAAGATGTAAAGATAAAAGCGAGGTTTATCCCGAGTATCTCCGAGGGAGTTGTTCCTGTATGTTATTCCGGACTTGATCCGGAATGACAAATTTAGGCGTTCATAGACACATACTTTTTTCACGAAGAAAATACAAAGGCAAGGATAAAAATAATAGTAGGGATAAAAGAGTGGAACACTAATATTTACAAGGGAGATGTAATATGGAAGGAATGAAACAAGATATGCGTTTTATGTGTAAAGATGTTGGTGTTAGAATGTATGGTTCTCCAGAAGAAAGAAGAGTTGCAGATTATATAAAAGAAGGTTTTGAAAAATCAGGGCTATCAACTGAAATTCAAGAGTTCCCAGTAGAAAAAATGGAGTACTCTACTGTTGAGTTTGGTAAATTTAGAGGAGAAGAAATAGTAAAACTCGATGTATTGCCTCTTGCTCAATCAGGGTTTACTGAAAATCCAGAAGGAGAAATTCTTGAACTTGCATATCTTGAAAATATTAAGCTTGCCACAAAAAAGAAAGAGGAGATACAAGGTAAAGCAGTTATAGTTTATGGAGGTTTGGGCGAAGACCTAAAAGATTATAGGGCACTTGTGAACTCTGGAGCTAAAGTTTTAATAGTTAATGATAGTAGATATCCTGTTCCCTGGCTTATAGCCGACGGTATGCCGTACTTGTGGATGCAAGAAAAGATGTTACCTGTTGTACTGCCAATCTATTTTGATACTGTAAATCTTTTAAAAGAAGGTGTTAAAAAAGTTTTTGTAAAAGTTGCTGGTAAGAAGAGAAATCTTTTTAGCCAGAATGTTGTTGGTTTTAGGAAAGGTAAAGGTAAAGAGAACATAATTATTACGGCTCATCACGATAGTGTTATGATTGGAGAAGGTGCAACTGATAATGCTACTGGGGTTGCTATTCTGCTTGAAATTGCGCGTAGGCTTAAAGATGTTCCTTTAAAAGAAAAAAATATTCTGCTTGTATCTTGTGGTTCTGAAGAGGTTCTTTCTTACGGTTCTCTCAATTTTGTTAAAAATAATAAAGATATAGTAAAAAACTGTATGTTTAATATGAATTTTGATAGTTGTAGTTCGTTTTACGGCGAAAATAAAATACTTGTAACAGGTGAGGAAAAACTTTCTTCATATATAAAAGAAAAAGTTGAACAAAGTGGGGAATGGTATAATCTTAGTTCAGATATTTCTCCTTTTAGTGACCAGTTCCCATTTAATATTATGGGGGTGCCCTCTATATGGTTTAGAAGGCATAACTCTTATCAAGGATATTTCCCTTTCCATAGCCATTTAAATAAATTAGAGATAGTAGATTTCAATGTTATGAAAGATGTTGTTGATGTGGCTTATGGAATACTTGATGATGTTTCAAGTAGACAAGATATGCCTTTTCCCAGGGAAATTTCTGTTGCAGATAAGAAAAGAATAGATGTTTTTCATAAGGATTTGTTTGGTGGTCTGCTTAAAAATCGGGTACTCTGAACCCCCCATGCTTGTCATTGCGAGCGATTATCAGCGTGGCAATTCCTCGGAAGGAGAAGGGTCAGGGATGAGGGTTTATCCCGACAGTTTTTCTGAGAGAGGCTATTAGCAGGCAAGGAAAAACGGAAGACGTAAAGATAAGGACAAAACGTAAATACAAATAACCCCTCACCTTACATCCTCTCCCCCAATGGGAGAGGCAAGTGTGGGGATGGTTTGCTGAATATTCACAAACTGGGCGGTGTTCACGAGGAGTTGCTAATTGCTTCAAGTTTTTTTATTAAAAAAGGAAGATTCCCATTCAATAAGATAAACTTTGAACTCTTTACCTAAACCAAATTTTCCATATTCTCCACTCTTTCTTATAACCCTGTGGCAAGGAATTGAAATAGGCAGAGAGTTCTCTTTTAAGAAAGAGGAGATATATCGGGTATGTTTTGGCATACCCATATTTTTGGCAAGTTGAGAATAACTTACTGTTTGACCAAAGGGTATTTTTAAAAGTGCTTGCCACAATTTTGTTTTTATAGTATCCTTATTTGAATTTGACATTTTTCCTTTACATATTGTATAATTATAGGATAAAAAATTGAAAAACAGAGATATTATATCACAAATAAAGTTTGATAAGAAAGGATTGGTAGTTGCAATAGTTCAAGATGATAAAGGCGAAGTTTTGATGGTTGCCTATATGAATAGTGAGGCTCTTATTAAAACTATTGAAACAAGGCGAATGCATTATTATAGCAGGAGCCGTAAAAAGTTGTGGCTGAAAGGAGAAGAGTCTGGCAACTTTCAGGTCTTGAAAGATATATATATAGATTGTGATAATGATGCTCTTCTTTTTGTGATTGAACAGAAGGGAGGTGCGTGCCATAAAGGATATTATTCTTGTTTTTTTAGAAAGTTGCAAAAAGAAGATGATTCTTTTTGTGAAGTGGAAGATAAGATTTTTAACCCTAAAGAGGTCTATAAAAAATGACGAAACAATATTATTCTAAATTTTTGATCATACTTGCAGTAGCGGTTGTATGTATTTATCAGATTTATCCACCCCAAAAGAAGATAAAGCGTGGTCTTGACTTGCAAGGCGGGGTACACGTAGTGCTACAAGTTGAAAATGTTGATGCTAAAGATAAGAGTCTCTCTGATATGACAGACAGAGCTCTTGAAATTATAAGAAATAGGATAGATGCTCTTGGTGTTACTGAGCCGGTTATTCAAAAGGAAGGTTTTGATAGAATTATTGTTGACCTACCCGGAGTTGGTGACCCAGAGAAAGCAATAGAAATGATAGGTCAGACTGCTCTTCTTGAATTTAAAGTTGTATCTGACGACCCTGACCTTATGTCACAGGCTTTAAGTGGAGAGGTTCCAGAAGGTTATGAACTTCTTTATGAGAGAGAGAAAGATGAGAGAGATATTGTTAGAGAAACCCGTTCTATTCTTGTAAAAAAAGAGCCAGAAATGACAGGGCAATATATAGATGATGCTTATGTTGGTTATGATAGTTCTGGTTTTCCTGATGTTAGTTTAAGGTTTAGTAAAGAGGGTGCAATACTTTTTGAACAGGTAACTTCTAACAACATAAATAAACGGCTTGCAATAGTTCTTGACGGAGTTGTTAAATCTGCGCCTGTTATAAGAGAACGGATCGGAGGCGGAAATGCTCAGATAACTGGCAGATTTTCTATAGAAGAAGCACGTAATCTTGCTATAGTGCTTAGGGCTGGAGCATTACCTGCCAAAGTGGATATAATATATAGAGAAGTGGTAGGTCCTACTTTGGGACAGGCTAATATTACTCAAGGATTTAGAGCAGCGGTTTATGGTGGAATAGTGGTTGTTCTTTTTATGCTTATATACTATTCAGCATTTGGACTTCTTGCTAATTTTGCCTTTGCGTTAAACGTTTTAATTCTGCTTGGACTTGTTGCTACTTTGAAAGGTGTTCTTACTCTTCCCGGTATTGCAGGTATTGCTTTAACTTGTGGTATGGCTGTTGATGCGAACGTTCTTATATTTGAAAGAATCAGGGAAGAGCTTAAATCAGGGAAAAGCCCAAGAGCTAGTGTTGATGCAGGGTATCGCAGAGCGTGGACTGCAATTATAGATTCAAATATAACTACCCTTATTACAGGTCTTATTCTCTTTTTTCTTGGGGAAGGTTCTATAAGAGGGTTTGGACTTACTTTAAGCATTGGTATTATAGCCAACCTTTTTACGGCAGTTTTTGTAACAAAAGCTATAGTTGATTGGGTAATGTTAACAAGAAAAATTGAAAAACTGAGGATATAATGGAACTTATAAAAAGCACAAATTTTGACTTTGTAGGAAAAAGAAGAATAGCATATATATTTTCTCTGATAGTAATTTTAACTGGACTTATATTTTTTGGTATAAAAGGGAAAGATAACTTCGGAGTAGATTTTGTTGGTGGCGATATGATGGATATTGAATTTAGTAAAAGTTGTAGCGCTACCGATGTAAGAGAAGTGATAAGAACTCTTAATATAGGAACTTATTCTGTTCAGGTGCTGGGAACTGATGGGAAGAGTTTTATAATTAAGAGTGGTCCTAACACTCATGAGACAATACTTGAAGCTTTAAGAGAAAAATATGGAGAAGAAGGTTTTGCTGTAAAGAGTTCTTCACTTGTTTCTCCCTCTATGAGTACTACACTTAGAAAAAAAGCGTTATATGCATTTATTGCGGGAATGTTAGGGATTCTATTGTATCTTACAATAAGGTTTGAATTTAGATTTGCAGTTGGGGCAACTGTGGCAATTTTTCACGATATGCTTTTTGTTGTGGCTGTGCTTGCACTTACAAAAAAACAGATTGATGCAACCGCTATTGCTGCTCTTTTAACTATTGCAGGATACTCTGTTAATGATACTGTTGTTATTTATGATAGGGTAAGGGAAAATATAAGAAAGTATCGAGACAATGATTATGTTGCTGTTTTCAATAGAAGCATAAATGAAACCCTCAGCAGGACAGTTCTAACTGTTCTAACTACTCTTTTTGTTGTTGTATGTCTCTTTTTCTTTGGTGGGGAAACACTACATATTTTTTCTTTTGCTCTGTTGATAGGTTTTGTTATAGGAACCTACTCGTCCATTTTTATTGCTACCTCTTTACTAATAGATTGGCATAGGTTGAAACCTCATAAATTTAATGTATGAAGATTATAGGTGGAAAATTAAAGGGTAGAAACTTACTCTTTCTTAAAAATAAGAATTTAAGGCCCTCAAAAGATATTGTTAGAGAATCTGTCTTTGATGTTTTGAGAGGGTCTTTTGAGAATGAGAATGTTTTGGACCTCTTTGCAGGAACAGGAGCAATGGGAATTGAGGCTTTTAGTCAAGGGGCAAAAGAGGTTGTCTTTATTGAAAACAGTTATGAAGCTTGTCGAATAATAAAGAAAAACTTAGATAATCTTGGTATATCAACTTTCTGCACGGTAGTGAAAGGTAGTGTAGAAAAATCTGTTGATAAATTTGAAGATGTAAAATTTGGCTTGGTCCTTGCCGACCCTCCATATAATTATAGTGAAAAGAGAGTTGTAAATATTCTTTCGTCAATTGTGGCAAAAGGAATAATAAAAAAAGACGGAACAATAGTTGTAGAACATGGAAAACATATAAAGTTTTCGTCATTTGAGGGTCTAAATCTCTACAAAGAAAAAAAATATGGTAGGAGTTTTATCTCCTATTTTAGGTGTTGAAAGTGAAAAAAAATATTGAAAGAGTCGCTGTTTATCCGGGAAGTTTTGACCCTGTTACAAATGGGCATATAGATGTTATAAAAAAGAGTTTTTCATTTCTTGATAGAATTGTAATTGCAGTTTCTACTTTTCCAAGAAAAGACTTTCTTTTTACAGGAGAAGAGAGGGTTGATTTTTTAAAAGAGATTTATAAAGGTAATAAGAAAGTAGAAATAGATAAGTTTGATGGTTTACTTGTTGATTACCTTAGCCAGAAAAATATAAATATTATTTTAAGAGGGCTAAGAGCTGTTTCTGATTTTGAGTATGAATTCCAAATGGCTTTGACCAATAGACGGCTAAACGAAAATATAGAGACAGTTTTTTTAATGCCAGGAGAGGAGTTCTTTTTCATAAGTTCGTCTCTTGTAAAAGAATTGGCTTTTCTTAAAGGAGATATTTCAAAGTTTGTGCCAACCATCGTGAAAAATGAGTTGGTAAAAAAAGTGGATAATGTTTTTGAAAAAAAGAGAAGAGGAGGTTCTTAATGCCAAATCCAAAACGTAGACATTCGAACAGTAGAACAGGTAAAAGAAGAAATGCCCATAAAAAAATTAAGGAGTATTCTTTAAGTATCTGTTCAAATTGTGGCGAGAAGAAGATGCCCCACATAGTATGTGATTTTTGTGGCTACTATAAAGGCAAACCCGTTTTAACAGTTGAAAATAAAACGAAATGAACACCAAAAAAACTATTGTTTCAATTGATGCAATGGGTGGAGATAATGCTCCTTTTTCTACTATCAAGGCCTGTGATCTGATATCGGAAAAAGATAACTTAGAGATTCTTCTTATTGGTAATGAGGTTGCTCTAAGTAAACATATAAATAAAGAAAAACATCCATTTATTAGTATATGTAATATAGAAAAATGTATCAAGATGGATGAAAAGGTTAATCTACATCTGCTTAAATTTAGAGATAACAGTATGTGCCATGCCATTTCAATGGTTAAATCTGGAAATGCTCATTACGCTTTAAGTGCTGGAAATACAGCAGCGTATGTGTCTTACGCAATATCTGAACTTGGGTTGATGTCAAAAATAGAAAGACCAATTATTGCAATTCTCCTACCAAACATAAATGGAACATTTACTGTTTTTGCAGACGCTGGTGCTAACGTAAATTCAAAACCTGCCCATATATTACAAGCAGCAAAAATGAGTGCTCTTTTTTCTTCAAATGTATTTGAAGTTAAAAATCCGAGGGTCGCTCTGCTTAACATAGGGTCAGAATCTACTAAAGGAGACGAATTGAGAAAAACGTCCTACAATCTTCTTGATAAAGACCCAGATATAAATTTTAATGGAAATATTGAAGGACAAGAACTTTTTATGGGTAAGGCAGATGTTGTAATTACAGACGGATTTACAGGTAATGTAGTTTTGAAAGTTACAGAAGGTACAACAAGGTCTTTTAAAGCGATGCTTTTAAGAGAAATAAGAAAGACCATGGTAGGTAAAGTGGGGGGGTTTTTATTAAAAAATACTTTTACTAATTTTGTCAAAAAGATAGATTATGCTGAATATGGTGGAGGAATTCTGCTTGGTGTTAATGGTGTTGTTGTTGTAAGTCACGGCCGTTCTTCTCCGAGGGCTATATTTAGTGCAATGAAACTTGGGAAAAAGGTAGTTGAATCTGATTTGATGTCACACCTTAAAACCATTGGAGATGAAGAGCAAAATGACTAATGTTTCAATTATTGGCACAGGTTCTTTTTTACCTGAGGATACCCTGAATAATAGAGATATGGAGGTTATGGTTGATACAACAGACGAGTGGATTTTGACAAGGACAGGTATTCGGGAGAGAAGAATTTGTCCCAGAAATATGGCGACATCTGACCTTGGGTATAGGGCTTCTCTACTTGCTTGTGAAGATGCTTCGATCTCTCCGAGTGAAATAGATTTTATTATTGTAGCAACGGTTACTCCTGATAAGTTTTTTCCTTCAACTGCTTGTTTGATACAATCTAAACTTGGGATTAAAAATATACCTGTTTTTGATTTATCGGCTGCTTGTACTGGCTTTATTTATGCATTAGAGACAGCAAGAAATTTTATTTCCTGTAAAACATATAAAACCGGTCTTGTTGTTGCTAACGAATGTATGAGCCGTCTTACAGATTATACAGATAGAAGTATTTGTGTACTTTTAGGGGATGGAGCAGGAGCGGCAATAGTAAGGGCATCTGATGAGCCGGGTTTACTTGGTTCTTATCTTGGAGCAGATGGCAGTTATGAAGAGATGCTTCATGCACCTGCTGGTGGGAGTTTTCTTCCTGCCTCTTTTGATACTATTGAAAATCATTTACATTATATGAAGATGGAAGGTTCTGCTCTTTTTAAGATAGCGATACAGTCTATGAGTGAATCTGTTAATAAGATTCTTGATGCCCATAATTTGAAAAAAGATGACTTGAAAATAGTAGTTCCTCATCAAGCTAATATGAGAATAATCCAAGGGGTAGCTCGAAGTCTTGGTATGCCTGCTGAAAAGTTTTTTGTAAATATTGAAAAATACGGCAATATGTCTGCTGCCTGTATTCCAATAGCTCTTGACGAGGCTGGTCGTAGCGGTTTTCTAAAAAAAGGAGATCTAATAGTTACTGTTGCTTTTGGTGGAGGTCTTACATGGGGGGCAAATCTTATAAAATGGACAAAATAAAAAATTTAACTGTCGTTTTTCCTGGACAAGCATCCCAATATGTTGGGATGGGGAAAGAATTTATTGAGTCGGTACCAGAGTGTGCTGATATTATTAGAGAAGGCGAAAAGATAACGGCTCTTCCGCTTCTTGATAAAATTATGAACGGACCCTTAGAAGAGTTAACAAGAACCCTTATATGTCAACCTGCTGTTTTTGGTGTAAGTATGGTCTGTTGGCATATATTGAAAAAGAATGGCTTTACTCCTTCGGCTGTTGCTGGGCACAGTCTTGGAGAGTATTCTGCTCTTGTTGCTTCGGGTGTGTTAACTTTGAGTGAAGGGTTTTATATTGTTAAAAAAAGAGCTCATATTATGGATGAAATTTCTGGCAAGGTTGATGGGTCACTTATGGCAGTTTTAGGGATGAAACTGCCTGATGTTGAAGATGTGTTGAAAGAATTCCCTGATATAGAGGTATCAAACCATAATTCTGATTCTCAAATTGTTGTAGGAGGAAAAAAAGAAGCGCTTGAAAAACTTAACTTATATCTTAAACAGAAAAGAATTAAAGGTATTATGCTTAATGTTAGCGGCCCTTTTCACACTTCTCTTATGAAAAAGGCTGGAGAACTAATTTCTGTAGAGTTAGATAAACTCGATTTCAAAGATCCTAAAATACCATTATATTTAAACTATTCTGGAGAAGAGGCTGTTGATGGCAAAGAAGTGAAAGAAGGGTTGATTAAACAGATATCTACTACTGTGAAGTGGCTTGATATAATAAAAAATATTGGTGAAGGTGTTTTTGTAGAAGTTGGTCCTAAGAAGGTTTTAAAGAGAATCATAGAAGGTATTTTGCCTGAATCAAAGGTTTTCAATGTTGAAGATAATAGGTCTTTAACTGATTTTGTGGAAAACTTAAAATAGTAATGGTAAAAGAGGAGATTGCCGTAATCGTAATATTCACTCCTTCGCAATGACAAAAGGCGTTGAATAGAGGCAAAAAAAACACAAAGGGGATAAAAATGTTTAAAGACAAGGTTGTTGTTATTACAGGTGCTTTTGGAGGTATTGGAAGGTCCCTTGCTACAAAGTTTGGTGCTTTTGGAGCAAGACTGGTACTTTGGGATGTTAATATAAATAGTGAATTTGAAACTGAATTAAAAGAAAAAAAAATTGAGACGATATCTTCCAAAATAGATATAACTAATAAAAAAGAGATTGAAGAAAATCTTGAAGTGATTCTCCAAAAATGGGGAAAGGTAGATATTCTTATTAACAATGCAGGGATTACCAAAGATACCCTTGTGATTCGTATGGAAGAAGAAGATTGGGATAGTGTTTTAAACGTAAATTTGAAAGGAACCTTTTTATGTAGTAAAATAGTAGGCAAATCTATGCTTTCTAAGAGGTTTGGTAAAATAGTTAATGTTGCCTCAATTATCGGGCAGATTGGAAATATCGGACAGGCAAACTATAGTGCTTCTAAGGGTGGGATGATTTCTCTTACTAAAACCTGTGCAAGAGAGTTTGGAAGGTTTGGAGTTAATGTGAATGCAGTTGCTCCCGGCTACATAATGACACCTATGACAGAAAGGTTGCCTGAAAAAGTTAAAAACGATATGGAGGCAAGGGTTCCATTAAGAAGATTTGGTACCTCAGAAGAGGTTTCAGACTTGATAGTTTTTCTTGCTTCAGATAGTTCCGCATATATTACAGGACAGGTCTTTAGAGTGGACGGTGGGCTTGTAATGTAGTGTTGCTTTTAATAAAAACATTAAAAAAAGTAAAAACAGGAGGAATAATGGAAAGGAATGAAATAGTAGGACAAGTTAAAGAGATTGTATCAAAAGAATTGAGTGTAGGCTTAACAGAAGTTAAAGAAGAAGCATCTTTTATTGATGATCTTGGAGCAGATTCTCTTGATACAGTTGAGTTGGTAATGGCTCTTGAAGAAAAATTTAAACTGGATATCCCTGATGAAGATGCACAGAACATAAAGACAGTTAAAGATGCTGTAGACTATATAGAGAGTAAACAATGAGAAGAAGAATTGTTGTAACAGGAATGGGTCTTGTGACACCTGTTGGCAATAGTATGCCTGAATCTTGGAACTCTTTAAGGTCAGGTGTTAACGGTATAGGCATTACAAGTAAATTTGATGTTACAGCGTACACATCACAAATTTCAGGTGAAATTAAAGATTTTCAAATAGAAGGGTACAACCCAAAGGCTTTGCGTAGAATGGATGCTTTTGTGCAGTTTGCCCTAAAAGCATCAGAAGAGGCTCTTAAGGATAGTGGTTTGGATTTGAGCGAAGAAGAAAAAGAAAGGGCAGGAGTTATTATTGGAGCAGGGATAGGTGGGCTTAATATTGTTGAAGGACAACATAAAGTACTTTTAGAAGGTGGACCTTCAAGGATTTCGCCTTTTCTAATACCTATGCTTATTCCAGATATGGCTGCTGGGCAGGTTGCTTTACAGTTTGGTTTCAAAGGAATAAATTTTGCAACTGTTAGCGCATGTGCTTCGGGTGCTCATGGGCTTGCAACTGCTCTTTATATGATTAGACAGGGTTTGGCTGATGTAATTATTGCGGGAGGTACAGAATCTTGTATTACACCTCTTGGACTTGCTGGTTTCTGTTCTATGAAGGCTCTTTCAACGAGAAACGATGCTCCTGAGAAAGCTTCAAGGCCTTTTGATAAGGAAAGAGATGGTTTTGTAATTGGGGAAGGTGCTGGCATAGTTGTTCTTGAGAGTCTTGAACACGCTCTTGCAAGAAAAGCTCCAAAGATTTATGCGGAGTTTTTGGGCGCTGGAATGAGTTGCGATGCATACCATATAACTGCACCTCACCCAGAAGGAGAGGGAGCTGCTTTGTCAATGAAGTATGCTTTGGAAGACTCTCTGGTAGATGTTGAAAATGTGGACTATATCAATGCACACGGAACCTCAACAAATCTTAATGATAAGGGCGAAACTTTTGCAATAAAGAGTGTTTTTGGCAAAAGAAGCTATGATATTCCTGTCAGTTCAATAAAATCTATGATAGGGCATACCTTAGGAGCAGCAGGAGCAATTGAATTTGTTTCTACTTGCTTAACTATTAAAGAAGGGCTTATCCCTCCAACAATTAATTATGAGTTTCCTGACCCAGATTGTGATCTTTTTTATGTTCCTAACAAAGCTATGAATAAAGAAGTAGAAATTGCACTTTCTAACTCATTTGGATTTGGTGGACATAACATTAGCCTTGTACTTAAAAAATATCAGGATTAAAGTTAAAAGTAGAACTATGCTTTATTTAATTCTTTGTTAAGTTCTACATAAAATGGAATGGGTTGTCACAGTTATATGGGAAAACCTTCTTATATGATGATATAAATATGGTAAGTCATATTTATTAAAAGGAGAAATTATGGACTATTTTTTAACAGAAGAACAGTTAATGATAAAAGAACTTGCCAGAAAGATATCCAATGAAAAAATTTTGCCAGTAAGAGCAGAATACGATGAAAAAGAAATTTTTCCTACCGATATTGTTAAAGCGCTTGGTGAGTCTGATCTTTTTGGTGTATATATCCCAGAAGAGTACGGTGGAATGGGTTATGGAGTTTTTGAACTTTGTTTGGCGATAGAAGAACTTAGTAAAGTTTGTGGAGGGATTTCTCTTGCTTATGCAGGTACTGCGCTTGGAACCTTCCCAATACTTCTTTTTGGAAATGAAGAACAGAAAAAGAAGTATCTTCCATATATTTCAAGAGGAGAGAAAATCGCAGCCTTTGGAGTTACAGAATCTGATGCTGGTAGCGATATAACAACCCTTGCAACAACAGCAAAAAGAGAAGGTGACTATTACGTGCTTAATGGAACGAAACAGTGGATTACTAATGCTGGGGAAGCAGAAATATATGTGGTTATTGCTACAACAGATAAAACAAAAGGCGCAAGAGGAGCTACTGCTTTTATTCTTGAGAAAGGTATGGATGGTTTTACCTTTGGAAAGAAAGAGAATAAACTTGGTATTAGAGCCTCTGCAACAAGAGAACTTGTTTTTGAAAACTGTAAAGTTCCAGCAGAAAATGTTCTTGCAAGAGAAGGTATGGGATTTATGATTACCCTTAAGAATTTTGATGCAAGCCGCCCTGGTGTTGCATCTCAAGCTCTTGGAATTGCACAAGGAGCGTTTGAGGCTTCTCTTGAGTATGCACATCAGAGAAGACAGTTTGGGCAACCTGTAAGTTCTTTTCAGGCAGTTCAACATATATTGGCCGATATGGCAACACAGATAGAAGCAGCCAGAGCTTTAATTTACCAGACAGCTAAAATGATAGATTCAGGTTCTAAAGATTTTTCTACCAATTCTGCTATGTGTAAATTGTTTGCGTCCGACGTTGCTATGAAAGTTACTACTGATGCTATACAGGTTTTTGGTGGGTATGGGTATATGAAAGAGTATCCTGTTGAAAAAATGTTTAGAGACGCAAAAATCACCCAAATATATGAAGGTACAAACCAAATACAGAGAAATGTTATAGGTAAAGATTTAATTAAAAGTCTTTCAAAAAAGAAGAACTGAATAGTGTGAAAGAGTTTGTCTACAAAGAAGTTGGGAAGAGAGAACGGGTAGATGTTTATCTGAAGCATTGTTTGGGTGTTTCACGAGCAAAAATACAAGAATTGATCAAAGATGGAAGGGTGCAGGTTAACGGAGTGGAGTTAAAGGCATCCTACTATCTTAGAGACAATGATATAATTTTGGTTGAAGAGACAATAGATTCATTGAAGACACTTAAAGTTGAGCCTCAAAAAGGACTTTTAAGTATACTTTATGAAGATTCCCACATTATTGTTTTGAATAAACCATCTGGGTTAGTTACTCACCCTGTTCGTACTGGCTCGGAAGAGACTCTGTTAAATTATATTCTTTTTCATACTCTGCTTGTAGGGGGTGGTTCTTTAAGGCCTGGGGTGGTGCATAGATTGGATAAAGAGACTTCAGGGGTTATCCTCTTTACAAAAACAGAGTTTGCTTACGAAAATATTGTTGCTCAATTTAAAAACAGGCAGGTTGAAAAAGAATATATTGCTCTGGTTAAGGGTTCTTTTTCTTCTCCATTGAAAGAAGTTGAGATGGTAATCTCTAAAGACAAAAGAGAGCCACTTAAGATGGGAGAAGGTTTTTTGAGGGGCAAAAAAAGTATTACAAGATTAAGAGCAGTTGGTTATATGAGGGATAAAAATATCTCGCTGGTTAAAGCAGAACCGATAACAGGAAGGACTCACCAGATAAGACTTGTGCTTTCTTCTTTAGGGTTTCCTATAATTGGAGATAAAAAATATGGTGTTTTATCTCCATTGATAAGTAGAGTAGGTCTACATTCTTCTAAAATTTCTTTGATACATCCAGAAAATGGAAGTCGCATCTCTTTTACTGCACCACTGCCAACAGATATGCTAAATATTGTAAATTCTGAAATTTTAAAAGAGTTATAAAAGTTCGAAATTCAAGGGTTGGTTGACAAAAGTTGAAAAATCGTTATAATAATATAGTTCAGAGCTATATTTTTGCGGGAATAACTCAGCGGTAGAGTGCAACCTTGCCAAGGTTGAAGTCGCGGGTTCAAATCCCGTTTCCCGCTCTATGGGAGTTTTTAGGGAGTTGAACCACTGGGTTCAAACCGACTAAAGGCTCTTGGTTTCGCAAGCTGAGCTCTGTAAAACCAGAATGGTTTTGCAAATCCCGTTTCCCGCTCTATGGGAGTTTTTAGGGAGTTGAACCACTGGGTTCAAACCGACTAAAGGCTCTTGGTTTCGCAAGCTGAGCTCTGTAAAACCAGATGAAGGGAGTTTGGAGTATTGGAAAAATTTTGAGAACTAATTAGAAAGGAAAAAAGAGAACTAAACTACACTTAGTAATTGTGTATTTGTTTGACAAATATTGGTATTTCTCTTATAATTTAGTTGTTTACATATGAATTTTACTATTAAAATTTGATATGTTGCTGCTGTGGCTCAGTGGTAGAGCACGTCCTTGGTAAGGACGGGGTCATGGGTTCAATCCCCATCAGCAGCTGTATTTAAAGTGTTTTTGGAAAAGATTCAAGTTTAGGGGACCTTTTGTTTTCTAAATTTAATTAAGAAATATAATTAAGGAGGCATTAAAATGGCAAAGGAGAAATTTGTAAGGAGTAAGCCGCACGTAAATATAGGAACAATCGGGCACGTAGATCACGGAAAGACAACATTGACCAGTGCAATAACAATGGTAT
>Ga0172382_10007312_pt1 | contig 15716 bp, 15 predicted proteins | sample Leawel138RmetaG_FD_122245 | JGI IMG/M metagenome (GOLD analysis project Ga0172382, IMG submission 122245) | Leachate microbial communities from a municipal landfill in Southern Ontario, Canada - Leachate well 138R metaG | ecosystem: Engineered > Solid waste > Landfill > Unclassified | place...
ACCGGTGCCGTCGTTTCTACCGCCGCGCCTGTGGAGGCCTGGCCTTCGGCTGGCGGCGTGGCCGGTGCGGCGCCGTCGCTGGAAGAAGCCGGCGCCGGTGCCGCGACAGCGGCGGCTTCCGACGCCACACTCGACAGTTCCTGGATGTTCTTTTCCAGTTCGGACTGACGGGCCGATGCGTCCTGGCTCTGGCGGTCCTGGGCGATTTGCGCTTCGTCGGTGGCGCTTTCGGGCTTGGCCAGCGTCAGTTTGTCCTGCGCGGCAGCGGCCGGCCTGCGCTCCTCGACCTCGGTCTGCACCTGGCCGGATGCCTGGCGATCGGCCTCGGTGACGGCCGCCGGCGCGGCAGCCGCCGCCAGGCGGCGACGGAACTCGTTGAAGTCGCGGCTTTGTGACACGATGATCTGGCGCGCCTCGGCGGCCGGCACCGCACTGGCGGCCTCGGCATCCGGCATGTCCAGCACCACGCCGGCCCGGACGCGGTTGACATTGCCACCGATGAAGGCCTTGGGGTTGGCCCGCAACATGGCCACGAGCATCTGGTCGAGGGAAACATTCGCGGGCCTGTGCGCCTGTGCAATGCGGCTCGCGGTATCGCCGGGCTTGACCAGCACCTCCTTGGCCACGGCGGCCGGCGTTGGTGCCGGAGCCGACGGTGCGGGCGACCGTGCCGATGTACTGGCAGCGGAGGCCCCGGATGGCGTGGTCACCGAGGTTTCCGGCGGGGTGGCTGCCGGGGAGGCGGCCGGAGGCAGCGGTGCGGGCACCGGACGCAGGTTCGGCGGATCGAACAGCATCGTGTAGTTGCGCACCAGGCTGCCCGCCGCCCACTGAGCTTCGATCACCATGTCCATGAAAGGCTCGTTGATCGGGCGCTGGTTCTCGACTTTCAGGTAGGCACGTCCGTCGGGGCGGCGCTCCAGCGAGAAGCGGGTACTGGCCATCACCGCGCTCAGGTCAATGCCCAGTGCACGGTGCGTCTCGGGCGAGGCCGTCCGAACCCGCAGGCTGGATGCTTCATCGGCCGTGATCTCGGGCACCTCGATTTCGGCGCGCAGGGGTTCACCGAGTGCCGATTGCACGATCACCCTTCCCAGCGCCAGCGCCCGGGCATCCGTCGGTTGCATCAAACTGGCCGACAGCGCAACCACCGCGGCGATGGCGTTCCACCGTGCCAGTCTTCCTGGGCCGGTGTCCCGGGAGGTGGCGGCAGGCGAAACAGGGGTGGAGCGATGGTGTTTGGGCACGGGAACCTCGACGTGATAATCCGAGAAAAGACCATAGCATCAACGTATTACGGTGACAAGCTGAGAATCAGCTTGAGTTTTCAGGCAAACCGTTGATCGTCGCCAGAAACCGTTTGTCGTTGTTGTCACACAACGAAAAATCCGGCCACAAAGACCGGATTCCGTGTGACATAGTTCTCGCTCAGGCGTCGAGCAGGATGCGCAACATGCGGCGCAGTGGCTCGGCGGCGCCCCACAGGAGCTGGTCGCCGATCGTGAAGGCGCCCACGTACCCGGGGCCCATGGCCAGCTGGCGGACACGGCCCACCGGAATCGTGAGTGTGCCCGTCACGGCCACCGGGGTGAGGTCCTGCATCGTTGCTTCGCGGGTGTTGGGCACGACCTTGACCCACTCGTTGTCGGCCGCGATCATGGCCTCGATGTCGGCCACGGGGACGTCCTTCTTGAGCTTGAAGGTCAGGGCCTGGCTGTGGCAGCGCATGGCGCCCACACGTACGCAGAAACCGTCGACCGGGATCGGTGCGGCGCCGAAGTCCTCGCCCAGACCCAGGATCTTGTTGGTCTCGGCCATGCCCTTCCATTCCTCGCGCGAGACGCCGTTGCCCAGGTCCTTGTCGATCCAGGGAATGAGGGAGCCACCCAGCGGCACGCCGAAGTTGGCGGTTTCCGAGGCCGAGAGACTGCGCTGCTTGGCAATGACCTTGCGGTCGATTTCGAGGATGGCGCTCTTGGGGTCGTCCAGCAGGGACTTGACCTCGGCGTTGAGCGTGCCGAACTGGGTCAGCAGTTCGCGCATGTGCTGTGCGCCGCCACCGCTGGCGGCCTGGTAGGTCTGCGTGCTCATCCACTCGACCAGACCGGCCTTGTACAGCGCGCCCACGCCCATCAGCATGCACGAGACGGTGCAGTTGCCGCCGATCCAGTCACGGCCGCCGTTGGCCAGCGCGTTCTTGATGACCGGCATGTTGACCGGGTCCAGCACGATGACCGCGTTCTTGTCCATGCGCAGGGACGAGGCGGCGTCGATCCAGTGGCCCCTCCAGCCCGCGGCACGCAGCTTGGGATAGACCTCGCTGGTGTAGTCGCCACCCTGGCAGGTGATGATGATCTCGCAGCGCTTGAGGGCCTCGATGTCGTGTGCGTCCTGCAGCCGGGTCTCGTTCTTGGCCATGGCCGGCGCCTGACCGCCAGCATTCGAGGTGGAGAAGAACAGCGGCTCGATCAGGTCGAAGTCTTTTTCATCGACCATGCGATCCATCAACACGGAGCCGACCATGCCGCGCCAGCCGACCAGACCAACCAACTTGCTCATTTGAAACGCCCTTTCAAGTTAAGAAACAGTACAGACCTGGCTGTCTGCCCCGGCGCGTCTGGCCGGAGAAGGGCGCACGACGTCACCGGAGCTGGATCAGCTCTTAATGGTCGTGGTTTTGGTGGTGATTGCGCGCGCGGCCACGCCTGCCTGGGCGGCAATGGCGGTGTTCAGGGAGAACATGCAGGCGGCAAACATGGCGCATATTGTAGCGGATCGGGTGATCCGGGCCGGTGCGCGCCGGCGCCGCCCGTCGGGGCGCCGGCGTGGCGGGTTACGCCAGTGCCTTGACCACGGCGTCGCCCATCTCGGCGGTGCCGACCTTGGTCGTGCCTTCGCTCCAGATGTCGGGTGTGCGCAGGCCCTGTGCCAGCACCTTCTTCACTGCGGCTTCGATGCGCTGTGCGGCTTCCTCCTGGTTCAGCGAGAAGCGCAGCATCATCGCGGCCGAGAGGATGGTGGCCAGCGGATTGGCCACGCCCTTGCCGGCAATGTCGGGGGCGCTGCCATGGCTGGGCTCGTACAGGCCCTGGTTCTTCGCGTTGAGCGAGGCCGAGGGCAGCATGCCGATGGAGCCGGTGAGCATGGAGGCCTCGTCCGAGAGGATGTCGCCGAACATGTTGCCGGTGACGACCACGTCGAAAGCCTTGGGGTTCTTGACCAGTTGCATGGCCGCGTTGTCCACGTACATGTGCTCCAGCGCCACGTCGGGGTACTGCGCGTGCACCTCGATCATGGTGTCCTTCCAGAACTGGAAGGTTTCCAGCACGTTGGCCTTGTCCACGCTGGTGACCTTCTTGTTGCGCTTGCGCGCGGCCTGGAAGGCGACGTGGGCGATGCGCTCGATCTCGGGCTTGCTGTAGCGCATGGTGTCGAAGGCCTCGGGCGCGCCCTGGAACTCGCCGTCGGGTGCCTCGCGCCGGCCGCGCGGCTGGCCGAAGTAGATGTCGCCGGTCAGCTCGCGGATGATCAGGATGTCCAGACCGGCCACCAGTTCGGGCTTGAGGCTGGATGCACCCACCAGTTGCTCGTAGCAGATGGCCGGGCGGAAGTTGGCGAACAGGCCCAGATGCTTGCGCAAGCCCAGGATGGCCTGCTCGGGGCGCAGCGGGCGGTCGAGCTTGTCGTACTTCCAGTCGCCGACGGCGCCGAACAGGATGGCATCGGCTTCGCGCGCGAGCTTGAGGGTCGATTCCGGCAGCGGGTGACCATGGGCATCGTAGGCGGCGCCACCGACCAGGGCCGACTCCATCTCGAACTGGAGGTCGAGCGCCTTCAGGACCTTGGCCGCTTCGGCAACGATTTCGGTGCCGATACCGTCACCCGGGAGAACTGCGATTTTCATGACTGTCGTTTCTGTGTTGGGGGAGATCACATGGTGTGCGCCAGCCAGGGCTTGGCCGCCAGGCGCTGCTTTTCAAACGCTTCGATCTTGTCCTTGTAGCGCAGCGTCAGCCCGATGTCGTCCAGGCCGTTGAGCAGGCAGTACTTGCGGAAGGCGTTGACCTCGAACGGAATCTCTTCGCCCTGCGGTTTGACGATGACCTGGCGCTCCAGATCGATGGTCAGCTGGTAGCCCGGGAACGCGGCCACTTCGTTGAACAGCTGGTCCACCTGGGATTCGCTGAGCACGATGGGCAGCAGGCCGTTCTTGAAGCAGTTGTTGAAGAAGATGTCGGCAAAGCTGGGGGCGATGATGGCGCGAAAGCCATACTGGTCGATGGCCCAGGGTGCGTGTTCGCGGCTGGATCCGCAGCCGAAGTTGCGGCGCGCCAGCAGGATGGACGCACCCTGGTAGCGGGGCTGGTTGAGCACGAAGTCCGGGTTGGGCTTGCGCTGCGACTCGGGCACGCCGGGCTGGCCGGGCTGGTCCAGGTAGCGCCACTCGTCGAACAGGTTGGGACCGAAGCCCGTCTTGCGGATCGACTTGAGGAATTGCTTGGGGATGATGGCGTCGGTGTCGACGTTCTCGCGGTCCATGGGAGCCACGAGGCCGGTGTGGAGGGTGAATTTCTGCATGGTGATGGGTGTCTCAGTTGGTCGCGCCCTTGACGGCTTCGCCTGCCTTTTCCAGGCCGGAGCCGACCGCCTGTCCGGCGGCCTTGCCTCCTTCAACGGCCTTGTCCTTGACCTCGATGGCCGTGTCCACGACCACATCCTTGACCTCGATGGCCTTGTCCTTGACCAGGACCGCATCCTTGCGCACGCCCTGGGCGGTGTTGGTGCTGCAGGCAGCCAGAGCCAGCACGAGAGCGCCGGCGGCCAGGACGGTCAGAGCGTGCATGGGGTTCATCATCGTGACTCCTTGGACGGGATGAAAGGTGGGCGGGTTGCCGAACGGGTTCAGGCGATGGTGCGCACGTCAATGAAGTGGCCACGGATGGCCGCAGCGGCGGCCATCGCGGGGCTGACCAGGTGCGTGCGCCCGCCCGCACCCTGACGGCCTTCGAAGTTGCGGTTGCTCGTGGAGGCGCAGCGTTCGCCCGGCTCCAGCCGGTCGGCGTTCATGGCCAGACACATCGAGCAGCCGGGCTCGCGCCATTCGAAGCCCGCGGCCTTGAAGATCTCGTGCAGTCCCTCGCGCTCGGCCTGCTCCTTCACGAGGCCCGAACCCGGCACCACCATGGCCAGCTTGACGTTGGGCGCGATCTTCTGGCCCAGTTTCTTCACCACCGCCGCCGCCTCGCGCATGTCCTCGATGCGGCTGTTGGTGCATGAGCCGATGAACACCTTGTCCACATGGATGTCGGTGAGCGGCTTGCCCGGCTGCAGACCCATGTAGGTCAGGGCGCGCTCGATGGCATTGCGCTTGTTGGCGTCCTTTTCCTTGTCGGGGTCGGGGACGGCGGCGTCCACGCCCAGCACCATCTCGGGCGAAGTGCCCCAGGTCACCTGCGGCACGATCTGGCTGGCGTCGAGCTCGACCACGGCGTCGAAATGGGCATCCGGGTCGGAATGCAGCGTCTTCCAGTAGGCCACGGCCTGGTCCCACTCCACCCCGGTGGGCGAGAGCGGTCGGCCCTTGACGTACTCGATGGTCTTGTCGTCCACGGCCACCAGACCGGCGCGCGCGCCGGCCTCGATGGCCATGTTGCAGACCGTCATGCGGCCTTCCATTGACAGTGCCCGGATCGCGCTGCCACCGAATTCGATGGTGTAGCCGGTGCCACCGGCGGTGCCGATGCGGCCGATGATGGCCAGCACGATGTCCTTGGCGGTGCAGCCCCTGGGCAACTGGCCTTCGACCTTGATCAGCATGTTCCTGGCCTTCTTGGCCAGCAGCGTCTGGGTGGCCATGACGTGCTCGACCTCGGAGGTGCCGATACCGTGCGCCAGAGCCCCGAAGGCGCCGTGCGTGGAGGTGTGCGAGTCACCACAGACGACCGTCATGCCGGGCAGCGTGGCACCGTTCTCGGGCCCGATCACGTGCACGATGCCCTGGCGTTTGCTCATGAACGGGAAAAAGGCGGCCGCGCCGAATTCCCGGATGTTGCTGTCCAGCGTGACGATCTGTTCCTTGCTGATCGGGTCCTCGATGCCGTCGTAGCCACGTTCCCAGCCGGTGGTCGGCGTGTTGTGGTCGGCCGTGGCGACCACCGAGCTGACGCGCCAGAGCGGGCGGCCGGCCTGGCGCAGGCCTTCGAAGGCCTGCGGGCTGGTGACCTCGTGCACCAGGTGGCGGTCGATGTAGAGCACGGCGGTGCCGTCTTCTTCGGTGTGGAAGACGTGTTCGTCCCAGATCTTGTCGTAGAGGGTGCGTCCCATGGGGCTGAGTTCTCCTGGTAGGTGATCGGAATTCTATGCGTCGGGGGCGGTGGCGGCACCCTGCCGGCCCAGGTGGGCAACGAGCAGTCGTGCGCTCGTCGGCAGGGAGGAAAAGTCCCGCGCGACCAGGTCGATCCGGCGCGAGGCCCAGTCGTCGGTGAGCGTGATGCAGGCCAGACCCTGGCTGGCACCCTGCATCAGTTCGAAGGCTCGGCGCGGCATCAGGCCCACGCCCAGGCCGTTGGCGATCATGCGGCACATGGCATCCAGTCCGGTGACCCGGAAGCGCAACCGGATGCCGCGGCCGGCGCGGGTGGCTGCCTCGTGCATGGCGCGGTAGATCGAGCTGTTGGCGTGCAGGCCGACGTGGTCGCAGTCCAGGCTTTGTGCGAACGGAAGCGACGTGTGCCGGGCCAGCGGGTGATCCTGCGGTGCGATGAGCACGAGCTGGTCCTGGCGATAGGGCAGGGCCTGCAGTTCGGCGCCGGCGTAGCCTGCGCCCACATGGCAGATGCCCAGATCGGCGGCGCCTTCATGCACTGCGCGCAGCACATCGGAGGACAGGTGTTCCTCCAGATCGATCTTGATGCCGTCATGTGCGCGGCTGAAGCTGCCCAGATCCTCGGGCAGGAACTGCACGATGGCCGAGATGTTGGCGTGCACGCGCACATGACCGCGCACGCCGTCGGCGTAGTCGGCGATCTCGTCCTGCATCTGGTTCAGGCTGAAGAGCACCGAGCGGGCATGGTGCAGCAGGCTCTGGCCCGCGGGCGTGGGCGTGACGCCGCGCGCATGGCGGGTGAGCAGCGCCGCCCCCAGGGCCGTCTCCAGATCGGACAGACGCTTGCTGACGGCGGAGCTGGCCATGAACACCTGTTCGGCCGCTTTGCCGATGCTGCCGCTCTCGCACACCACCACAAAGAGGTGCAGCGAGGTGAGGTCCAGGCGGCGGTTGAAGCTTCGGTCGAGCGTGTTCATGATGATCCATCGTCATCGGCGATGGTTTCTGGTATTTTCCCTGCTTGTTCTGGTTTTATCCATCGTCAATGGCGATGTCTGTCACCGCAAAAAACAAAACCCGCCGAAGCGGGTCCTGTGGGTGGGCAGGGGACTGCCCGGCCTCCGGGAAGCGCCGCGTGGGCAGCGCGCGGGGCTTACTTGACGTCGCGACGCTGCGAGCCTGTGAACAGCTGGCGCGGACGACCGATCTTGTACTCGGGGTCGGCCAGCATCTCGTTGAGCTGGGCGATCCAGCCGACGGTGCGGGCCAGCGCGAAGATGCCGGTGAACAGGCTGACCGGGATGCCGATGGCGCGCTGCACGATACCGGAGTAGAAGTCGACGTTCGGGTACAGCTTGCGCTGCACAAAGTAGTCGTCCTCCAGGGCGATCTTTTCCAGCTTCTTGGCTAGGGCGAACAGCGGGTCGTTTTCCAGGCCCAGCTCGGCCAGCACTTCGTTGCAGGTTTCCTGCATCAGCTTGGCGCGCGGATCGTAGTTCTTGTACACGCGGTGGCCGAAGCCCATCAGCTTGACGCCGCTGTTCTTGTCCTTGACCTTTTCCATGAACTCGCCGACCTTGGCCACGCCGCCGCTGGCCTGGATCTCTTCGAGCATGTTCAGGCAGGCCTCGTTGGCGCCGCCGTGCGAGGGGCCCCACAGGCAGGCCACACCGGCCGCGATGGCGGCGAACGGGTTGGTGCCGGAGGAACCGCACAGGCGCACGGTGGAGGTGGAGGCGTTTTGCTCGTGGTCGGCGTGCAGGATGAAGATGCGGTCCAGCGCGCGCTCGAGCACCGGGTTGACCTTGTAGTCCTCGCAGGGCGTGCCGAACATCATGCGCAGGAAGTTGCCCGCGTAGGACAGGTCGTTGCGCGGATACATGTAGGGCTGGCCGATGCCGTACTTGTAGGCCATGGCCACCAGCGTCGGCATCTTGGCGATCAGTCGGATCGCCGCGATCTCGCGGTGGTGCGGGTTGTTGATGTCGGTGCTGTCGTGGTAGAAGGCCGACAGCGCGCCGACCAGGCCCGTCAGGACGGCCATCGGGTGGGCGTCACGGCGGAAACCGCGCAGGAAGAACTGCATCTGCTCGTTGACCATGGTGTGCTTGGTCACGAGCTGATGGAAGTCGGTGCGTTGCGACTCGCTGGGCAGCTCGCCGTTGAGCAGCAGGTAGCAGGTGTCGAGGTAGTCGCACTTGGTGGCCAGTTGCTCGATCGGGTAGCCGCGGTACAGCAGTTCGCCCTTGTCGCCGTCGATGTAGGTGATCGCCGACTGGCACGAAGCCGTGGACAGGAAGCCCGGGTCATAGGTGAACATGTCGGTCTGGGCGTACAGCTTGCGGATGTCGATGACATCCGGGCCAATGCTGCCGTGATAGACCGGCATCTCGACGCTGGGGCTGCCGTTGGAGAACGACAGGGTGGCTTTGTAATCGGCGAGTTTCATGTACGGATTCCTTCCGGGGGATGACTCAATGGGGGTGGCGGGCGGTGCGAAGCAGGCCCAGCACCTGCACGACGTCCGGGCTGGCCAGATTGCCTTCAGGGGACTTGCGGCCGAGCAACAGATCGAGCAGATCGTTGTCGGAGAGGTCCATCAGCACCTTGAGGGCGTTGGCTTGCCGGACAGTCAAGCCAGATTCGTGCCTGGCGAAGAAACACTCGATGAACAGGTCGTTCTCGAGCAGTCCACGGCGACACCGCCACTTGAGCTTGCTCAGTTCGCGCCCGTCGAGTGGCACGTCGGGGCTGGCCATGGAGGTGTCGTTCATGGGATTCAGGGCCTGGGAGCGGTCAGACCGCGCGACGGGCCATCAGTTCCTTGATCTTGCCGATCGCACGGGTCGGGTTCAGTCCCTTCGGGCAGACATCGACGCAGTTCATGATGGTGTGGCAACGGAACAGGCGGTAGGGGTCTTCGAGGTTGTCCAGGCGCGCGCTGGTGGCATCGTCGCGGCTGTCGGCGATGAACCGGTAGGCCTGCAGCAGGCCGGCGGGTCCGACGAACTTGTCGGGGTTCCACCAGAAGCTCGGGCAACTCGTGGAGCAACTGGCGCACAGGATGCACTCATACAGACCGTTGAGCTCTTCGCGCTCCTCGGGCGATTGCAGGCGCTCGCGCTCGGGCGCCGGTGAGTCGCTGATGAGGTAGGGCTTGATGCTGTGGTACTGCTTGAAGAACAGCGTCATGTCGACGATCAGGTCGCGCACCACCGGCAGGCCGGGCAGCGGCTTGAGCACGATGTCGCCCTTGAGGCTGTTCAGGTTGGTCAGGCAGGCGAGGCCATTCTTGCCATTGATGTTCATGGCGTCGGAGCCGCACACTCCCTCGCGGCAGGAGCGGCGGAACGACAGCGTGGGGTCGACGGCCTTGAGCTTGACCAGAGCGTCCAGCAACATGCGTTCGGTGCCGTCCAGCTCGACCTGGATGGTCTGCATGTAGGGCTTGGCATCCTTGTCCGGATCGTAGCGGTAGATCTTGAAAGTGCGTTGTGCCATTTCTCGGGTTCCTTTTTTTCGCGCGTTCCGGTCAGAAAGTACGGGGCTTCGGCGGCACGGTCTCGGCCGTCAGGGGCTTCGTGCGCACGGGCTTGTAGTCCAGGCGGTTGCCGTCCTTGTACCAGAGGGTGTGCTTCATCCACTCGGCGTCATTGCGGCCCAGCGGGCAGGTCGGGTGGTTGACGTCGTGCTCGTAGTCACGCACCAGGTGCGCGCCACGGCACTCCTTGCGGGCGGCGGCGCTTTCCATCGTGGCCTGGGCGACTTCCATCAGGTTCTCGACTTCCAGGGCCTCGATGCGGGCCATGTTGAAGACCTTGGAGTTGTCCTTCAGACCGATGTTGCCGATGCGCTCGCGCAAGGCGGCAATCTTCTTGACGCCTTCGTTCATCGACTCCTGGCTGCGGAACACACCGGCGTGTGCCTGCATGATGGCGCGCATGTCGTTGGCGATGTCCTGGCAGTATTCGCCGTTCTTGTTGCTGTCCAGGCGTGCCAGGCGTGCCAGCGTGGCGTCGGCTGCGTCGGCGGGCAGCGGCTTGGGCTCCTGCTGGGGATCGACGTTGGCGATGATGTGGTTGCCGGCGGCCTTGCCGAAGACCAGCAGGTCCAGCAGCGAGTTGGTGCCCAGGCGGTTGGCGCCGTGCACCGACACGCAGGAGCACTCGCCCACGGCGTACAGGCCGCCGACGGGGCGATCCTGACCGTTGACGTACTCCACCACCTGACCATGGATGTTGGTCGGGATGCCGCCCATCTGGTAGTGGATGGTGGGCACGACCGGGATCGGTTCCTTGGTGATGTCGACGTTGGCGAAGTTGTGACCGATCTCTTCCACGGAGGGCAGGCGCTTGCGGATGGTCTCGGCGCCGAGGTGGTCCAGCTTCATGTGGATGTAGTCCTTGTTGGGACCGCAGCCACGGCCTTCCAGGATTTCCTGGCCCATGCAGCGCGAGACGAAATCGCGCGGCGCCAGATCCTTCAGGGTGGGGGCATAGCGCTCCATGAAGCGCTCGCCCTGGCTGTTGAGCAGGATGGCGCCTTCACCGCGGCAGCCCTCGGTCAGCAGCACGCCCGCGCCGGCCACGCCGGTGGGGTGGAACTGCCAGAACTCCATGTCCTGCAGCGCGATGCCGGCACGCGCGGCCATGCCCAGGCCGTCGCCGGTGTTGATGAAGGCGTTCGTGGACGACTGGAAGATGCGACCGGCGCCGCCCGTGGCCAGCAGCACCGTCTTGGCCTGCAGCACGTAGGTGTCACCGGTTTCCATCTCGAGCGCGGTCACACCGACGACATCGCCGTCGGCGTCGCGGATCAGGTCCAGTGCCATCCACTCGACGAAGAAGGTGGTATGGGCCGACACATTGGCCTGGTACAGCGTGTGCAGCATGGCGTGGCCCGTGCGGTCGGCCGCGGCGCAGGCGCGTTGCACGGGCTTTTCGCCGTAGTTGGCGGTGTGACCACCGAACGGACGCTGGTAGATGGTGCCGTCCGGGTTGCGGTCGAACGGCATGCCGAAGTGCTCGAGTTCGTACACGACCTTCGGCGCCTCGCGGCACATGAACTCGATGGCGTCCTGGTCACCCAGCCAGTCGGAGCCCTTGACGGTGTCGTAGAAGTGGTATTCCCAGCTGTCCTCGCTCATGTTGCCCAGGGAGGCGGAGACGCCACCTTGTGCGGCCACCGTGTGCGAGCGGGTGGGGAAGACCTTGGACAGCACGGCGACCTTGAGGCCGGCGCGGGCCAGTTGCAGCGAGGCGCGCATGCCGGAGCCACCGGCACCGATGATGACAACGTCGAACTTGCGCTTGGAAAGAGATGCGTTGGTGGTCATGGGGTCAGAGCCTCCAGAGAACTTGGACAGCCCAGCCCAGGCAGGCAACGAGCCAGACGATGGTGAAGATGTGCAGTGCCAGGCGGGTGCCGGCGGGGCGGACGTAGTCCATCCAGATGTCGCGCACGCCGACCCAGATGTGGTAGGCAATGGCCAGGAAGCAGGCGAAGGTCAGGGCCTTCATCCACTGCGGTGCGAAGATGGCCGCCCAGCCTTCGTAGCCGAGGGGACCACTGACCAGCAGGACCTTGGCCAGGACGATCAGGGTGAACAGCGCGAACAGGGCGCCGGTGACGCGCTGGGCCAGCCAGTCGCGCAGGCCGTAGTGCGCGCCGCTGACGAGACGCTTGGAACCGTAATTGACGGACATGGGTATGTTTCCTTCCGACGCGGGGGGATCAGTACAGGCCGAACAGCTTGGCGCCGAGGATCAGCGTCAGGCCGATGCTCACAACCAGTGTGGCAATGGCAGAGGATTTGCCAAATTCCTTGCTCACTGCCTTGTGGTTCACGTCCAGCAGCAGGAAGCGCAGGCCGGCCAAGAGGTGATGCAGATAGGACCAGATGAGGACCAGCACCACCAGCTTGACGAACCAGCCCGGCGCGAAGCCGATGCCGGCGCTGAAGGCCGACTGGAACACCTCGTGGGAGATCTCGGAAGACACCGAGGTGTCGAACAGCCAGACGATCAGAGGCAGGAGAAGGAACATGAGCAGCCCGCTGATGCGGTGCATGCCGGAGACGAGCGCGGCCATTGGCCAGCGATACGACGGCAGATCCTTGAACGCATGGATGTTGCGGTACTCGGGCCGCTTTCGGGTCAGTTCAGACATAGTGGGGCTTTCTTCCGGTGTGCGGAGGCAGGGTGGGAAGGGTGTAACTCGTTGGTAACTCGAGCCACGGGCCGGCAAATTCTATTGCAATGCACCATGCTCCGGACCGACTCTGCACAGAATCTTCGGACATGGGCGCCCGTGGAAGGGGGAAATGGGGTCTTTTTCCTTAGCTCAGATCGTTGTGATAATGCCGCGATTCCGTGCGGTACAGACCGCGGCGCAGTTCCATGGGGACGTCGTTGTAGGTGTAGGCCAGTCGCTCGACACTCAGCAGGGGGTGCCCGACTGGCACACCGAGCAAGGCGGCCGCGGCGGCGTCGGCGGCCACGGCTTTGAGTTTTTCCACCGCGCGCACCATGCGCACACCGAACTCGGTTTCGAACAGGGCGTACATCGGCCCCTTGTTGGTGGCCAGCGTTTCCTGGGTCAGTCCCCTGAAGGAGGACCCGGGCAGCCACAGGTCTTCGAGGATGGCCGGGCTGCCCGCGAACGAGAGCACGCGTCGCACCTGCAGCACCGGGTCTCCGGTGCGCAGATTGAGCTGACGCGCGATTTCGGCCGGCGCGCGCAGGCGCCGGCATTCGATGATGTCGCGCTCGGCCGGACCCTGCGAGGCCAGCGTGCCCTGGTCGGGCAGCAGCCGCAGGAAGCGGTACTGGATGTGCTGCTCGGCGTGGGTGGCCACGAAGGTGCCTTTGCCCTGGCGCCGCACGAGCAGGTTGTCCGCCGCCAGTGCATCGATGGCCTTGCGCACGGTGCCCTGGCTGACGCGGTAGCGCGCCGCCAGTTCCAGTTCGCTGGGGATCATGTCGCCGGGCTTCCATTCGCCGGCCTGGAGGCTGCGCAGGATCAGGGTCTTGATCTGCTGGTACAGCGGGCTGAAGGCCGGCGTCACCGACGGGGCGGCCACGCCTTCGCCGCCGGCCAGGGCGTCGGAGGCGGTGAGGCTGTCGAGGGCCGCCTGTTCTGCGGGGTTGGAGGTGTTGTGGGACATGGTCATGGGCCCGCGGACCGGCCGCGCGCGTCCGTCATCCACGTTGGTTCCAATCATATCTTATATAAGACATAAGACAAATTGACTGGGTGGTTACAGGACGGGTACACTTGCAGGTTGATCTGGCTGCTGTCATTCGGGGATAACCCGGGTGCTCGGGGCCGTCTCCCGGAGACCGTGCCTGGTGCGGCTCCGCGCTGAACATCACCTTCACCACGTCCTACTGGAGTTATCTACATGAGCAAGAAGCCCGTCCGAGTCGCCGTCACCGGCGCCGCTGGCCAGATCGGTTACGCCCTGCTGTTCCGCATCGCTTCCGGCGAGATGCTGGGCAAGGATCAGCCCGTGATCCTGCAACTGCTGGAAATCCCCGACGAGAAGGCCCAGAACGCGCTCAAGGGCGTGATCATGGAACTCGAAGACTGCGCCTTCCCGCTGCTGGCCGGCATCGAGGCCCACGCCGACCCGATGACCGCCTTCAAGGATACCGACTACGCCCTGCTGGTGGGTGCCCGCCCGCGCGGCCCCGGCATGGAGCGCGCCGACCTGCTGGCTGCCAACGCCCAGATCTTCACCGCCCAGGGCAAGGCCCTGAACGCCGTGGCCTCGCGCGATGTGAAGGTGCTGGTGGTGGGCAATCCCGCCAACACCAACGCCTACATCGCCATGAAGTCGGCCCCCGATCTGCCGCGCGAGAACTTCACCGCCATGCTGCGCCTGGACCACAACCGCGCGGCCTCGCAACTGGCCGCCAAGGGTGGCTTCAAGGTCGGCGACATCAAGAAGCTGACCGTCTGGGGCAACCACTCGCCCACCATGTACGCCGACTACCGCTTTGCCACCGTCGATGGCAAGTCGGTCAAGGACGCCATCAACGACCAGGCCTGGAACAAGGACGTGTTCCTGCCCACCGTGGGCAAGCGCGGCGCCGCCATCATTGCCGCCCGTGGCCTGTCCTCGGCCGCATCGGCGGCCAACGCCGCCATCGACCACATGCGCGACTGGGCCCTGGGCTCCAATGGCGAGTGGGTCACCATGGGCGTGCCGTCCAACGGTGAATACGGCATTCCCAAGGACGTGGTGTTCGGCTTCCCCGTCACCACCGAGAACGGCAAGTACAAGATCGTCGAAGGACTGGAGATCGACGCCTTCTCGCAGGAGTGCATCGACAAGACCCTGGCCGAGCTGCAGGCCGAGCAGGACGGCGTCAAGCACCTGCTGTGATCGGACGTGCGCGCCGAGCCGGTAACCGTTTGGTAACCCATCCGTGAAAACCCACCCCCGTGACATCCTGCTGGGTGCCCAGGCCGGCGCGTTCGCGCTGCCGGTCTGCGACCACTACAGCGGGGTCGAGGCGCGGATGCGCAAGAGCCTGCAGTTGCAGGCCGAGATGACGGCCGAGTTCGGCACCTGTGTCTTCGACGTCACGCTCGACTGCGAAGACGGCGCGCCGGTGGGCGGCGAGGCCGAGCACGCCGCGCTGGTGACCGAGCTGGCCCTGGCGGCCCCCGGTAGCGCCCGCGTGGCCGTGCGCGTGCATCCCGTCGACCATCCCCATTTCGACGCCGACGTGGCCACGATCGCCGGCCGCGCAGGCCGGCGGCTGTGCCACCTGATGGTGCCCAAGGTCGAATCGGTGGCCGATGTGGCGCGCGCCGTGGCCGCCATGGATGCGGCCGGTGCCACGGACTTGCCGCTGCAGGTGCTGATCGAGTCGCCCGCGGCGATCCACCGGGCGTTCGAGATCGCAGCCCATCCCCGGGTGCAGTCCCTGAGCTTCGGCCTGATGGATTTCGTCTCCGCCCATGGCGGCGCCATTCCCGCGTCGGCCATGACGCTGGCCGGCCAGTTCAGCCATCCGCATGTGCTGCGTGCCAAGATCGAGATGGCCGCGGCCTGCCATGCGCATGGCAAGGTGCCGTCGCACAACGTGGTGACCGAGTTCCGGGATCTGCCGGCCCTGGAGGCGGCTGCGCGTCGCGCCGTGACCGAGCTGGGCTACACGCGCATGTGGAGCATCCACCCCGACCAGATCCGTCCCATCCTGGCCGCCTTTGCGCCGGCCGAGGCCGAGGTCGCGACGGCGCTGGCCATCATTGAGCGCGCGGTGGCCGAAGACTGGGCCCCGGTCCAGCACGAAGGCCGTCTGCACGACCGGGCCAGCTACCGCTATTACTGGCAGGTGATCGAGCGTGCGCACCGCATCGGGCATCCGCTGCCCGAGAG
>Ga0172382_10007314_pt1 | contig 15714 bp, 13 predicted proteins | sample Leawel138RmetaG_FD_122245 | JGI IMG/M metagenome (GOLD analysis project Ga0172382, IMG submission 122245) | Leachate microbial communities from a municipal landfill in Southern Ontario, Canada - Leachate well 138R metaG | ecosystem: Engineered > Solid waste > Landfill > Unclassified | place...
GTGAGAGACGCCCTGCGGGGCGAGGCGTCCAGCGACCTGGACTGGGTGGTTGAAGACCCGCGCGCGGCCGCGTTGGAGCTGGCGGCAGCGCAGGGCGGCTCGCCGTTCGAGATGGACGCCAGCAGGCGCCACTGGCGCGTGGCCCTGCCCTCGGGCATGCTTCACGACTTCGCCCCGGTGCGCCAGGGCGCCAGCGACCTGCTGGGCGACCTGCGCCTGCGCGACCTCACCATCAACGCCATGGCCGTGTCTGGCGCGGGCGAGCTGATCGACCCCCTGGGCGGCCTGGCGGACCTGCGGGCAGGGGTGGTGCGCATGACGTCGCGGCAGGCTCTGGCCGCTGACCCCGTCAGGGCTCTGCGGGCCGTGCGTTTCGCGGCCACCCTCGAGTTCCGGCTGGAGCCGAACACGCTGGCGGCCGTGACCGAAATCGGTCGGGCGCAAGCCGAGCAGTCCGCCGAGTTGCCCGCCTTCGAGCGCGTGGGGGCCGAGCTCTCCAACCTGATGGCGGCCCGCATGGCCGCTAAGGGGGTGCAGCTGCTCGGCCAGGTCGGCATGCTGGCGGCCTACCTGCCGGAGCTGGAGGCCGCCCGCGGTGTGGGGCAGGGACGCGGCTTTCACCACCTCGACGTACTGGATCACTCGCTCGAAGCGCTCAATCAGCTGCTGCACGGCTTCCCGGACGCCGACGCCGCGCTGCGCTGGGGCACCCTGCTGCACGACGTGGGCAAGCCAGCCACGGTTGGCCGCGGGGCGCTGGGCCGCGTGACCTTCTACGGTCACGACAAGGTAGGTAGCCAGCTGGCCACGCGGGCGCTGCGGCGCCTCAGGCTGGAGGCCGAGCTGGTCGAGCGGGTGGCCGCGCTGGTGCGCTATCACATGCTGCCGCTGCCGCGCGGCGAGCGAGCAGCCCGGCGCTTCGTGCATAGGCGGCGCGCGCTGTTACCGGACCTGCTGAAGCTCATGATCGCGGACCGCGAAGCCGCGAGGGGGCCGCTGGCGAGCGCGGCTGGCCGCGCCGCTTACCGGGTGGCGCTGGGGCAGGTTGTGGCCATCATGGGTGAGAGCCCACCGCAACCCCCGCTGCTGAGCGGCAACGAGGTGATGACGCTGTTGAACCTGGCGCCCGGCCCGCGCGTGGGCGAGGCGCTGGCGCTGGTGGCGGAGGCAAGGGCGCTGGGCGACGTGGCGAACGAGAGCCAGGCGCGTGAGCTGCTCCTGCGCTACGCGCGCGCCCAGGGCTGGGACCGCTAGTTCGTTGGACCTCGGGTGCTGTTCAGCCGAGCTGCTCGAGTAGGCGCGCCATCTCCACGGCCGTAACGGCCGCCTCGGTGCCCTTGTTACCCACCTTGCCGCCGGCGCGGTCCAGCGCCTGCTCCATGGTGTCGGTGGTGAGGACCCCGAAGATCACGGGCACACCGCTGTCTTCAGCCGCCCGCGCCACGCTGGCGGCCACCATGCTGCTCACGTAATCGAAGTGGCTGGTGGCGCCGCGCACGACGGCGCCCAGCGTTATCACCGCGTCGAATTCGCCCGAGCGCGCCAGCCGCTGAGCCACCACGCCTATCTCGACCGCGCCGGGCACCCACGCCACGGTCACGTCGGTGTCGTCGGCGCCGTGCCGGCGCAACCCGCTGAGGGCGCCGTCGAGCAACCTGCTTGTAACCAGTTCGTTGAAGCGGCTCACCACCACGGCGAAGCGCAGGCCGGAAGCGTCGAGGCCGCCTTCGAGCACCCTCACCGCCAGCACCTCACTGCAGGCTGACGTCGAGAACGATGTCCTGCACGTCAGGTGTGACCTCGTACAGGGTCTGATCGCCGGCGAAGCGCACCGTGAACACGTTCCAGCCAGCCTGGAACTGCAGCTCTACGCCCGCAGCCGTGAGCGTCACCGGGCGATCCAGGAACAGCAGCGTGTAGAAGCCGATGGGATCGTCGAGGTTAGTGATGCCGATGTAGGTGCGGTCGACCAGCATGTCGAAGACGTTGTTGGCGTTCTCGTCGACGTACATGTTGATGCGCGCCACGGCCACGTTGGCGTCGTCGGGCGCCACGCGGTACTCGTTCTGCAGACCGGGCAGGATGACGCTGCCGCTGCGGAACGGCCGCAGGTGCTCGGCCGGGATGGTGTCGGGCACGATGCGGAAGGTGCCGCCTACGGGCACCACGGAGGTTACCTGCAGGCCCCACACGTTGTCGGCGTCGACCACGTGGATGGCGACCAGGGTGTTCTCGGCCAGAGGCTCCGAACTTTGGACTATGCCGCTCAACACTGCGCCCTGCTGCGCGAACGCCACAGGCAGAACCAGGGCGAACACCAGCAAGGCGGTGACTAGCAGTCGTTTCATTACAGTCTCCAAGTCAGAAAAGGGTAGCACGGGCTTCCTGGGGGTCGTCGGCCCGGGTTCGCACGATAGAGCGCGCCAAGGCGAGGACCTCGGGGGGCGCCGCGCAGAGACGGGCTTCTCATCGCCCAGAGTCATATCACATCATCCTCGGCCCAGGTTGCAGCGTAGGTGAGTGAAGGCACAAGGGCGTTAACCGGCCCCTCACGCTGTTTAGTGCCCGTGGTAACCGTCCGGATGCGCCATGTGCCAGGCCCACGCCGTGGCCACGATCTCGTCGAGGCTCTCCCGGGTCGGGACCCAGCCCAGCTCGGCGCGCGCCCGGCTGCTGTCGGCCACCAGCACCGGCGGGTCGCCCGCGCGGCGGGGCGCGGCCACCTCGGCAATAGCGGCCCCGGTGACCTTGCGGCATACGTCGATGACCTCGCGCACCGAGTAACCGCGGCCGTTGCCCAGGTTGTACACGCGTTCGTCGCCGGGCTGCAGCGCCTCAAGCGCCAGAACGTGCGCCTCGGCCAGGTCGAGCACGTGCACGTAGTCGCGCACCGCGGTGCCGTCGGGCGTGGGGTAGTCGTCGCCGAACACCGCTATGTGCTCGCGCTTGCCGGCGGCCACCTGCAGCGTCAGGGGAATCAGGTGGCTCTCGGGCCGGTGATCCTCGCCCCGCAGTTCGCTGGCGCCGGCGGCGTTGAAGTAACGCAGCGCCGCGAAACCGAACTCGGTGGTGCGCGCCAGCCACGAAAGCGCCCGCTCGATCATGAGCTTCGACTCGCCGTACACGCTCTCGGGCCGCAGCGCAGCGCTCTCAGGAATGGGCACCGAGTCCGGCGTGCCGTAAACGGCGGCGGTGGACGACAGCACGAAGCGCTTGACCCCCAAGCGCGAGAGGTGCCCCAGCAGAGTGAGCGTGCCGGCCGTGTTGTTACCGAAGTACTTCATGGGGTCGCTCATCGACTCGCCCACCAGCGAGAACGCCGCGAAGTGCAGGACCGCCTCGGCGCCCAGGTCGTTCACGGCGTAGCCGACCAGGTCGCCGTCGGTCACGCTGCCATGAAGGAACGGTACGCCGTCCTGCACGGAGTCGCGGTGACCTGTGCTCAGGTCGTCGAGAACGATGGGCTCGTGGCCCCGCTTGAGGAGCGTTTCCACGGTCACAGAACCGATGTAGCCGGCGCCGCCGGTGACGAGTACCTTCATGCGCAGAAGTGTAAGCGATGACCCAACAGTTCTGGACAGATGCCCGGTGGTTACCGGCTTACGGCGCCCAGGCACCGAACCTGACAGCGTGAAAGGGCGATAATCGGCGCTACAGGAGGACCGCATGACCACCCCATCCACCCAGTCAAGCTCGGGCGCGTCCGCCGCCGGCGCGGACCAGATCTGGCTCGACGGCAAGCTGGTGCCCGCCGCCGAGGCCAAGGTTTCGGTGCTGACGCACGCGCTGCACTACGGCACCAGCGTGTTCGAGGGCATACGCGTGTACAAGACGGAGCGCGGACCCGCCGTGTTCCGGCTGCACGAGCACGCCAGGCGCCTACTCGACTCGGCCCGCATCCTGCTAATGCGCTCACCCGTGAGCGTGAACGAGATCGAGGACGCCATCCTCCAGACCGTTCGCGCCAACGGGTTGCAGTCGGGTTACGTGCGGCCGCTGCTGTGGTACGGCGCCGACAGCCTCGGCATCAACCCCGGCAACAACCGCGTTCACTTCATGGTGGCCACCATGCCGTGGGGCAGCTACCTGGGCGACGAAGTCGTGCGCCAGGGTGCCAAGCTCATGACCAGCTCATGGCGCCGCAGCCCGGGCGACGTCATGCCCACCAAGTCCAAGGCTGGCGGCAACTACATAAACTCGGTGCTGGCCAACCAGGAGGCGCGCGACAACGGCTTCGACGAGGCGCTGCTGCTCGACAAGCAAGGCTTCGTGGCCGAGGGCTCCGGCGAGAACGTGTTCTTCTTCTTAGGTAACGTGCTGCACCCAGTTGCCCACTCCGTGAACCTGCGCGGCATCACGCGCGACAGCGTCATCCGCATCGCGCAGTCCATGGGGTATGAGATCGTGCCCACCATGGCCACGCGCGACGAACTGTACATTGCCGACGAGATCTTCCTGGTCGGCACCGCCGCCGAGGTCACGCCGGTGGCGAGCCTGGACCGCAGGCCCATCGGCACCGGCCGCGCGGGCGAGCGCACCCTGGCCATCCGCCAGCGCTACTTAGACGTCGTGACCGGCAAGGTGCCCGAGTTCGACGACTGGCTGGCTTACGTCAACCGCAAGTAACGCCGCAGCACCCAGCGCAGGGGGCCAGCCTTGACGGGCTTGGCCCTCGCGCTGGTGTTCGGCTCGGCGTTCGTGCACGCCGCCTGGAACCTGCTCGCCAAGAGGGCGGCGGGCGGCGTGGAGTTCGTGTGGCTGGTGGCCCTGCTCGTGAGCCTGTGCTACGCGCCCGTGCTGGGCGTGTACCTGTGGTTCGAGCGGCCCGAGTTCACCCTGCAGCATGCGCTGCTGGCGGTGGGTTCCGCCGTCATCCACGTCTTCTACTTCGTTTCGTTGCAGCGCGGTTACCGGGCGGGCGACCTCTCGCTCGTTTACCCGCTGGCGCGCGGCAGCGGGCCAGCACTGGCGACCCTGCTGGCGGTCTTGTTCCTAGGCGAGCGGCCCGGGCTGCAGGCGCTGCTAGGCACGCTGCTGGTGGTGCTGAGCGTCTTCGTGCTGGCTGGCAGCGGCGGAAAACGCCAGGGCGGCGCGGCCTCGCGGCGCGCGGTGCTGTACGGGCTGGCGACCGGTGTGTTCATCTCGCTGTACACCACGTGGGACGGTTACGCCGTGGCTCACGCGGGCGCCTCACCGCTAGTGTTCATGCTGGCGGGCGAGGCTGTGAGGGCGGCCGTGCTCGCCCCCATCGCGCTGCGCAACCGGCCCGAGGTGGCGCGCATCTGGCGCGAGGCCAGGGGCGCCACGTTCGGCGTCGCGCTACTCAGCCCGCTGGCTTACCTGCTGGTGCTCACGGCCATGCAGTTCACGCCGGTCAGCCTGGTGGCGCCCACGCGCGAGATCAGCATCCTGATAGGCACCATCTTGGGCGCGCGGCTGTTGTCCGAGGGCCACTGGCGTCGGCGCCTGCTGGGCGCCGCGGGCATGGTGGCGGGCGTGACGCTGCTGGCGCTGGCCTAAGCAATCCGCCGCGGATCGCCGCCGCGGCCCCAGCAGTAACGTCCCAGGTTAGCTGAGTTCAGCCCTGACCAACATCCCAGCTGCTGATTACTTCGGTCGGCGCGCTGGAGCCACCTTGAGCACCGGGAGCACTAGCGGTGTCCAGCCGAAACGGGTGATGGTCTGGTGCACGTACTCCCGCAGATATGGCCAAGCGTTCACCTTCAAATTGACGTTAGTGAAGATCTCCAGGAACCCGTCTGTCGGCTCGAGCTCGCTCTTATAGCGCAGCCCAAAGCGGACCTCTACGTGCCCAGCCAGGTCATCCCCATCCCCCTTTTGGGCTTCGACTCGAAGGCGTGGGTAGGCCTCGAACGCGTACCCTTCTACGCTATCCACGCGCGCGATGTCGCTCCCATACTTAACCAGGAGCTTAAGCTCAGGGGCTTCCGGTCGGTACGCGCTGCTATTCGAATCGGAATTCACGAGACGGACGTCTACAAGTTCGATGCCCTGTATGAACTCGGCGTACTCTTCCGGCGAGGGCAGCTCTGTGGCCTTTTTGCCGGCAGAGGCAATCGTTTCTTTAGTGGGTTTCTGGGCCATGTTGCGGTACTCAGGCCGCCCTTTCACGTATGTCTTGGGTCACCGCGTAGACGCCGTAGTTTTCGTTTTGCGGGCTAAAGACTATGTAGCTCGCTGGATCGAAATGATAGCGCTGGTTAGCGGCGTGAGCGTCACTCACGGCCTGCATTACAAACTCGTCCAGGTCTAGATCCTGCTCAGCTGCCCATTCATCAACCTCGCGAGGCAGCGCCACAAGCAGATGCTCCTCATCGTCACTAACCTGCACAGTTGTGTCTCCCTGCTTGACGGCCATGAGCAGGTCGGCGTCAAACTCGCACAGGTAACGCATAAGGCTCTCGAGTTTGTGATCACCGGCGCGCTCCAGCTTCGCAACCGCAGGTTGTTGAACTTTCAGACGACTCGCCAGCTCGCTCTGGGTAAGACCAGACCCCTCACGCAGTTCCTGCATTACCAGCGCCAGCTCAAGGCGCAGGTGCACAAGCTTGCCCTCCAAGAGTTCTCTACGCTCGGCGGTAGCCGCATCAATAGAGTTGTTCATTAGCAATCACCTCGGCTCTTCAGGTCCGCATAGCGGTTATCGGACCGTTCAATATCTATCTTGAGTAGTTTCTGAGTCTTCTTCTTGAAGGCGTCCAGGAACACGGCGACGTCATTGCAGTCGACGTAAATGAAGCGCGGGTTGTGCATAGATGACTTCACTTTCATCTCCAAGAGCGGCCCCTTAGCACTTTTGATGCGCTCAACTTTGGGCACCACTTCTCCTTGTGGATCAGTCACGTTCTCTAGCTTCTTCACGCCGTGAGCCTCAATGAACTTTAGGCAGCTCATAAGTTGACTGTTCTCGCCCGTCGTCAGCGCGGGCACTTTTGGTTTGCGCGTCACTTGCTTGGCGTTAGCGATACCTGAGAACATCTCCTCAAGCTCCTTAGGGACCCTGCCGGCCCTAGATTCGTAGAGCCTCCATCGTTCAGGCGCCGCGCCTCGGCGGGCCACCTGTTGGCGACGCTTATAGTCTCGCAGCATCCGCCAACACTTGCACAGTATTATTCCTTCCGAGGAATGTCAAGGGTTTATATAGCATTACGGATAGATAACCATCGACGTCCTCCGGCCACAACGACACAGCAGAAGCCCTCCCCGATCATCAATTAGGCGCCTGATGCTACCGCGTAGCTGGAGACAGTAGCCAGCTTCACATAAGTAGGATTTGGGACGGAAGCCACCATGATTAACGTGACACGTCGGTTCGGGTTGCCGCCGGGCTGTTTACTGGCAACAGTGGCCTGGCAGGTACGCACTGGTGGTTGCGTTCGGGGGCGCTGCGCCCTGGCTGGTCGAAGACCCTACTGCTACGGGGTCGCGCACCCACCTAGCGCTTACCGGTGCGGTCGCTGGCGGCGCCCCACGGCGTCCAGCGCTTATCCTGACTGAAGCGGCGCCCGGCTCAAGTCGACCACTTACGTTAGGGAGCGCGTTTCGGGCGCTTAACGGAGGCGGAGATGACCAACTCCATACCCACGGCCGTCAGCAGCTTCGTTAACGCTAACGGCGTCACGCTGCACGTCCGCGCCGACGGGCATACGGTCGGTTCGAGCCCAGCGGCTCCCATCTTGTACCTGCACTCGCTGGGCGCCGACCTACGGATCTTCGACCAGGTGGTGGCAAGGCTGCCGCAGCGCCCCCACTTACGCCTCGACCTGCGCGGCCACGGCCTCTCAGGCGCCCCCGCGGGCGACTACGCCATCGCGCAGCTAGCCGACTACGCGCTGCGGGTGCTGGACGCCGCTGGCGCCGATAAAGCGGTGCTGGTCGGCGTGTCGGTAGGCGGCATGGTGGCGCTGCGGGCCGCGCTCGACCACCCCGAGCGGGTAGCGGGGCTGGTGCTCTCCAACACCGCCGCCAAGCTCGGCGAGGAGGACGTGTGGCGCGCGCGCATGGACACGGTCTTCGAGCAGGGGGTGGCCAGCCTGGCCGATAGCACGCTCCTGCGCTGGTTCCCGGAGGAGTTCCGGCACGCCAACCCCGCCATGACGGCGGGCCTGGGCAACATGATCGCCCGCACCAGCGCCGCTGGTTACGCGGGCGTGTGCGCCGCGCTTGGCGCCGAGGACCTGAGGGCGCGCCTGCCGGAACTGAAACGCGACGTACTAGTGGTGGGCGGCAGTCACGACCTGAGCACCCCGCCGCCGGTGGTAAGCGAGCTGGCGCGCGCCCTGCCCGCCGCCCGGCTAGAGATGGTGGACGGCGCCGGGCACCTGCCCATGGTCGACGCCCCGGAGCGCTTCGCTGCGCTCCTCACGCAGTACCTGGAACACGTCAACGACAAGGAGAACCGCCGTGGCTGAAGCTTCCGCCTGGAGTGAGATGGTGAAGGGACCCGCGCAGGAGACCGCGCGAGGAGGGGCCGACGGCGCCACCGACGTGGTGATAGTGAGCGCCGTCCGCACGCCCATAGGTCGGCTGGGCGGCGCCCTGGCGGAGGTCAGGCCCGACGACCTGGCGGCCATAGCTATCAAGGAGGCGGTGGCGCGCGCCGGCGTGGACCCGGCAGCCATCGAGGAGGTGTACCTGGGCTGCGCCAACCAGGCGGGCGAAGACAACCGCAACGTGGCGCGCATGGCCACGCTGCTGGCGGGCCTGCCCGACAGCGTGGCGGCGGTGACCGTTAACCGCCTGTGCGCCAGCGGCCTCTCCGCCGTGAACATGGCGGCGCGCGCCATCCGCGCGGGCGAGGGCAGCGTTTACGTGGCCGGGGGCGTCGAGAGCATGACGCGCGCGCCCTACACCATGGCCAAGAACGAAAGGGCCTTCGGTCCGCCCGGCAACCGCACCGCCTACGACACCACCCTCGGCTGGCGCTTCCCCAACCCGCGCATGGCCGAGCTCTTCCCGCTCGAGGCCATGGGCGAAACCGCGGAGAACATCTACGAGGCCTACGAGGGCCGCATCTCGCGCGAGGAGCAGGACCGCTTCGCGCTGCAGAGCCAGACGCGGGCCGTGGCCGCCATGAACGCGGGCCGCTTCGAGGCGGAAACCGTGGCGGTGGAGGTACCGCAGCGGCGCGGCGCGCCTAAGCGCGTGACCCTCGACGAGCATCCGCGCTACCGCGTGACCGACGAGGGCCTAGAGCTCGACACCGACGCCGCCTCACTGGCGGCGCTGCGGCCGGCGTTCCGTCAGGGTGGCAGCGTCACGGCGGGCAACTCCAGCGGCCTCAACGACGGCGCCGCCGCGCTCGTGCTCATGAGCCGCGCCAAGGCCGAGGAGCTCGGGATCGCGCCCCTGGCGTACTGGCGCGCTTCCGGCGCTAGCGGCCTGAGCCCACGCGTCATGGGCCTCGGCCCGGTTGAGGCTAGTCGTAAGGCACTCGCGCGGGCCGGCATCAACGCGCAGCAGGTCGACCTGGTCGAGCTGAACGAGGCGTTCGCCGTGCAGGCTCTGGCGGTGCTGCGCGAGCTGCAGCTCTCGGAGGAGATAACCAACGTGAACGGCGGCGCCATCGCGCTCGGCCATCCGCTGGGCTGCTCCGGCGCGCGCATCCTCACCACCCTGCTGCACGAGATGCGCAGGCGGCAGAGCGAGGGCGCCAGCATGCGCTACGGCCTGGCCACCCTGTGCGTGGGGGTCGGGCAGGGTGAGGCAACTGTGATCGAGTTGGCATGAGACATTCCTAACGTTTCACATGTTGCCCCCATGAAGGCTCACTAGGCTTGGGCACCATGCAGCGCTCCGACCTCTCTCGTTCCGCTGATACCACCGCCGCCACGGCGCGAGCACGCGCCCAGCGCACCCGCCTCGCGTCCGCTTCAGCCGCCGCGAAGACCACCCGCTCCGAGTCCGAGCGCACCCGCGTGACCACGCTGGCGTCGCGCCTCGCCCTCCTCATCGTGGTGGCCCTGGCAGGGGTCATAGCCTGCGCCGGACCCACCACCGGCGGTCACGACCACGTGCACGCCTCATGCTTCCAGCTGGTCACGGGGCACGGCTCGCAGCTCAGCCTCTCAAGCGTCAACACCGACGACGTTGAGAACCCCACGCAGAGCGGACCGCCGCCCTCCCCCACCCGCGCCTGGTCCGACGCTGCGCGCTGGCCGGGCGGCAACCTGCCCGCAGCAGGCGACGACGTGGTCATTCCCGTTGGCGAGGTCGTGCTGCTCGACGTGAGCACGCCCCAGCTGAACTCGCTGATGATCGCGGGCGGCCTGGTGTTCGACCGGCAGGACCTCGAACTCAGCGCCGGCACCATCGAGGTGCGCGGCGGCCTGTACGTGGGCTCCGCCCAGCAGCCGTTCACGCAGCGCGCGGTGATAACCGTGGGCAGCGAGGAGCTGGGCGAGGAGTCGCCCTGCTTCGGCTACAACTACCTGGGCCTGGTGCACGGCACGCTCGAAATCTACGGCGACCCTGCCGGCCCGGCCTGGACGCGCCTGGCTGGCTCAGTAGCTGCCGGAGCGACCAGCATCGTGGTCGACGACGCCACCGGCTGGCGCGTGGGCGACCGGATCGCTCTCGCCTCCACGGACTTCTACTCCAACACCAACGGCGAGGCCATGGACCGGCGCATCGAGGTGCGCACCATCAGCGCCAAGAGCGGCAACACCCTCAGCTTCGAGGAGCCCCTCAAGTACGCCCGTTACGGCGAGAACCAGACGCTTGGGATGGCCGGCTTCCCCACCACGGTGCTCGAGTCACGCGCGGAGGTCATGCGCCTCGACCGCAACGTAACCGTGCGCGGTGTAGACGCCACCGCGGACGTCGCCAGCCCGGCGCACCGCTTCGGCTCGCACATCAAGGCGCTGGGCGAGAGCCGCGTGCGGCTGGACTCGATAGAACTCACGGCCATGGGGCAGTCGGGCGTGCTCATGCGCTACCCCGTGCACTTCCACTTGCAGGGCGAGGCGGCGCTGGGCAGCTTCGTGCGCAACTCCAGCCTGCACCACCTCTACAACCGCTGCATCACCATCCACGGCAGCTCCGGCGTGCTGTTGGAGGGCAACGCGGCGTACAACACGTACGGTCACTGCTACTTCTTCGAGGACGGCGCCGAGACCCGCAACGTGCTGAAGGGCAACTTCGGCATGATGGCGCGCGAACCGGCGCAGGAGTACCGGCTCATACCCACCGACGGCGGGCACATGGGCCCCTCCATCTTCTGGATCACCAACCCCGACAACGTGCTGGTGAACAACGTGGCCGCGCACTCCGCGGGCAGCGGCTTCTGGTACTCGCTGCCGGAGCACCCCACCGGCCCCTCGTACAACATCTTCGACGGCGCCAACGTGTGGCCGCGCCGCACCCCGCTGGGCAGGTTCGAGGGCAACCTGGCGCACTCCAACCAGAACGACGGCCTGCACGTGGACCGCGGCCCCAACCAGGAGACTCTGGCGGCCGAAACGGCCTCGTACCGCCCGCGGGTGGACCCCACGAACAGGGACTCCGACCCGGCGCCCGCGTACTTCGAGAACTTCGTGGCGTACAAGCACCGCGGTGAGGCCGCCTGGTTCCGGGGCGACCACACCCACTTGGTCGGCGCCCTGCTGGCCGACAACGCGGTGGGCGCCACGTTCGCCTCCAACGCGTCGGGCATGAGCGACAGCGTGGTGGTGTTCCGCAGCGCCAACCTGGGTCACGCCGAGCCGTGGGAGCCCACCGAGAACGGCGTGCCCATTCCGCGCCCCTGGGACAGCGGCAAGGATTTCCCGCCGCGCGGCTTCCAGTTCTACGACGGCCAGGTGTACGTGAAGGACTCGTACTTCGCGGGCTTCGAACCGTTCGGCCAGCGCCTGGCGGGCGCCATCAGCTTCCTCGACCACACCAGCTTCTCGCTCAGCCCGCTGAGCTTCGCGGAGGGCCTCTCGTTCCACGAAGGCACCACGCGCGTCATGTTCGCCGACATGACGGCGGGCGCCTACATGTCGGTGGAGGAGCGCGCCAAGCGGGCGCAAACTAACGACTCCGGCAACGACGGCTACGCCAGCGGCATGTTCATAGACTTAGACGGCTCGATCACGGGCGCGGCAGGCTACGCGGTCACGGTCAACAACCCGATGATGCTCCAGCCCGGCTGCAGCTACAACGCCGAGTGGAACGCTCAGGTGTGCGCCGAGCGCTTCGCGTCGCTCACTTACAACAACACGAGCGGACGGGCGCTGGAGCTGGCGCCCTTGAGCCTGCACCAGGGCAGCGTGGGCAGCGCCGCCTCTCACACCATGTTCGGCAGCCCCAAGGGCGGCACCAGCGTGCCCAACACGCACTTCCGCGCGCTCGTGCCCCTGGGCAACGAGTTCCATTACCAGCACGGCGGTAACCCGTCGGACGAACTGACGATAGAACTGGGCGGCGTGAACCCGGGCGACTCGCTGATCGTGAGCCTGCCGTACGCCGGCAGCTCGCCGTTCGTGTACCGCGACTGGTGGATCCACCAGAACAACTTGGTCCAGCGCTACGGCTCGCTGAACCTGCTGCGCAGCGCTACAGACACGGGCTACTTCTACGAGGAGGGGCGGCTGTACCTCAAGCTGCAGGTGAGAGAGGGCCGCGACTACGCGCACCTGACGGTGTGCCGCGTCGAAGTGTGCAACTAGCCGCGTAGCTCTTCGTCGCCGGTGTCCAGCAGGTCATCGTCGCCGGAGGCCTGCATCTCCAGGTACTCGAGCTGCTGCCGCAGGGCGGCGCGGCGCTCGGGGCTGCGGAACGCCTGGCCCTCAAGCGGCTCGGTGAACACCACCAGCAGCTCGAAGTTGCTGCCCGCGAAGGTGCTGCGCACCACGTGCACGTGCAGCTCCAGCTCGTCCTCTAAGCGGGTGGGCAGCGAAAGCACCTTGGCGCGCTCGCCGGTGAGGAGCACCATGGCCACGTCGGCGGCGCGGCGCCCCTCACCGAAGCTCACCTTCACGCCGGTAGGCAGCACCATACGCAGGATGTCGACCTGCGCCTGCTGAACGCGGCGCTGGAACGCGCTCTGCGGGTCCGCGCTGTGGCTATGTGGAACGCTGTTCACGCGCCTGCTCGACCGGCCCTCAGTACGCCTTGGCGAAGACGACCTTGCGGGGGTAGTCGCTGCGCTCGCCGCACTTCACGCAGGTGCTGCCCTCGGCGCTGGGGCCCTCGAGGGGAATGCAGCGCGCGGTGGCCTTGGTCTCCTCCTGGATAGCGTCCTCGCACTCGGCCTTGCCGCAGTGGGTGGCGTACACGAAGCCGCGCTCCACGTACTGCCTGAACTCGTCGTAGTTACCTGCGTGGAACGTGTGGTCGGCGCGGAAGCTGGCGGCGCGCTGGAAGAGCGCCTGGTGGAACTCCTCGAGGGCGCCAGGGATCTGCCCCGCCAGCTCGCCCAGCGGCACAGAGCGCTTGTCCCCCGTAATGCGGTCGGCCAGCAGCGCCACGCCCTGCTCCAGGTCCTTGGGTCCCAGCTCCACGCGCAGAGGCACGCCCTTCTGTTCCCACTCGTTGAACTTGCGGCCGGGGCTGAGGCCCTCGCGGTCGTCCACTTTCACGCGCACGCCGGAGCCCTTCAGCTCGCCGGTCAAACGATTAACCGCCTCCATGACCGATGTCTTCGCCGCTTCGTCGTTCGCGCGGTAGATGGGCACCACCACCAGCTGCACGGGCGCCAGCCGGGGCGGCATTATGAGTCCCTTGTCGTCGCCGTGCGTCATGATGATCGCCCCGATGAAGCGGGTGGAGAAACCCCACGAGGTGGTGTGGGCGTACGCCTGCTCGTTGTTGACGTCGTTGAAGGTGATGTCGAACGCGCGCGAGAAGTTCTCACCCATGTAGTGGCTGGTGCCCGACTGCAGCGCCTTCGCGTCGCGCATCATGGCCTCGATGGTGAGGGTCATCAGCGCGCCAGCGAAGCGCTCGCCTTCGGTCTTCTCGCCCTTGATAACGGGCACCGCGCCGAACTCCTCGGCGAACTCGGCGTAGATGTCCAGCATGAGCCTCGTCTCGGCCAGCGCCTCCTCGGCGGTGGCGTGAGCCGTGTGCCCCTCCTGCCAGAGGAACTCGGTGGTGCGCAGGAACGGCCGCGTGCGCAGCTCCCAGCGCATGACGTTGACCCACTGGTTGTAAAGGAGCGGCAGGTCGCGGTAGCTCTGCACCCAGCGGCTGTAAGCCTCGCCGATGATGGTCTCCGACGTGGGCCTGATGGCGAGGGGCTCCTCGAGCTCCTTGCCGCCCGCGTGCGTTACCACCGCCAGCTCGGGCGCGAAGCCCTCCACGTGCTGCGCCTCACGCGCGAAGAAGCTCATGGGGATGAGCATGGGGAAGTACAGGTTCTCGTGCCCGCTGGCCTTGAACATGGCGTCGAGGTTCTTCTGGATGTTCTCCCACAGCGAGTAGCCGTACGGCTTGATGATCATCGAGCCGCGCACTGGGCCCTGGTCGACCATGTCGGCGCGGTAGACGATGTCGTTGTACCAGCCGCTGAAATCTTCGGCGTGAGTGGGTAGGGCGTTGTTCTTGGCCATGACGGTATAGCTTAGCAGGGCGAAAGGCGCCTGGTTCAGGTGACGACCAGCGGCAGTTCGGTGCGCTGGATCAGCTCGTCGAGCACCCCGCCCAGCATCTCCTCCAACCAGCGCAGGCGCGAGTGGCTGCCGAGGAAGATGGCGTCGCAGCCGTGCTGCCGGGCGACCTTCACGATGGTGTCGGCCACTGGTCCGTGCGCCGAGACCAGGTCCGACTTCACGCCCAGGCGCGCGAGGTACGCCCCGGCGCGCGCTAGGGCGCTCTCCTCCACCTTGCCGCGCGGCAGCGTGGCTCCCGCCTCTGCACGGCCCGGCTCGGGCGTGAGGTCCACGCCGGCGGCGCGCCGCTCAACGTGGAGGATCACGGGCTTAAGCCCGCGGCTGACCGACAGGTAGGCCAGCGCGAACAGCGCCTCGTTGGCCTTGGCGCCCGCGTCGTACGCCAGCAGCGGCCGGTTCATGCCGGCCTCGGCGGCGGTCGCCAGCACCAGCGGCTTGGGTGAGCGCCTCAGCAGCGCGCCAGCCACCTTGCCCATGACCGGCAGCACCAGCACGTCGGCGAACCGGGCGCGCGCCTGCACCTCGCGCACGGCCTCCCGAAGCGAGTCCGCTTCGCTGACGGCGAACTGCCCCTCCACCGCGTACTCCTCGCACGCCGCCTCGAAGCGCTGCCTGGCGCTCAGCGAGTACTCCTGCGCGGCCTCCTCGAAGCGCTCCTCCAGCAGCAGCCCGAACGCCACGGCGCCCTCACTGCGGGCCAGGGTCAGGCCGTGCCGCAGCACCGCGTCGTCGCTGCGGTCGCCCGGCAGCACCAGCAGCACGCTGTTCAAAATGGTCGCCACGCTCTCCTTGCTGGTGAGCAGGTCGGCGCGCTCCTCCAAGTCGGCTATGCGCCGAGCCGCCAGCCCTTCGGCTAGCAGCGGGCCGCCTATGGACCAGCCGAACTCGCGCTGCAGCTTGCCGCGGTGCTCGGACAGGAAGAGGTACATGTCGGCCTCGGTGCGGCCGGGGAAACCCTCCAGCAGGTCGTGCTGCCGTATGGCGCGCGCCACGGGCAGGTACACGGCGTCGTACCAGTGCTCGACCGCCTCCTGCCAGCCGGTGGGGCGCGCCAGGTCGATGCCCATGAAGTAGCGGTGCACGCTGATGTGCTCCAGCA
>Ga0172382_10007315_pt1 | contig 15712 bp, 10 predicted proteins | sample Leawel138RmetaG_FD_122245 | JGI IMG/M metagenome (GOLD analysis project Ga0172382, IMG submission 122245) | Leachate microbial communities from a municipal landfill in Southern Ontario, Canada - Leachate well 138R metaG | ecosystem: Engineered > Solid waste > Landfill > Unclassified | place...
CGCCCTTGCCAGGGCCCGGTCGATACGGTGGCATACGCCAGCACCGAGCGATACGAAGGAGACACCGTGACCTGGTTGGTGACCGGAGGGGCCGGCTACATCGGCTCGCACGTGGTGCGTGCGCTGCGCGGCGCCGACCTGGACGTGGCGGTGATCGACGATCTGTCCACCGGCCGCGCCGAGTTCGTCCCCGACGGTGTCCCGCTGGTGCGCGCGAACCTGCTCGACGCGGACGCGGTGCGCACGACCCTGGACACGTATGGCGTGAGCGGAGTCATTCATATCGCCGGCTACAAGTACGCCGGCGAATCCGTGCGGCGTCCGCTGCACACCTACCAGCAGAACGTGTCCGCGATGGTCACGTTGCTCGACGCGATGTCAGACGCCGGCGTCGACAGGATCGTGTTCTCGTCCAGCGCGGCCACCTACGGGACACCGGACACGGCGGTCGTCGACGAGACGACCGCGACCCGGCCGGAGTCGCCCTACGGCGAAACCAAGTTGATCGGCGAATGGTTACTCCGCGACATCGGTGTCGCGACCGGGCTGCGCCACACCAGCCTGCGCTATTTCAACGTGGTGGGATCCGGCCCGGACGGGGTGTTCGACGTCAGCCCGTTCAACCTGTTCCCCAAGGTGTTCGACATGCTCGTGCACGGCCAGACACCGCGGATCAACGGCGACGACTATCCGACGCCCGACGGCACGTGCGTGCGCGACTACATCCACGTCGAGGACGTGGCGGCGGCCCACGTCGCGGCGGCCCACCGGCTGGAATCGGGCCTGCCCATCGAGCCGGTGTACAACCTCGGCAGCGGGTCGGGAACGTCGGTGCGCGAGATCATGACCACCATGCGCGCGGTCACCGGCGTCGACTTCGAGCCCGACGTCGCCGCCCGCCGGGCGGGGGATCCGGCGCGGATCGTCGCGGCAGGCGATCTGGCGGCGCGCGATCTGGACTGGCGGATGCGGCACTCGCTGACCGACATGGTGGCGTCGGCGTGGTCGGCGCTGCCGTCCCGCACGGCCGACGAGGCGGCCCCCTGACCGGCTCGATGAACCGGGTCGCCCGCGCCGCCGCGGCACTCATCGCGCTGCAGCTGGTCATCCGGGCGGTGCTGGCGTTCGGCGGCTACTTCTACTGGGACGATCTGATCCTGGTCGGCAGGGCAGGCACCCAGGGGCTGCTGTCGCCGGGGTACCTGTTCGACGATCACGACGGACACGTCATGCCGGGTGCGTTCCTGGTCGCCGGTGTGATCACCCGGCTGGCGCCGCTGGAGTGGATCGGCCCGGCGATCAGCCTGGTGATCCTCGCGTCGGCCGCCTCGCTGGCCCTGCTGCGCGCGCTGTACGTCATCCTCGGCTGGCGGCCGGGGTTGTTGGTGCCGTTGACGTTCGCGCTCTTCACCCCGCTGGCCGTGCCGGGGTTCGCGTGGTGGGCGGCGGGGCTGAACTCGTTGCCGATGCTGGCCGCGATGGCGTGGGTCTGCGCCGACGCAATCCTGTTGGTACGCACCGGCAATCAGCGCTATGCATGGACCGGCACGCTGGTGTTCTTCGGTGGGCTGCTGTTCTTCGAGAAGTCGGCGATCATCCCGTTCGTGGCGTTCACCGTCGCGGCGCTCTACGGACATGTCACAGGCACCGCCACGGTGCGGCAGGTGTGGCGCCGGGGGGCGCGGCTGTGGACCGCCGCGCTGGCGGTCACCGCGGCGTGGATCGGTGTCTATCTGCTGGTGGTCGATCAGCAGCGCTGGAGCTTCGACCTCGCGATGACCTGGGATCTGTTGAGCCGCTCCTTCACCCACGGCATCGTGCCGGGTCTGGTCGGCGGGCCGTGGGACTGGCAGCGGTGGGCCCCGGCCTCACCATGGGCGACGCCGCCGCCTGCGGTGATGGTCCTGGGCTGGTCGGCCCTGGCGGCCGTGGTCGCGGTGTCCCTGCTGCGCAAGCGCCGGATCGGCCCGGTGTGGCTGGCCGCGCTGGGTTACGCGGTGGCCTGCCAGGTGCCCGTGTATCTGATGCGGTCGTCCCGATTCACCGCACTGGAACTGGCACAGACGTTGCGCTACCTGCCCGACCTGGTCGTCGTGCTGGCCCTGCTGGCGGCGGTCGGGCTGTGCGCGCCCAACCGGGACCGCGCGCGGTGGCTCGACCACTCGACCCGCCGTACCGTGGTGACAGTCTGTGCGGCAACAGCTTTCGTGGTGAGCAGCCTGTACTCGACGTCGACGTTCCTGACCAGCTGGCGGGACAACCCGGCCCAGCCTTACCTGCAGAACGCGCGGGCGGGGTTGGCGCGGGCGCACGCGTCCTCTGATGCCCCGATGCTGGATCAGGAGGTGGACCCGCTGGTGCTGCAGCGGGTGGCGTGGCCGGAGAACCTGGCCTCGCACATGTTCGCACTGCTGCGGGACCGTCCCGAATTCGCCTCGGCAACAACGGATCTGCGCATGCTCGATACGGCGGGCAACCTCGTCGACGCCAAAGTCACGTGGGTGCGCACCATCCGGCCCGGCCCCGATGCGCGGTGCGGGTATCTGGTGCAGCCGGATTTCCCGGTGCGGATGCCGCTGGACGGTCCGCTGCTTCCCGCGGACTGGACCGTCGAGATCAACTACCTGGGCAACAGCGACGGTTCGATGACGGTGTCGCTGTCGGAGGGCGACGAGGTCAAGGTGCCGGTGCGGCCAGGCCTCAACCGGGTCTACGTCCGGCTCCCGGGTGCCGGTGACGCGATCACCGTCAGCGCCAACACCGCTGCGTTGTCGGTGTGCGTGGCCTCCGGGCCCGTCGGATTCGTGGCGCCGGTATAGCAGACTGCCAAGCATGGCCGCCGTGAGCGGATCCGTTTCGCCGAACTGCTGGCCGGGCTGAGCGCCGACCAGTGGGCGGCGGCGAGCCTGTGCTCCGAATGGTCGGTGCGTGACGTGGCCGCACACACCGTCGGCTATCTCGGGCAGAGCGTGCCGGGCCTGATCCGCAACATGATCCGCGACCGCGGCGACGTCGACCGGCTCAACGCCCGGATGCTGCCCGCCGTCGCGGCGTTGACGCCCGCCGAACTGGTCGAGTTGATGGGCCGAGACAGCACGCCCACCGGCGCCGCGGGGCTCTACGGCGGACGGGTCGCGTTGATCGAGTGCGTAATCCACCAGCAGGACATCCGCCGTCCCCTCGGGCTGGACTTCGACGTGCCGGAGGATTCACTGCGGGTGTCACTGGACTACGCCCGGATCAGCCCTGTCATCGGCGGGACACGCCGCACCCGCGGCCTTCGCCTGGTCGCGACGGACATGGATTGGTCGGCCGGGACGGGGCCGGAGGTCTGCGGGACGGCCGAGGCGCTGCTACTGGCGATGACCGGACGCGCGGACGCGGTCCGCGCGGAGCTGAGCGGTGAGGGCATTCCGCACCTGCGCTGAAGCATCGGGTGGACTTGCAGTGTTCCAATGCAAGTGATCGGTCACCACCGTTCCCTCAACGCCATCGGCGTCCGTCAGGGCCAAGTTCTCCTGATTCCATGTGCAGAGACGGCAAAGCACGCCGCCCCGGCAACACGCGTCCTTGTGTAGATCTGGCGCTGGGCCGCATGAAAGCGTGCGACCATTTCGTCGATCCGTAGCTGCTGATTGTCGAGGTAGAACATGGGGGCATTGAACTCGATTAGCGGTCTGCGCTCGGCTTCAGTCCCCCGAATCCGTCCATCCTTGTGCAGTGGGAACCAGCCGCGGACAAGGCCATACCGCATCCACTCCTCGTCAGGGATATCTTGGGCGTCATTCGCGAAGTGATCGACAACTCTATGGATCCGCCATCCCCGCTCGGTCAGCCCCGCAGCGACTCGCTTGCCGAGGCTTCGATCCAGGAAGAACTCAGGCGGCTCGTTTGAGTCCAACGCGGCATATCTCTTCGGCCTCCGGAATACTCAATCCGTATTCATCAGCCACAACGGTCAGAGGCTCACCGGCGGCCCACAGGTCGATCACCGCTCGGATCGGTACCTTATTTCGTTCGATGACGGGTTGTCCCCAAGCGAATTTCGGATCCACAACCACACTCGCATCGTCACCGAAACCACGCAGTTTCAAGCGCGCCGCGTATTCGCCCTTGTCGTCCCAGGTGATGTAACGAAGGTAGTCCCCAACGACGTCACGGATGAGGATTTGATGATCACCGACGCGAGCAAACTCGTCGTCCGCGTGGTGGATGAATATGTCGATACCGTCCGTGGCGATTCTCTTGCTAGCGAGCGCGAAATCGGTGCCGAATGTCTCACGGACATCGGCTACGGTGTCGGAGATCTGGCGCTTGGTGAAGCCAAGTTCGTTTCGCAGAGCCCGCAGCACGAAGGCTTCGACCAAAGCGGCGAACGGAACCGATGCTGCACCCCTCCGGCCGATCTCGACATGATGCACAAGCGGAGCGTCGCCGCGCGATCCGTCATGAAGCCACTGGTACACCGTGGAGCGAGGAATCTGCAGATAAACAGACACTTCCCGCGGTGTGAACAACGGGTCCTTAAAGATGTCCACTGCCATCGTCGGACCTCCACCTCCCCCAGGCAAATGTCACCGCCCCGCCTCAAAGTATGCATCAGGGGTCTCACAGCCCGACCATGGAACATGCTCGGGCCGCCGTACGGTATGGCCCAACGCTGCACCGAGGATGTGCTGTGATCACAGCCTGCCGGAATTGCTGCCGGAAAGGCATCCGGACGCCGAACGAGGGATTCGGACTGGTGCGGTTGAGATGTCGGGCCTGAGAAACTGTGGAGCCGCCTGGGGGAATCGAACCCCCGACCTATTCATTACGAGTGAATCGCTCTACCGACTGAGCTAAGGCGGCGCTGTCGGGCGGCACGAGTCTACGGTAGGGGCCGCCGCGGACCCAAGTTGAACCCCCGGTCGCTGTGCTCCTGCGCGCCGAACCTCAGCTGCGCAGCGCCTGCCCGACAGTGCCGACCATGGCGTCGACCGCGAACTTCGGCTTGACGTTGACCGCCAGCGCCTCACGGCACTCCAATACAGCTTCGATGCAGCGCAGCAGCTTCTCCGGCGACGCGTGCGCGGCCATCGCGGCCACCTTCTCCGCCATGTCGGGGTGGTTGGCCACCACATCGGTGGCACCCGACGACACCAGCAGCGCATCCCGGAAATAGGTCGCAAGGTCGATCAGTGCTCGGTCCAGCGCGTCGCGCGACGCCCGGGTGTGCCGGGATTTCTGCCGCTTCTCAAGCTCCTTGAGCGCGCCCGCGGCACCGCGCATCGTGCCCGCGGTGCCCTTGCCCGTCCCGCCGGCGCCCAACGCGGTGCGCAGCTCCTCGGCCTCGACCTCGTTGCGGTCCTCGGTCAACGCCTTCGCCTCGGCCTCGGCGGTGGCCACCAGCTCCTCGGCGGCCGCATAGGCCCGCGACGGGGTCGCCGCGTCGCGGGCGAGCCCCAGTGCACGTTGCCGCCGCTCCCGCGCCCGCTCATCGGTGGCCAGCCTGCGGGCCCGTCCGACGTGGCCGCCGCTGACCGCCGCCGCCCATTCCGCGTCCTTCTCGGGCAGCCCGTCGGAATCGATCAGCACCCGGGCGATCGCGTCCACCGGCGGGGTGACCAGCGCGACATGGCGGCAGCGCGACCGCAACGTGATCGCGATGTCTTCGGGGTCCACCGACGGCGCACACAGCAGGAACACCGTCGACGGCGGTGGTTCCTCGACCACCTTCAGCAGCGCGTTGGCCGCCCCCTCGGTCAGCCGGTCGGCATCCTCGATCACCACGATCTGCCAGCGCCCGGTCCCGGGCCGCCGCGACGCGATCTGCACGATCGCGCGCATCGCGTCGACCCCGATGGACAGCCCTTCGGGGATGATCCGGCGCACATCGGCGTGCGTACCCGCCATCGTCGTCGCACAGGCCCGGCACTCGCCACAGCCCGGTGTCCCGTCCGACGTGCACTGCAGCGCCGCGGCGAAGCACAGCGCCGCGATCGACCGTCCCGACCCGGGTGGACCCGTGATGAGCCACGCGTGCGTCATCGTCCCGGTCACACCCGACACATCCAGCCCGCTGGTGTGAGGGGAATCACCGCGCGCCGCCCGGGCAGCGGCGGTCAACTCCGTCTCAACAGCGTCCTGACCCACCAGTCGCGAGAAAACACCGGTCATCGCCGATAACAGTAGTGCTGCGAACCGACACGTCCGTCCCAGACGCCCCTTCCGCGTCCGCCCGGCCCGATACGGTAAACGAATGGCCGCGGAACCGATCGAGGTCGGACGAATCAGTGCATTCGTCCGCTGGGTCGCGCGCACCCCGTGGCCGGTGTTCACGCTGGGGATGCTGCAGGCCGACATCATCGGCGCGCTGCTGGTACTGGGTTTCCTCCGGTTCGGGCTCCCGCCCGAGGACCGCATCCAGCTGCAGGACCTGCCCGCCTACAACCTGGCCATCTTCCTGGGCTACCTGTTCATCTCGTTCACGGTGGCGTCGTATGTGACGCTGCGCATGCTGATCCCGGTGATGCGCTGGCAGCGCCGCGAAATGCTGCTCGGCGACCGCGACCCGGCCGAAACCGAGGTCGCCCGCATGCGGGCGCTGAAGATGCCCTTCTACCGGTCCCTGATCAGCGCGACGAACTGGTTGCTCGGGTCGGTGGTGTTCATCGTCGCCAGCTGGCCGGTGGCCAGCAAGTCCGCACCGGTGGTGGCGGTCGCGACGGCCCTGGGCGCCACCGCGACCGCGATCATCGGCTATCTGCAGTCCGAGCGGGTCCTGCGGCCGGTGGCGGTGGCCGCCCTGCGCGGCGGTGTTCCGGAGAACTTCCGGGCGCCCGGCGTCATCCTGCGCCAGGTGCTGAGCTGGGTGCTGTCCACCGGCGTGCCGGTCCTGGCCATCCTGTTGGCGCTGATCGCCAGCAAGCTCGAGGTGCTGACCGCACCGGCGGACCGGCTGATCACCACGATCCTGCTGCTGTCGATCGTCGCGCTGGTGATCGGGCTGTCCAGCACCGTGCTGGTCGCCATGTCCATCGCCGACCCGCTTCGCCAGCTCCGGTGGGCGCTCGGCGAGGTGCAACGGGGCAACTACAACGCCCACATGCAGATCTACGACGCCAGCGAGCTGGGCCTGCTGCAGGCCGGCTTCAACGACATGGTGCGTGACCTGGCCGAACGGCAGCGGCTGCGCGACCTGTTCGGCCGCTACGTCGGCGAGGACGTCGCGCGCCGGGCGCTGGAGCGGGGCACCGAACTCGGCGGCCAGGAACGCGACGTCGCGGTGCTGTTCGTCGACCTGGTGGGCTCGACCCATCTGGCCGCCACCAGGCCCGCGGCCGAGGTGGTGAACCTGCTCAACGAGTTCTTCCGCGTAGTCGTCGACACCGTCAACCGGCACGGTGGGTTCGTCAACAAGTTCCAGGGCGATGCGGCGCTGGCGATCTTCGGCGCCCCGATCGAGCATCCGGACGCCTCCGGGGCGGCGCTGGCGGCCTCCAGGGAACTGCACGACGAGCTGATCAGGGTGCTCGGCGAAACCGACTTCGGGATCGGCGTCTCCGCGGGCAGGGCGATCGCCGGCCACATCGGCGCCCAGGCCCGCTTCGAGTACACGGTGATCGGCGACCCGGTCAACGAGGCCGCCCGACTGACCGAGCTGGCCAAGCTCGAACCCGGCCATGTGCTGGCGTCGGCGATCGCAGTCGCCGACGCCCTCGACGCCGAGGCACTGTGCTGGGACGTCGGCGAAATCGTCGAGCTGCGCGGACGCACGGCCCCGACCCAGCTGGCCCGTCCCGTCAACCTGGTCTCCCCCGACGACGTCAGTCAGGAAGTCGCCAGCGACCGGCGCTAGGGTCAGGCCTTCTTCGCGGCCTTCTTGGCAGCGGTCTTCTTCGCGGGCGTCTTCTTGGCAGGCGCCTTCTTGACGGCCTTCTTCTTGACCGGACCCCGGGCGCGGCGGTCGGCCAGCAGCTCGGACGCCCGCGCGTCGGTGATCGACAGCACGTCGTCGCCCTTGCGCAGGCTGGCGTTGGTCTCACCGTCGGTGACGTAGGGCCCGAACCGGCCGTCCTTGATCACCATCGGCTTCTCCGACACCGGGTCGACGCCGAGCTCGCGCAGCGGCGGGGTCGCCGCCCCCTGCCGACCGCGACGCTTCGGCTCGGCGTAGATCTTCAACGCCTCCTCGAGGGTGATGTCGAACATCTGCTCCTCGGTGGCAAGAGACCGGGAGTCGGTGCCGCGCTTGAGATATGGGCCGTACCGGCCGTTCTGCGCGGTGATCTCCTCACCGCTGGCCGGATCGACGCCGACCACCCGCGGCAGCGACAGCAGCCGAAGCGCGTCCTCCAGCGTGACGGTCTCCAGATCCATCGAGCGAAGCAGCGAACCGGTACGCGGCTTCGGCCCGGTCGGCTTCTTGCCCTTCTTCGCCGTGGCGCCCGCTTCGCCCTCGTCGGGCGGTTCAGGAAGCACCTCGGTGACATACGGGCCGTAACGGCCGTCCTTGGCGACGATCTCGTGCCCGGTCGCCGGGTCGACACCCAGCGAACGGCCCTCTTGCGGTGTGGCGAAGAGCTTTTCGGCCAGCTCAAGGGTCAGCTCGTCAGGCGTCAGCTCGTCCTTGAGGTTGGCCCGCTGCGGTTTGAGCTCACCGGGGTTGTCCGGATCGGCCACCATGCGCTCGAGATAGGCACCGTTGCGTCCGACGCGCACGTTGACCGCGCGGCCTTCGGCATCGTCGAAGAGCTTGATGGAGTTGACTTCTCGCGCGTCGATCTCTTCGAGGTTGCCACCGACGAGCTTCTTGAGCCCGCCCGAGCGGGCGATCGAACCGTCCGCGCCGTGCTCGCCACCGAAATAGAAGTTGTTGAGCCAGTTGGTGCGTCGCTCGTGCCCTGCTGCGATCTCGTCGAGCTCGTCCTCCATCGCGGCGGTGAAGTCGTAGTCGACCAGACGCCCGAAGTGCTGCTCGAGCAGACCGATGACGGCGAACGCCACCCACGACGGAACCAGCGCGCTGCCCTTCTTGTGGACGTAACCGCGGTCCTGGATGGTCTTGATGATCGAGCTGTACGTCGACGGCCGGCCGATGCCGAGATCCTCCAGCGCCTTGATCAGAGAGGCCTCGGTGTAGCGCGCGGGCGGCGAGGTGGTGTGGCCGTCGGCGGTCAGCCCCTTGGCGTCCACCCGCTGACCCTGGGTGAGGTTGGGCAGCCTGCTCTCGGCGTCGTCGGCCTCGCCGCCGGCCAGGTCGTCGATGCTCTCGACGTAGGCCTTCAGGAAGCCAGGGAACGTGATGGTGCGGCCGCTGGCGTTGAACACCACCTGGACGTCGGACGCGGTACCTCCGCCCAATGTCGTCGCCGGGGCGGCTCCGGCGATCCGCAGGCTCAGCGTGGTGCCGCGGGCATCGGCCATCTGCGAGGCGACGGTGCGCTGCCAGATCAGCTCGTAGAGGCGGAACTCGTCGGTGTCGAGCTGGCTGTGCAGCTGACCGGGGGTCTGGAACACGTCACCGGCGGGGCGGATCGCCTCGTGCGCCTCCTGCGCGTTCTTGACCTTGCGGGTGTACTGGCGCGGCGTCGGGTGGACGTATTCCTCGCCGTAGAGCTGACGGGCCTGATTGCGGGCGGCGTCAATGGCCGACTGCGACAGCGTGGTCGAGTCGGTACGCATGTAGGTGATGTAGCCGTTCTCGTAGAGCCGCTGCGCGATGCTCATCGTGCGCTCCGACGTGAACCGCAGCTTGCGGCCCGCCTCCTGTTGCAGCGTCGACGTCATGAACGGCGCGTACGGGCGGCGCGTGTACGGCTTCTGCTCGACCGACGAGACCGCCAGCTGCGCGCCCCGCAGACCGGTGGCCAAGGCGTTGGCGGCGGCCTCGTCGAGGACGAGCACCTCGTCGGGCTTGCGGACCGCGCCGAGGGAGTCGAAGTCGCGGCCGGTGGCCACGCGGCGCCCGTCGACCGTGTTGAGCTTTGCGACGAAGGTGGGCGGGCTGGCCTGCGCGTCGGAGACGCTGGCGTCCAGCTCGGCGGTGACGTCCCAGTACCCGGCGCTGCGGAACGCCATCCGCTCGCGTTCGCGCTGCACGATGATGCGGGTGGCCACGGACTGGACCCGGCCCGCCGACAGCTTCGGCGCGACCTTCTTCCACAGCACGGGGCTGACCTCGTAGCCGTAGAGACGGTCGAGGATGCGTCGGGTCTCCTGCGCGTCGACCAGGTCGTTGTCCAGGTCGCGCGGGTCTTCGGCGGCCGCGCGGATCGCGGGCTCGGTGATCTCGTGGAACACCATCCGCTTGACCGGGATGCGCGGTTTCAGCGTCTCCAGCAGGTGCCAGGCGATGGCCTCGCCCTCGCGGTCACCGTCGGTGGCCAGATAGAGCTCGTCGACGTTCTTGAGCTTGTCCTTCAGGTCGGCGACGGTGCTCTTCTTGTCCGGGCTGATGATGTAGAGCGGCTCGAAGTTGTGCTCGACGTTGACGCCCAGGCGGGCCCACGGCTCGGATTTGTACTTCGCCGGGACGTCGGCGGCGTTGCGCGGCAGGTCCCGAATGTGCCCGCGTGAGGACTCGACGATGTAGTTGGACCCCAGGTAACCTGCGATCTTGCGCGCCTTGGTCGGCGACTCGACGATGACGAGTCTCCGCACCGACGAGCCATTCCCCCTGCGCGGCTCGGCGCCGTTCTTACCGCTGCCGCGTTCCTCGTCAGCCACCTTTGTCCAGCTCCCACTTCTTCAATTGCCTGCGGAGTGCATTTACTCATGCGAGCCGCTTCGGCAAGTGACAATTTCGCACCCCCGGCCTGCCGACGCAAACCGTCCCTCCCCCGTCGGGGCGCCGCTGCCAGGCTAGATCTGCGGCCACTGCGTCAACGCAGCGGCATCGTCCGGAGGTTCCCCCACGTTCTCTACCAGCCGCAACAGTCGTCGTCGTCCGCTGATTCGCAGCGCCGGACGGGAGCCTCTTGTGCCGATCAGAGTCGGTGCGATCCCGACTCTCATCATTGCCGACGCGAGCGCCGAATGCGTGTCGGGAGCGTGCGGATCGAGCCCGAGCAGGTAGCGGTCGTCTTCCGGCCTGCCGGCCGCCAGCGTCCAGGCGCGCAATTCGCGCGGCCCGGGCAGCCACTGCGGGGGGACCGTCTTGACCGCCCCCCTGGTCCACTCGGTGGCGATGGCGACCAGCCGGGTGTCCACTGCGGTACGGACGAGGGGGCTGTCCTCGTCGGTGCGGGAGATCTCCGCGGCCAGACCCGCGTCCTCGATCATCTCGGCCAGCCCCTCGGCGCGCCACACCTGGTCGACCACGACCGACAACCGCGCGGCCTGATCCCGGGCGCCGCCGACGAGCACCACCTGTCCGGCGGCAGCCAGGATCCCCGTCAGGTCGGCGATCGTCGGGGGCACCGACTCCGCCGAGAAGAAGGACAGCTGGCTCACACCCCAGACACTAGGCCAGCGCGAGCCGGCAGACCGGCCACCGGGCCGGTCGGCCGTGTGCGCCCTATAAGAGAACACCCCCGCGTCGTCCGTGGTGGACAGCGCGGGGGCGTCTTGAGGTCTTTGGTGGTCTCAGATGGCGCGAACGCCGGTGGCCTGGGGACCCTTGGGGCTCTGGCCGACCTCGAACTCGACCTTCTGGTTCTCTTCAAGGGTGCGGAAGCCGGAACCCTGAATCTCCGTGTAGTGGACAAAGACGTCAGCGGAGCCGTCCTCGGGGGCGATGAAGCCGAAGCCCTTCTCCGCGTTGAACCACTTCACAGTTCCCTGTGGCATCTTTCGTACTTTCCTTCTCTATATTTCACCGGGTGCGGTCCGCCGTCTTTCGGCAGACCGGGCCCGTTCCGACCGCCATACCTTCGTGGAGTGCTCGGAACTCGACCCGACCTACAACCCTCGCAGGAACCGCGATCGCAACGTCGTTCCTGCGAGTGCTGATACACGAACACAGAAGCTGCGACCGTCGTTAGTCAATCACGTTCAGCGCTGCTGCGACAGTCTCGCGGCGATTGCGTAGTGAACAATTCACATAGGACATGACCGGGAGGGTCCGACGTGACAGATCCGGGGCCGGATTTCGGCCGCGAGCTGCTCGCCTGCGCGGTCGACGGAGCCGCCGCAGGCGAGTATCCGCTGCGCCATGTCGCCGATCTCCCACCGCGGCGGGCCAGGGCGCAGGCGTGGCCGCACTGGGCGGACCCAGATGTGGTGCGGGCGTTCCATGATCGCGGTGTCGAGGCGCTGTGGTCACACCAACTGGCCGCGGCCGAGCTGGCCCGCGACGGTCGGCATGTGGTGCTGAGCACCGGTACCGCCTCGGGCAAGTCGTTGGCCTATCAGCTACCGATATTGACGGCATTGAAGGAGAACCCGCGATCGCGGGCGCTGTATCTGTCTCCCACCAAGGCGCTCGGACACGATCAGTTGCGCGCGGCGGCTGCGCTCACCGCCGCCGTGCCCGGCCTCGCCGACGTCGCGCCGACGCCCTACGACGGCGACAGCCCTACCGAGGTGCGCCGTTTCGCCCGGGAGCGGTCCCGGTGGATCTTCTCCAACCCCGACATGATCCACCTGTCGATGCTGCGCAACCACGCCCGCTGGGCGGTCTTTCTGCGCCACCTGCAGTACCTCGTCATCGACGAATGCCATTACTACCGCGGCATTTTCGGGTCCAACGTGGCGATGGTGCTGCGGCGGCTGCTGCGGCTGTGCGCACGGTATTCCGCTACGGGCGCCGACTTTTCGGGCCCCACCGTCATCTTCGCCAGCGCCACCACTGCGCAGCCCGCCGCGACCGCCTCCGAGCTGATAGGGCAGACGGTGGCCGAGGTGACCGAGGACGGATCCCCTCAGGGGGCACGCACGGTGGCGTTGTGGGAGCCGGCACTGATCGCCGACCTCGTCGGCGAGAACGGCGCCCCCGTACGTCGTTCGGCCGGCGCCGAGGCCTCACGGGTGATGGCCGATCTGATCGCCGAGGGGGCACGCACGTTGACGTTCGTCCGATCCCGCCGAGGCGCCGAGCTGGCGGCGCTGGGCGCCCGGGCCCGGCTGGCCGACACCGCACCGGAATTGGCCCAGCAGGTGGCCTCCTACCGGGCCGGCTATCTCGCCGAGGACCGCCGCGCACTGGAACGCGCACTGGCCGAAGGCGAACTGCGCGGCGTGGCCACCACCAACGCCCTGGAACTCGGGATGGACATCGCGGGTCTGGATGCCGTTGTGCTGGCCGGGTTCCCGGGTACGGTCGCGTCGTTCTGGCAACAGGCCGGGCGCGCGGGACGGCGCGGCCAGGGTGCGCTGATCGTGTTGATCGCGCGGGACGACCCGTTGGACACCTACCTGGTGCACCACCCTGCGGCGCTGCTCGACAAGCCGATCGAGCGGGTGGTCATCGACCCCGCCAACCCGTACGTTCTCGGACCCCAGTTGCTTTGCGCAGCAACCGAGTTGCCGCTGACCGACGCCGAGGTGCGGATGTGGGGCGCCGAGCCGGTGGCCGAATCCCTGGTCGACGACGGTCTTCTGCGCCGGCGGCCGAGCGGCTTCTTCCCCGCGCCCGGGCTCGATCCGCACCCCGCGGTGGACATCCGGGGATCCACCGGTGGACAGATCGCGATCCTGGAGGCGGGAACGGGCCGGATGCTGGGCAGCGCGGGCGCAGGCCAGGCGCCCGCGTCGGTGCACCCGGGCGCGGTGTATCTGCACCAGGGTGAGAGTTACGTGGTCGACTCCCTCGATTTCGAGGACGCGGTCGCGTTCGTGCACGCCGAGGATCCGGGCTACACCACCTTCGCCAGGGAACTGACCGACATCAACGTCACCGGCGCCGGCGAGCGCGCCGGATACGGCCCGGTCACGGTGGGCCTGGTCCCGGTGTCGGTCAGCAACACCGTGACCGGCTATCTGCGCCGCCGGATGGACGGCGAGGTGATCGACTTCGTCGAGCTCGACATGCCGACACGGAGCCTGGAGACGATGGCGGTGATGTGCACCATCACGCCGGAAGCGTTGCAGGACAACGGCATCGACCCGCTGCGGTTACCCGGTTCGCTGCACGCCGCCGAGCACGCCGCCATCGGCCTGCTGCCGCTGATGGCCAGCTGCGACCGCGGCGACATCGGCGGGGTGTCCACCGCGGTCGGGCCCGTGGACGGCCTGCCGACGATCTTCGTCTATGACGGCTACCCCGGCGGTGCCGGGTTCGCCGCACGCGGGTTCCGCACCATGGACCGTTGGTGGGAGGCCACCGCCTCCGCGATCGAAGCCTGCGAGTGCCCGTCGGGGTGCCCGTCGTGTGTGCAGTCACCCAAGTGCGGCAACGGCAACGACCCGCTGGACAAGGACGGCGCCATCGTGGTGTTGCGGATGGTGGTGCGGCTTCTCACGGGACGGACGGACTGAACCCGCCGGACGGCGACAGGCGCCTCGGTAGGATCACCGGCATGACCCACGACTGGTTGCTCGTGGAAACACTGGGCACCGAGCCCGTCGTGGTCGCACATGGCGCTTACACCAAGAACCTCGTCCCCGTGGCGACCTACCTGCGCCGCAGTCCGCACCTGATGGCCATCCAGACCGCGATCGGCGAGACGGTCCGCGGTGGCGGCGGCCTGAGCAGCATCACCCCGAAGAACGACCGGGTGATCCGCACCGAGGTGGTGCAGATGTCCGACGGCCGGATTCACGGCGTCCAGGTCTGGGTCGGCGCACCCGACGAGTCCCCGCCCGAACGCCCGCTGGTGGGCCCGCTGTTGTGGGACCTCACGGCGGGAACGGCCACCGACACCACCGAGTCGCTGCGGGTGGGTGGATGGGATCCGGCGAACCAGTCCACACACGGGCGCGCCTTCGCCGATGATCTGCCGCGCCGCGATCTGAACCCGAACGAGGCCGAGGTGCTCAGCATGGTGATCAAGCCCGAGGCGGGCGTGACGCTGTGCAACACCTGGGACGTCACGGACTACCGCGGCCAGCCCATCACGGTCGGGTTCGTGGCCCGGTCACTGCCGGAGGCGTTGGAGGACGGCGGCGAAAGGTTGATCTGCCGCGCCATGAACTGGCGCAGCGTCCGCGAGGGCGCGAGCCTCCAGCACGACCTGCTGGGCCAGCGGATCGTCGACGGCCTGCGCCAGCCCGGCGTGTACCGGGCGTTGGTGGATCCACGGAACTGGACGTTGCTCAAGTGGCTCGACGAGCCGGTGCCGTTCCTCGACCGGCACGCCAACAGGGAGAGCGAACAGGCTATCCACCCGCATGACATGCACGTGATGTCGGCGATGGCCGATCAGTTCGCGACCGGTGTCGCCAGTGGGGTGCTGAGGCTGGTCGGGCACAACGGTGGCTGGACTCCGGTGCATGTGTCGGTCAACCGGGTGAAACTCGGCAAGGGTGTGTACGCCGGGCTCGCGTCACTGCGGAAGCCCACGCCCGCCGAGCTCACCGCCGCGGGCCTCGACTGCGCGCCGGAGAGCACGGGACGAAGACCGAAAGCACTGTCCCGCAAGGACAAAGCGAGCCGGGCCTAGCCTTCGCGCAGTCAGTCCTTCTTTTCGCCTTTACCTTTTCCGTTGCCTCTGCCGTTGCCGCGCGGCCCTTTGTCGTCCCGACCCTGCTGCGGCTCGGGCTGCTGGGTCGCCGCGGTGACCGCCGGCGCAGGGCTCGGTGGCGGGGTCGTGATCGGCGGCGGCGGTGGCGTGGTCGGTGACGGAACCGA
>Ga0172382_10007318_pt1 | contig 15706 bp, 11 predicted proteins | sample Leawel138RmetaG_FD_122245 | JGI IMG/M metagenome (GOLD analysis project Ga0172382, IMG submission 122245) | Leachate microbial communities from a municipal landfill in Southern Ontario, Canada - Leachate well 138R metaG | ecosystem: Engineered > Solid waste > Landfill > Unclassified | place...
CCCTTTTTTCCGCTGGGAAAAGGGGGGTTCCCCCTCCTCCCGCCGCCGCGCGCACCTCCCGCCGCCGCGCGCGTCGCCCGGCCGCGCCGTTTCCCCGTTTCGCTACGCGAACATCTTGCCGGGGTTGAGGATCAGCCCGGGGTCGAAGGTGTCCTTGAGGGCGCGTTGCAGGCGCATGGAGGCCGGGGACAGTTCCAGGGGCAGGAAGCGTTGCTTGGCCCTGCCGATGCCGTGTTCGCCGCTCATGGTGCCGCCCGTGGCGACCACCTGGCGCAGCAGTTCGGTGACGCAGGCTTCCAGGGCGTCGTCCGCGCCCGTGGGGGCGGTGATGTTGATATGGATATTGCCGTCGCCCGCGTGGCCGAAGGCGTAGATGGTCAGGCCGTGGCGCCGCTCCAGGGCGGGCAGGGTCTCGACGAAGGCGGCGATGCGCGCCAGGGGCAGGACCACGTCTTCGGAGACATAGACGGGGGCGGACTCGTGGATGCGCAGGGAGACCTGGCGGCGGACGTTCCACAGCTGCGCGCGGCTCTGCTCGTCGGGTGCGGGGATCTGGTGCAGGGCGCCCCGGGCGGCGCACACGGCGGCCACGCGCTCCATGTCCCGGGCGGCGGCGGCGGCCGAGCCGTCGGTTTCCAGCAGCAGCAGGGCCGCGCCCGGGGGCGGGGGCGGGTCCAGGGGCAGCATGTCGCCCACCAGGGCCAGGCAGCGGCCATCCAGGAACTCCACGGCGCTGGGCGTGACCCCGGCGGCCATGACGGCGGCCACGGCGCTCATGGCCTCGCCCAGGGAGGGGAACACGGCCACGCGGGCCAGGGTGGCCTCGGGCAGGGGCACCAGGCGCAGCCACAGGCGGGTGATGACGCCCAGGGTGCCTTCGGAGCCGACCAGGAGCTGGGCCAGGTCGTAGCCGACCACGCCCTTGCGGGTGGCGACCCCGGCGCGGACGATCTCCCCCGAGGGCAGCACGGCTTCCAGGCCCAGGACGTAGTTCCGCGTGACGCCGTATTTGACGCAGGCCGGGCCGCCCGCGTTGGTGGCGGCGGTGCCGCCCAGGGTGGCGGTGTCCAGGCTGGCGGGGTCGGGCGGGTAGAACAGGCCCCTGGCGGCGGCGGCGCGGCGCAGGTCGGCCACGATGACGCCGGGCTCGGCCACGGCCAGGAGGTTGGCGGGGTCGATGTCCAGGATGCGGTTCATGGCCGAGAGGTCGAGGACCACGCCGCCGTGTACGGCCAGGGCCCCGGCGGCCAGTCCGGTGCCCGCGCCGCGCGGGGTCACGGCGAAGCGCAGTTCGGCGGCCAGGCGCAGCAGGTCGGCCACATGGCGGGCCGAGGCGGCGCGGACCACGGCCTCGGGCCGGTGGACCTCGGCGGATGCATCGCGCGAGGCGGCGTCGAGGGTCTGGGTGTCGGTGCGCACGGCGTCGGGGCCCAGGGCGGCGCGGATGCGCTCCAGGGTTTCGGGGCCCAGGGCGGCGTAGGCTGGTTGTCCGGGGGCGGGAGGGGTCATGGCGCGGCCTCGTAAGGGGGGCTGGGGGCCGGGGCCGGGCGGTCAGTCGCGCGGGCGCTCGAAGCCGGGGATGCTCATGCGGTCTTCCAGCCAGCGCAGCAGCCACACGGCCAGGGTCACCAGCAGCAGGTAGTACACGGCCACGGTGGCGTAGGCCTCGATGGGCCGGAAGGTGGCCTTGGCGATGCTGCGCGCGGTGCCGGTCAGCTCGTTGACGGTGATGATGGACGCCAGGGAGGAGTACTTGATGAGGTAGACGACCTCGTTGCCGCAGCCGGGCAGGGCGCGGCGCACGGCCTGGGGCAGCACGACGTGCAGCACGGTCTGCATGGGGTTCATGCCCAGGGCGCGGGCGGCCTTGATCTGCCCGGAGCGGATGGAGAGCAGCCCGCCGCGGATGTATTCCGACTGATAGGCCGCGCTGCACAGGGCGAACCCGAGGATGGATGCCTGCATGGCGTCCAGGACGATGGCGAAGCCGCCGACGCGGATGTAGGGCAGGGCGAAATACCAGAAATAGAGCTGCACCACCAGGGGCGTGCCCCTGAACAGGGAGACGTAGGCGTCGGCCACGCGGCGCACGGGCTTCGGGCCGTAGACGCGGATGGCGCCGGTGATGACGCCGAGCAGCGCGCCGTAGAGGGCCGAGGGCACGATGAGCCGGGCGCTGACCAGGAGCGCCGCGTTCAGCCCGGGCATGACCCGCTCTGAGGCGAAGAGCCAGTATTCCTCAAGCATGGCTAGACGGGCTCTCCCGTAAGCTCGTTGATCTTGGCGCAAAAGGCCTTGGTGCGGGTGCAGGCCCCGGGGGCCAGCAGGGCGGCCGGGGAGTCGTGCTCGATGATGGCGCCCTGCTCCATGAACACGAACTCCGAGGCCAGCTGCGCGGAGAAGGTGATCTGGTGGGTGGCCATGATCATGGTCATGCCGGCGGTGGCCAGGTCCTTGACCACGGCCAGCACCTCGCCGATGAGCTCGGGGTCCAGGGCGCTGGTGGGCTCGTCCAGGAGCAGGACCTTGGGGTCCATAGCCAGGGCCCGGGCGATGGACACGCGCTGCTTCTGCCCGCCGGACAGCTGGGCCGGGTAGAGCCCGGCCTTGGCCGCCAGGCCCACGCGGTCCAGCTCGGCCATAGCGCGGTCGGTGGCGTCCTTGCGCGACATGCCGCGGACCCGGGTCAGGGCGATGCGCACGTTGCCCAGGGCGCTCAGGTGGTCGAAGAGGTTGAAGTCCTGAAAGATCATGCCCACCTGCTGGCGGTAGGCATACAGCTCGCGCTTCTTGTGGCCGAGGATCTCCACCCCGTCGAGCCAGATGCGCCCGGAGTCGGGGGGAATCAGGAAATTCATGCATTGCAGCAGGGTGGACTTCCCGCCGCCCGAGGGGCCGATGAGCACCTTGAGTTCGCCCTTGCGCAGGGTGAGGGTGGCGTCCTTGAGCACATGGTTGGTGCCGAAGCTCTTGTTGAGCTTCTCCACGCGCAGGATCTCCTGGTTCTGGCCCTTGGCCTGGCTTGCGACACTCATCACACGGAACCTTCCTGTGAATAGCCCTTGATGCGCACCCGGCGTTCCAGCCCGCGCAACAGGCGCAGCCCGATCCAGGTCAGGATGAAGAAAAGCACCCCGGCGAACAGGGCCATGGCCACCGGCTCGTGGGTTCGCCCGGCCACCGAGCGGGTGCGGGCCATGATCTCCTGGACGCTGATGACCATGACCAGGGCCGAATCCTTGAGCAGGATGGAGAACTCGTTGGACCAGCCGGGGATGGACAGGCGCAGGGCCTGGGGCAGCACGATGCAGGAGATGGCCTGCGTGTCGGTCATGCCCAGGGCGCGGGCGGCCTTGAGCTGCCCGGCGGGCAGGGACTGGATGGCCCCGCGGAATATCTGCGACTGGTAGGCCGCGCTGGTCAGGCCAAGGACGATGACCCCGGCGAGGAAGGCGCTGTCCAGCCCCAGGTGGGGCAGGATCCCGAAATAGAAGAGGAAGATCAGCACCAGGATGGGCACGCCGCGGAACAGCCAGACGTAGAGCACCACCAGCCGCCGGGCCAGGGTCCGGCCGTAGACCTGGATCACGGCCAGGGGCACGCCCAGCACGAAGCCCAGGGCCAGGGCCCCGACGATGAGGCCCACGGTGACCCAGACCCCGCCGAGCATGTAGGGCAGGGAGTCGATGATGGCGCGAAGGGCTTTTTCGAAATTCATGGTTCCGCCTTGGGGGGGGGTGCCGGACAATGCGAACCGCCCGGACGGGTTCGGGATACCCGAACCCGTCCGGGCGGTCAAATGGCTCCGGTCAGCCCGGGGCTAGTGGATGTCCCACTTGGCCTTGAGCTCTTCCCAGTAGGGGTCGGCCATGAGCAGCTTGAGGCCCTCGTTGAGGGTCTTCAGCAGCTCGGCGTCGTCCTTGCGCACGGCGTAGCAGTAGTTCTCGGGGGCGGCGTCGAAGGTTCCGCCGACCTTGTAGTCGGTGCCCTTCATGACTTCGTAGGCGATGGTGCTGTCCATGCCCGAGCCGACGATGCGGCCCAGGGGCAGGTCCTGCATGGACAGGTCGGTGGAGTCGTACTGCACCAGCTCGAACTTGTAGCCGTCCTTCTTGACCAGCTCCTCGAGCAGCGCGGCGGTGACGGTGCCGCGCTGGACGCCGACCTTCTCGCCGGAGGTGAGCAGCTCGTCCAGGCTGCGGGCCTCGTCGGCGCGCACGACCAGCACCTGGGTCACGGAGTAGTAGGGGATGGTGAAGTTGACGATCTTGGCGCGCTCGGCCGTGGCGCTCATGCCCGAGGCGATGAAGTCGATCTTGCCCGCGTTCAGGGCGGGGATGATGCCGTCCCAGTCGGTGGGCTGGTGGGTGACCTTGAAGCCCATCTTGGCGGCGATCCAGTCCACGGCCTCCACGTCGAAGCCGGCGGGCTTGCCGTCCTTGTCCACGAAGCCGAACGGCGGGAAGCCGAAGTCGATGCCGTTGACGAGCACCTTGTCGGAGGCGGCGGCGCCGCAGACCAGCATGAAGCTGACCAGCACGGCGGCGGCAAGCGTGACGAGTTTCCTACCCATGACCTCACTCCTTTGCATGACATGCAGATAAATGACGTGACCGCACCCGCCCGCGACGGGGACCGCCGGGGCGCCCAATCGATAATCCAGACGAAACCACCGGATAGCAGACCCCCGGGCCCCGGGCAAGAACAAAGCGCAAGGCGGAGCCCGGGTCCGCCGGAGCGGCGCGAGGCGGAGCCCGGGCCGGGGCCGTCAGCCGCGCGGGGCATCCTTGCGGACGCAATGCGGCGAAAGATCCGTTTTCGCCACTTTTCTTCCTGAAGTCGGCGTGTTAGGGCAGAGCGGTTGCACTCCAAGAGAAGGAACGCCCATGCCCATCCCGTCTCCGGTTCCGCTCCCGATCCGCGCGCTGGCCGCGGCCTGCGCCCTGGCCTGGGTGCTGGCCTGGGCGCTGGGCGCCGCGGGCGCCGCGCGGGCCCAGCAGGCCGACGGGCCCGCAGCGACGACCTACATCACCGAGCAGTACTACCCCTACAGCTACACCGCCGACGGCACGGTCCGCGGCCTGTCCGCCGACCTGCTGCGGCTGGTCTGGCGGCACATGGGCGTGGCCGAGCAGCCCATCCAGGTGCAGCCGTGGGCGCGGGCCTACGAGGCGGGGCGCACGCGGCCGGGCACGGTGGTCTTCGGCATGGCCCGCACGCCCGGGCGCGAACGCCTTTTCAAGTGGGCCTGCCCCATCGACACGGTGCGCTTCGCCCTCTTTGCCCGCGCGGCGGACAAGGCGCGCATCCTGGTTTCGGCCGACATGAAGACCCTGGTGGTGGGCACGGTGCGCGACGACGTGGCCGAGGCGGCCCTGCTGGAAACGGCACGGCCCGTGCGCATCGAGCCCGTGGCGGACATGGAGCTCAACCTGCGCAAGCTCGACGCGGGGCGCCTGGACCTGGTGGCCTATGAGGCCCGGAGCATGCCCCGCCTGCTGCGGAGCCTGGGCCGCGACCCCGCCGGATACGCCGAGGTCATACCCCTGAGCGAGACGGATACCTGCTACGCCTTCCACCGCGACACGGCCGACGAGGTGGTGGCGCGCTTCCAGCGGGCCCTGGACGCCGTGCGGGCCGGGCCGGAATACGCCCGGCTGCGGCGGCTCTACCTGGAGTGAATCACGACGCCTCGGGGGGGCGTCCGCCCCGGCCCAGCTCCGGGGCAGGCGGCAGGCGAACCCGGCGGCGGCCTCGGCGTCCAGGGGCCGGGAATAGTAATACCCCTGGAAATACTCGCAGTGCAGCTCCTCCAGGGCCTGCTGGTGGCGCCAGCGCTCCACGCCCTCGGCGATGACCTCCAGGCCCAGGGAGTGGGCCAGGTTGATGATGGCCCGCACGATCTCGCGGTTCTCCGCCGACTCGTCCATGCCGCGCACGAAGGACAGGTCGATCTTCAGCGAATCCAGGGGCAGGCGCTGCAGGTAGCTCATGGACGAATAGCCCGTGCCGAAGTCGTCCACGCTGATGCGCACCCCGCGCGCCCGCAGGGCCGAGAGCTTGTCGATGGCCATTTCGGCGCTTTGCATGATGGCCGTCTCGGTGATCTCCAGCTTCAGGCGGTCCGGCGGCAGCCCCGTTTCGGCGAGCACGTCCAGCACGCGGGAGACCAGATCGGCCTGGGCGAACTGGCGGCCCGACACGTTGACCGCCAGCAGCACGGCCTCGCCGCCGGGCACGGTCTGGCGCCACTGGACGAAGGCGCGGCAGGCCTCGCGCAGCACCCACATGCCCAGGGCCGCGATCTGCCCCGAGTCCTCGGCCACGGGGATGAACTCGTCCGGGGGCAGCAGGCCCCGCCCGGGGTGGCGCCAGCGCACCAGCGCCTCCAGGGCGTAGAGCCGGGCCTGGCCGTTCAGGCTGATGATCGGCTGGTATTCCAGGAACAATTCGCCCTCGCGCATGGCCCGTTCCATGTCGTTTTCCAGGGTCAGGCGCAGGGCGGCGCGGTCGAGCATCCCGGGGGTGAAGACCTTGAAACGGTCGCGGCCCGACTCCTTGGAGCGGTGCATGGCCACGTTGGCCCGCTGGATCAGGTCCTCGGGGCTCTGGCCGCCGCCGGGGCCCAGGGCGATGCCGATGCTGGCCGACACGCGCACCTCGTGGCCGTCGCAGGCAAAGGGCCTGCGCATGCTCTCGCGGATGCGCTTGACCACGCGCATGGCCTTTCGCGGCGACTCCAGCTCTTCGAGCAGCACGATGAACTCGTCGCCGCCAAAGCGCGACACGGTGTCCAGGTCGCGCACGCACTTGCGCAGGCGGCGGGCGACCTCCATGAGCAGCCGGTCGCCGAAACGATGGCCCAGGCAGTCGTTGATGACCTTGAAGCGGTCCAGGTCGACGAACAGCACGCCGAAAAGATACTGCTCCCGGCGCTTGCCGCGCTCCAGGGCGCGCCAGATACGGTCGGTGCACAGCACGCGGTTGGCCAGCCCGGTCAGCGGGTCGTGCAGGGCCTGGTGGCGCAGTTCGTCCTCCATCTTCTTGCGCATGGTGATGTCCACCAGGGAGCCCTCGACGTGGGTCACCTGGCCGCCCGCGTCGCGGATGAGCTGGGCAGACAGGCTGGCCCAGATGGGCGTGCCGTCGCGGCGGACCATCTGGACCTCCACGGCGGTGGCCTTGCCCTGGGCGCGCAGCTGGGAGAAGACGGCCTCGCGGTCCGCCGGGGAACGCCAGGGCAGACACGCGCGCGCGGGGGCCAGCAGCTCCTCGGGCGAGGCGTAGCCCAGGATGCGGGCCAGGGACGGGTTGGCGTTCAGGCAGGCGCCGTCCTCGGCGGTCTGGAAGATGCCCTCGATGGCGTTCTCGAAGATGGAGTGGTACTGCCGCTCGGCCCGGCGCAGCTCCCGGTTCACGCGGTGCAGCTCGGCCTCGCGCTGGGCCACGGCGGCGCTCATGGCGCTGAAGTGCCCCGCGATCTCCTCCAGCTCGGCATGCTCGGCCTCCAGGGTGCCGCGGTAGTCGCCCCGGGCCACCCGCCGCGCCTCCTGGCCCAGGCGCTCCAGGGGCTTGCGCAGGAACACGCGCAGCAATATCCCCGCCCCCAGCAGCACCACGCACATGGTCAGCAGCAGGCCCGCCAGCAGGCTCCAAAGCAGGGTTTCCAGCCCGCGTTCGTGAGCCTCCATTGAGTAGGATATCCCCACATGGCCGATGGTCACGCCGCCGTGGCGCACCTCGCGGGCGCGGGTCACCGTGGGGCCCCCGCGCCCCTTGTCCTGCTCGAAAAGCACCAGGCCCTGGCTGTCCACGATGCGCACGGCCTCCACTTCCCCGTTCTGGGCGAAGGCCTGGCCCACCAGCCGCACCCCGGTGGCGTCCAGGTTCCACACGGGCAGGGACAGCACCTCGGCGGCCTTGGCCGTGGCCTCGTCGGCCCGGGCCTCCAGGTCGCGCAGGGATTCGCCGCGCTGCCAATGATAGATGTAGAGCACAAGCAGCAGGATCGCCAGCAGCACCCCGGCGGCCAGGGACAGGGACAGGTCGCGCGAGATGGACCTGCGCAGGAAAAGGATGGAACTATTGCGGCGTGGGTGCGTGTGCATCGTGGCGCCAGCCTCCGGGGACGGAATGGACCGCTCCTGCGCCGGGGAGCGGCTGTAGAATGATTCTACCCTCCCCGGCGCGAAAAGACAACGATGCCGCACGACATGCTTCGGCCCCCTGCCCCGGGCCGGGATGCGACGCCGACGACGGCGCCCGCGGCTGGCCGCGCACGCGCCGGATGGCCTCTGCGGCCCGGAGGAACGGCGAAAACAGCCAGCACATATCGTTTTCCACTTGCCGATATGGCGCCGCCGGGCGTCCTGCTTGCCCACAGCCCGCTGCCGCGTCCGCGCCGCGCGCCTGCACCCTGCGTCCGCGTCCGCAGCCCATCGTGCCAGGTCCACCGCCCATCCCGGCGAAGACGCCCCTCCCGCAGGGCGCCACGCCAAGCGCCGACCGGCCGTACCGAAGTCGCCGCGCCCCTGCCGCCCGCAAGGAATCGTGGCCGCGCCCGTCTTCGCATCCACGCCCGCCCCCACACCTCCGTCAAGACCCCGGACCTTCGATTCAGGGGACGACCACCTTGTCGCCCAGCCGCGCCACACCCGCCGGGCATCGCGGCCAGCGCCACGCCCCGGGCCAGCGAAGGCGGAACCGCCCCCTTCCGCGCCAGCATCACGGTCGCCGCCCCGCCCGGGCCCCGCTGCACTTCGCGCCTGCGCGCCTCCGCCCTCCGGCCGGCCTTCCCCGGCGCCGCCTCCCGCGCCCCTTCATTGACTTTGAAACTCAATATCAATATGGTGCCCGAAATCTTCCGGAGGAACCCCGCCATGAAACCGTCCGCCATAGCCCTGGCCCTGCACACGCTGCTGGCCATCCGCCAGCCCGCCTTCCTGTGGGGGCCGCCCGGGGTGGGCAAGAGCCAGGTGGTGGCCCAGGTGGCCGCCGCCCTCGACATGGAGCTGGCCGACGTGCGCGCCGTGCTCCTGGATCCCGTGGACCTGCGCGGCATCCCGCGCTTCGACGACTCGGGGGCCACGGTCTGGTGCCCGCCCGCCTTCCTGCCGCGCCGGGGCAGGGGCATCCTGTTCCTGGACGAGCTGAACGCCGCCCCGCCCCTGGTGCAGGCCGCCTGCTACCAGCTCATCCTGGACCGCCGCCTGGGCGAATACCACCTGCCCGAGGGCTGGACCGTGCTGGCCGCCGGCAACCGCGAGTCCGACCGCGCCGTGACCCACCGCATGCCCTCGGCCCTGGCCAACCGCATGGTCCACCTGGACTTCGAACCCGACCTGGACGACTGGCTGGCCTGGGCCGAGGAGGACGGCATCGACCCGCGCATCCGGGCCTTCCTGCGCTTCCGCCCCAAGCTGCTGCACGCCTTCGACCCCCGGGCCGAAGACAAAGCCTTCCCCTCGCCGCGCTCCTGGGCCTTCGCCTCGCGCATCCTCAAGGCCGCCCCGGGAGCCGACGCCGCCCCCGGGCTGCTGCGCGGCGCCGTGGGCCCCGGGGCCGCCGCCGAGCTGCTCGGGTTCCTGGACATCTGCCAGCGCATGCCCGACCCCGACACCGTGCTGGCCGATCCGGGCGGCGTGCACCTGCCCGAGGACCCCGCCGTGATCTGCGCCCTGTGCGAGTCCGTGGCCCGCAAGGCCAGCGACGAGACCATGCCCGGCCTGGCCGTGCTGGCCGCGCGCCTGCCAGTGGAGTTCGGCGTGCTGCTCATGCGCGACGCCGCCGCCGTGCGGCCCTCGGTGGTGGAAACCGAGGCCTTCCGCGGCTGGGCCTGCGCCAACAGCGACGTGCTGGTCTGACGCCCGTGGACGCCCAGGCCCGACACAGGCTGACCAAGGCCCGCGCCGAGCTGGTCATGGACCATCCCTTCTTCGCCCACCTGGCCCTGCGCCTGGACCTGCGCGAGGACCCGGGCTGCGCCTCGGCGTGGTCCGACGGGCGCACCCTGGGCTACAACCCCGCCTATGTGCGCGCCCTGACCCCGGCCATGACCAAGGGCCTGCTCTGCCACGAGGTGCTGCACCTGGCCTGCGGCCACCACCTGCACCGGGGCCGGCGCGACCCCGGGCTGTGGAACATGGCCTGCGACTACGCCATAAACCCCGTGCTGCGGGAGGCCGGGCTGACCCTGCCCCCGGGCTTCCTGGACGACCCGGCCCACCACGGCCGGGGCGCCGACGCCATCTACGCCGCCCTGGCCGCGCGCCACGACGAGACCAGGGCCGCAGCCCTGGGCGGCAGGGCCCAGGCCGCCCAGGCCCCGGCGGAGCAGCCCGACGCGGGCTCGCCGGGCCAGGAGTCCCCCGCCGCCGGGCAGGGCGGGGGCGGCGGAACGGGCGACGACCCCCCCCGCCCCGGGCAGGACGGCCCGGGCGCGGCGGGCGGCTCCGCGGGCGGCCAGGACCCCGCCGACCCCGGCCAGGGCGGCGACCCGGGCATGAGCGGCGAGGTGCGCGACGCCCCGGCCCCGCCCCCCGGCGGGGCCGACAGCGCCCAGGCCCTGGAGCGCGAGCGCGAATCGTGGCGGACCTCCCTGGCCCAGGCCCTGCACAAGGCCCGCCAGTGCGGCGGGCTGCCCGGGGGGCTGGAGCGGCTGCTGGGCCGGGCCCGGGCCGGACCCTGGGCTGGCGCGAGCTGCTGCGCCGCTTTGTGGACCACGCGGCGCGCAACGATTTCTCCTGGGTGCGGCCCAACCGGCGCATGCTGCACGCCGGGCTCTACCTGCCCGGGCTGGACAGCCGCGAGCTGGACGGGCTGGCCGTGGCCGTGGACGTGTCGGGCAGCATCCTCCAGGCCGAGCTGGACGCCTTCGCCGCCGAGCTGGGCGCCGTGCTGGAGGAGTTCGACACCACCCTGACCCTGCTGACCTGCGACGCGGCCCTGACCCGCCAGGAGCGCCTGGGCCGCGCCGACCTGCCCCTGGAGTTCGCGGCGCGCGGCGGCGGCGGCACGGACTTCCGCCCGCCCTTCGCCCGCCTGCGCGACGACGGGGCCCGCCCCTGCTGCCTGATCTATTTCACCGACCTCGAATGCGCGCGCTTCCCCGAGGAGCCGGACTACCCCGTGCTGTGGGTCACGCCCAACGCGGGGCACACGCCGCCGCCCTTCGGCGAGGTGCTGCTCATGGAGCCCGACCAATGCACATGACCTGGAAGATAACCAAGAAACGCGGCAATTTCCGCCCCGTGCTGCACTACACCCTGACCCTCACGGAATACGAGCGCGACCTGGCCCTGCCCGCCGTGCGCATCCAAAGCCCCATCCCCAAGCCCCCCGACGCGGGCTGGGCCCATTGCTGGCCCGGCCAGAACGAGCGCGGCGACTGGCGGCCCTCGGAATTCCACCTGCTCATGACCCCCTCGCACAAGACCGGCGAGGCCAGCGACAGCCTCAGGCTGCCCTGGCGCGCGGACAACGCCTACCCCGAGGTGGAGCGGGCCTTCGCCATGCTGCGCGAGGCCTTCGAGGCCGCCCTGGCCCAGGCCGTGGACAGCGCGCCCCTGGACCTTGCGGGCAGCCTGGAGACCTCCGAGGCGGCCCGGCGGCACATGGCCCCGGCCCTGGCGGCCCAACGCCTGCTGCGCGCCGTGCGCCCCTGACCCCTGCGGGCGCCCGCCCGGCGCCCCCGCCCAACGCCCCGCCCGGCGCCCCCGCCCAACGCCCCGCCCGGCGCCACTCCCGGCGCCACCCCGTCCGCCACCCGGCCCCTGCGCCGGGTGGCGGATCGCTTTTCCAGCCCGCCCGGCGCATTCGCTTTTGAAGCGTACTTTTCGCCTCCCCGCGAGACACGAACACGCCTTTGCCCATATCATAGTTACAGCCTTGGCCTTCCCGTCGCGGCGGCCCTCGCCGGGCCCAACAGACATGCCCGCCTATATATAATGACGTTTTAAGGCCGCCCTGCGTACATATCCACTATGCGCCAATCCGAATAGCGTGATAAAATTGCCCCCCATGCACGACAGGCCGCTCTCTTCCTTCAACAAGATCGACACGGATAATGTCGACACGATACGCGAATCCATCGTGCGCTCGTACTGTGGAACAGAAATCGATATCGATCGCAAGGATGGTATACATGGTATCCACAACTGCATCGAACTCGGCTGCGTCGCCATCCACTATGGGGATCTGAATACTGGATTCTCGCTGTGCGGAGGGCCGTTTTGGCAGATGCCCATCCTGCATCTGCCCCTGGCGGGGCAACTGGTCGTCCAGAGCCGGGGAACGCGCCTGGTCTGCTCTCCGGGAACCCGCGGCGCCCTGCTCGGCTTTCCGCACCCCGTGTCCATCAGCCAGCACCTGGGCTACAGGGCCCTGCGCCTGCACATCCGCCGCCACGCCCTGGAGGACGCCCTGGCGCGCATGCTCGGCGTCCCGCCCCGCGGGCCGCTGCGCTTCCTGCCCGCCGTGGACCTCTGCGCCGCCGGCCCGCGCCATCTGCTCGCCATGCTCCTGCGCCTGGCCGACCTCTTCGACCACGACCCCGCCATGCTCCTGCAACCCTTCCTGACCGAGCGCTACGCCGACCTGCTGCTGGCCGCCGCCCTGACCTGCCTGCCCCACAACCACCTGCCCCTGCTGGACGCGGACCCGCCGCCCGGGGTGCCCAAGGTGGTGCGCCTGGCCGAGGAATACCTGGAGGCCAACGCCGACAAACCCGTGCGCATGGGCGACCTGGCCCGGGTGGTGGGCATGGGCACACGCTCCATCCAGCTGGCCTTCCAGCGCCACCGGGGCTACTCGCCCAGCCATTTCCTGCGCGAATGCCGCCTGGGGCGCGCGCGGCGGATGCTGGTCCAGGCCGCCCCGGGAACCACAGTCCTGGCCGTGGCCCTGGCCTGCGGCTTCGGCTCCCAAAGCCACTTCACCCTGTGCTACCGCAGGCGCTTCGGCGAAACGCCCTCCGAAACCCTGCGCGCGGGCGCGGGGGCGCCGCCCGCACTTTTCGTCCCCGCAAGCCTTTTTTAGGCGCACCCTTCGCAATACGCACGATTCTTGCGCATATGCGAAAGACACGCGCTCGCCCTCTGGGGCACTGTCCCATCATGCCGACCCCCGCTTCCATCCGGAAGAATCCACGGGGGCGGTCGCCGTACGCACTTGCCGGAGGAGCGCCATGTTCAAGAAAAACCTCGGGACCGTTCTCATCGCCTCGGTCACCCTGGCCGTGGTCCTGGCCGTGTCGGGGATCGTCGTCTACGTTTCGCAGTCCACCTACGGCCTGGCCCTGACCCAGCAGCGCCAGGCCATGGCCCAGACTTCCGCCACCGCCCTGTCCGCCCTGCACATGTACATGGGCAACGTCCAGGGCATGGCCATGACCCTGGCCGAACGCCGCGTGGTGCGCGAAGCCCTGGAAGGCGACGCGGGCACGCTGAGCGAAGACCTGCGCGCCTACCTGGCCGAGGCCGAGAACCTGTGGGGCGTGGTGGTCTTCGACCGCACGGGCGCCGTCGTGCTCGGGCTGTCGTCCGGCGGCGACAACCTGGCGGGCAAGGCCCTGGAAGAGCGGGCCTATGTGCAGGCCATCCTGGGCGGCGCGGACCTGTTCGTGCCCCGGCGGCTGCTCGAGGTCGAGGGCCGGGGCGGCAAGACCCTGGTCTTCCCCCTGGCCAAGGCCGTGCATGCCCAGGACGGGCGGCTCCTGGGCGGGGTCTGCCTGCTGCCCCGCTGGGAGGACTTCACCAAGGCATTCATCGACCCCCCGCGCTTTGGCGAGCGCGGCTACGGCTTCATGCTCGACGGCGAGGGCCGCCTCATCGCCCACGCCACGGACAAATCCCTGCTGCTCACCTCCCAGGCGGGCGAATCCTTCATCCAGCAGGCCCTGAAGACCCAAAACGGCGACATGTTCTACGACTGGAGAGGCGAGCGGAAGTACCTGGTGGTCGACACCGACCCCGCCACCGGCTGGACGGTCTGCATGAGCGCCTACGTCTCGGAACTGACCGCCACGGCGACCATGCAGCGCAACGTGCTGCTGGGCATCGGCGCGGCGGCCGTGCTGGTCCTGGTGACGGTGGTGGCCCTGCTCATCAGCCGCCTGCTGGCGCGCCCCCTGCACCGCATCGAAGCATTCACCGCCGCCGTGGCCCACGGCGATTTCCAGGCCGAGCTGGGCACGGGCTACCGCTTCGAGATGCGCAGCCTGGCCGAGAACATCCGGGTCATGGTCCTGGAGCTCAAGCAGAAGCTCGGCTTCGCCCAGGGCGTGCTGGACGGCTTCGTGCTGCCCTGCGCCGTGTTCGACATGGACAACAAGGCCACCTTCATCAACGAACACATGATGCGCGCCCTGGACAAGGACGGCGACCCCAAGGCCCTGCTGGGGCAGACCTCGGGGCGCATCGTCTACGGCGACGACGCCCGCGACACCATCTCCCTGCGCGCCCTGCGCGAGAAGAGGGCCCTGGAGCAGGAGACGCCCTACACCACGGCCAGGGGCGCCCGGAAGATCTTCGACGTGACCAGCACGCCCATCAACGACCTGGACGGCAACCTGCTCGGCACGCTGGCCGTCTGGGTCGAGCTGACGGAAATCCGCGAGCAGCAGGCGCGCATCCAGGCCCAGAACAAGAAGATCGCCGAGGCCGCCGCCGCGGCCAACACCGTCTCCGACCAGGTGGCCTCCGCCGCCGAGGAACTGTCGGCCCAGATCGAACAGTCCAGCCGGGGCTCGGAACAGCAGCGCAACCGCACCGGCGAGGCCGCCACGGCCATGGAGGAGATGAACGCCACGGTCATGGAGGTGGCCCAGAGCGCCTCCACCGCCGCCGAGCTCGCCGACCAGGCCAACGCCAAGGCCCGCGAGGGCGAAACCCTGGTGGACGAGGTGGTGACAACCATCACCCAGGTCAACGCCCTGGCCGAGGGACTCAAGACCGATATGACCGAGCTGGGCCGCCAGGCCGAGGGCATCGGGCAGATCATGAACGTCATCGCCGACATCGCCGACCAGACCAACCTCCTGGCGCTGAACGCGGCCATCGAGGCCGCCCGGGCGGGCGACGCGGGCCGGGGCTTCGCCGTGGTCGCCGACGAGGTGCGCAAGCTGGCCGAAAAGACCATGAACGCCACCAACGAGGTCGGGGCCTACATCCGCGCCGTGCAGGAAAGCGCACGCAAGAACATCCGCGGCACCGAGGCCACCACCGAGGCCATCACCGCGAGCACCGAGACGGCGGGCCGCTCGGGCGCGGCCCTGCGCGAGATCGTCGGCATGGTCGAACAGACCGCAGACCAGGTGCGCGGCATCGCCACCGCCAGCGAGGAGCAGTCCGCCGCCAGCGACGAGATCAGCCGCACCACGGAAGAGATCAACAACATCGCCAGCGAGACCGCCGAGGCCATGAACCAGTCGGCCCAGGCCGTCTCCGACCTTGCGCGTCTGGCCCAGGAGCTCAAAGGCATCATCAACGCGATGCAGGACTGAGCCTGGCGCCTTGTCCGGGCCCGGCGGGGGGAGAACCGGGAGCTTCCCCCGCCGGCCCGGCTTTGCGGCCCTGCGGCGCCGCGCCCCCCCGCGGGGCGCCCCCCCTGGCGGCCCCGCCCCCCGGCCCCCCCCCCCCCCCGCCCCCCCCCCCCCCCCCCCCCCCCCCCCCCCCCCCCCCCCCCCCCCCCCCCCCCCCCCCCCCCCCCC
>Ga0172382_10007319_pt1 | contig 15705 bp, 14 predicted proteins | sample Leawel138RmetaG_FD_122245 | JGI IMG/M metagenome (GOLD analysis project Ga0172382, IMG submission 122245) | Leachate microbial communities from a municipal landfill in Southern Ontario, Canada - Leachate well 138R metaG | ecosystem: Engineered > Solid waste > Landfill > Unclassified | place...
GGAGAGCTGGCAGCCCCAGCCGATGTCGGCGCGGGCGCTCGAGCGGGCGCGGGAGATCGCCGGTTGCATCACCGGGGAACTGGGCGGGCGCGGCATCTTCGGCGTCGAGCTATTCGTCCAGGGCGATGAGATCTGGTTCAGCGAAGTCAGCCCCAGGCCGCACGACACCGGCCTGGTGACGATGATGACCCAGTGGCAGAGCGAATTCGAACTTCACGCCCGCGCGGTGCTGGGGCTTCCGGTCGATGTGTCCATGCGCACGCCCGGCGCCAGCGCCGTCATCTATGGCGGGATCGACGGTCGGGCCGTGATTTTCGATGGGGTGGACGAGGCGCTGCACGTGCCAGGTACCGAACTGCGGCTGTTCGGCAAGCCCGAATGCTATCCGCGCCGCCGCATGGGTGTGGCGCTGGCGCGCGCAGGCGACATCGACACGGCAAGGGAGCGCGCTCGGACCGCGGCCGCGCGGGTGCGGGCAAGGCTGCCGGAGGAGGGGGACGCTCCCCTGGTTTAGGGGAGCGTCCCCTCTAGTCCTTCAGTACAGCCGCACGCAGCCGCAGCAGTTCCTCGCCGATGGCGGCTCGTTTCCAGCCGGAAAGCAGGCGGCAGGGTTCATTGCCGCGGATGAGATCGACCAGATCACCCCTGGAGGCGAGGGTGGCGGCATCGATCCCCAGCTCGGCAGCGCGTCGCGCTGTCGCCTGCGACATGCCGGTGTACAGCCGTTCTTCCGCTTCATCCAGAGGCGCGGGTCTTCCGCGCGGCGTTGGCGCCGGGCTGGCTTTCCTGCCGGCGGCGATCGCGGTCAGCAGCGCTTCGCCATGGCGATTCAGCATCTGCCTGCTCAGGCCGCGTATCTCCTGAAGCTCTTCGATCCCTGCCGGCATGCGGCTGGCGATCTCGATCAGGGCGTCGTCGCGCAGCAGCCATCCGCGCGGCCGGTTCGCGCGTTGCGCCGCGGATTCGCGCCAGGCGGCGAGTTCGCGCAGCACGGCGAGCTGTTGCCCCGACATCCGCTGCGTGCCGCGCACTCGCAGCCATGCCGACTGCGGATCGCTGCGGTAGCGCGTCGGGCTGGTGGTGGCGGTGAAATCCTCTTCCAGCCACGCCAGCATGCCGCGTTCTTCAAGGCGTCGGCGGAGGTCCAGATAGAGCGGGCCGAGGAAGCGGACATCGTCGGCGGCATAGTCGAGCTGCTCGGACGACAGTGGCCGCCGGCTCCAGTCGGTGCGGGTGTGCGCCTTTTCCAGTTTCGTGCCCAGCACTTCCTCGACCAGGCGGGCGTAGCTGGCCTGCACGGGATACCCGAGCAGCGGCGCTGCGATCTGGGTGTCGAATACCGGTGATGGAAGCTCGTTCCGCAGCAAGTGAAAGATCTCCATGTCCTGATGGCAGGCATGAAAGATCTTGGTCACTGACGACTCGTAGAGAATGTCGAGCAGCGGATCGAGCTGTGCCTGAGTGAGCGCGAGCGGGTCCACGCAGGCAATGGTGCCGGGCGCGGCGAGCTGCAGCAGACAGAGACGCGGGTAGTAGGTGTCCTCGCGCATGAACTCGGTATCGAGCGCGATCCACGGCTGTCCCTTCAGAGCCGAACAGAGATCGTCCAGGCCTTCGGGGGTGTCGATGTAGCTTGCATGCAGAGGGGCGCTGATGTCGTTCATGGGCTGGAGCCGAGAGAAAAGAGGAAAAATGAAAGAGGAAAGCCGATGCGGGCCTTCGGTCTAGTGATCGACAGGGCGGGGCATGTGTGCGTGTTTGCTTTCATCTTTCATCTTTTCACTTTCCTCTCGCGCTCAATCCGGCCCGCTGGCCGGGTCGCCATGTTCTCGCATCAGCTGTTCGAGCCGGCGCTGCCGTTCTTCGAGATCCTCGGGATCGTGCTCCGGCGCTTCGCGGGCCATGACCTCGACCCGGGTCAGGATTTCGTAGCCGGTCGGGATGCGGAACATCGCGGCATCGTGCGCCGCGTTCGTTTCGATGCGTGTGACGCGATGTACCTCGCGGCCCCTGGCATCCAGCGTGCGCAGCGGAATGCCGAGACGCGGGTAGTGATCATCGATCATATCGGTGACGGCATCGCACAACCGATCCGGTTCGGTGAGCTGGATCAGGACGCGTTGCTCCACGTCGTGGGTACCGGCCGCCATGGCCTGGATGAAGCGTCGGATGTCTTCATTGTCGAGCGCCGCGGGCGCGAGGTACTCGTCGAAGCAGCGACGGCCGTCGACCAGCACGCGATAGTGCACCGTCTCGTAGCCGGCGATCGCAGGACCCGCACCCATGCGTTCGAGTCGCAGCGCCGGCGGGGCCACCGATGCGAAATCGAAATCGCCATGCTCCTGCTGTCTGGATGCCGGCGACTGCATGTCCATGGCGTAGCGCTGTTCGGTATCGACGGCATGGATGCTCCGGGCGTCGAAGTCGAGCAGCACGTGCACCGAACTGTCGGCGCGTTCGATGCGTGCGCCATCCTTGCCGATACTGATGCGAATCTCGTTCAGGCCGGAGTCGACGCTTTCGATGATCGCGTCGGCATGCGCTGTAGCCACGGCCCCGGGAAGGACCAGGGCGAGGATCAGCGCGGGGAGGGTATTACGCGAGTGAAAGCGCATATCGAATCGATGTCGGTCGTGTAGCGTACAGCTGGCTACAGCCGGCAGACCTCCATGTCGAGCGCGCCCAGGCTTTCCAGGGTTGCCGGGCTGGTGATGACCGCTTGGCTCGCGCGTTCGGGGCGCAGCCAGGTGCCGGCGACACGCAGCAGGTCCTCCAGCGTCACCGCAAGCACGCGGGCACGGTAACGCTGCCGCTGTTCCGGTGTGCGGCCGTAGAGGCCGTTATGAAAAGCGCTCTTCGCCTCGCCGGCCGGAGAGCCGGGCTTGTCGATCGAGCCGATCACGCCGAGGATCGCCTCCTCGAGCTGGCGACTGGAATGACCGCCGGCCAGAAGCCAGTCGATGGCGCGGTCGAAGTCCTCCAGCGTGCCGGTGAGTCGCGGATCCCGATAGGAGTAGAAGCGGAACGCGGCGAGATCGCCGTCATGTCCCGCGCCGCCGCCATAGGCGCCGCCCTGCTCGCGGATGGCGCGGTGCAGGAAGCCGTTGCGCAGGAAGGGGCCGAGCACTTCCAGTGCCGGCGCATCCGCGTGTTCCAGCGGTACCGTTGGATAGACCCGGGCGCAGAAGTTGACCTGGGTGCTGGTGATCCACATCTGCCGCACCTGGCGCGCGACCGGTTCGGATCCGAACGGATTGAAACCTGCTGCCTTCGCTGTCTCACCCTGCCAGATGGCGGCCAGTTCCTCCACCAGCTGTTCGCGCCGATGTTCTTCTCCGACCAGGAGGAAGCGACGCGGCGCTTCGATCACCCGGCGATGGATCTCGCGCATATCGTCGGCGAAACGCTCCAGCATCTTGTCATCGACAAGGTCGTCGTCGAGCGCCTTCAGTGCGCGGATGCCTTCCAGGCCGCGCAGCCGATGACTGATCGCCGCGACCGGACTCATGCCACTGCTCGCCGCGGTCATCGCCAGCGAATGCCCTTGTCCGGTCACGCTCTGTTCCATCCGGGCCCGTTCCTGGGACACCAGTTCCCGCAGGCGGGTGTGTTCGTCGAAGCGGACGCTCTCCAGGGTGTCGCGCATGAGTTGCGCGAACTCAGTGTGCCGATCGGCGAGGGCCTTGCCCGAAAGCACGAAGTGCGCGCGGATATCCTGCACGTCATCGATGCGGCCGCGCATGGAGGTGTAGGAGTTGATGCCACCGCAGACACGATCCTGCCGGAGCTGGGTCTGCAGGTAGTCGCTGCCGCCGCAGCCCACTTCGGTGAGGGAGCGCGTGTAATGTGGAAGACGGTCGAGCAGTTCGTCTTCCAGCATCGGCATTTCGGCGATGATCTGCTGATAGACCAGGCCGTTGGTGCCCTGCGCGTAGAAGGTGAGCGGCCGGCCGGCGACGCCGGTATCGTCGCCGTGGGGAATCGGCATGTCGGTGGGAATGTCCTCCCTGCCCACGCGCGGCAGGATGTCGGGATCGTCCTGTCGTGCCTGCCGCTCCGCCAGCTCCGCCGCGCGCTCGATGAGTCGCTGGCGATCCGCGTCGTCCAGCCCGGTTGCGATCGCGGCGAGACGTTCGGCCTCCTCCGCGGCCTGTCTGCGTCCCAGCTGCGGATCGGGCCGCAGCGTCAGCCGCACTCGATGCGTGTTGCCGAGCAGCAGTGAACGAACCAGGCGGGGAACGAAATCGGGATCCTGGACCTCGGCGCGCAGCCGTTCCAGCGTCGGATCGAGATGCAGCGCCTCCACCGGATCGCCGCGATGAATGGCGGCCGGCAAGGCGCTCAGGATCAGCTGCAGGCCATAGGGATAGCCGTCCCCGCCGATTTCGCGGCGATGCAGTTCGAGCTGGTGCAGGGCAGCTTCGGCCTGCTCCTGCGGCACCCCTTCCCGCGCGATCCGCTCCAGCGTATCGAGCACCAGTCGTTCGATGTCCTCGGCCCGCTCGGGTTCGCTGCCTTCCAGGCCGCAGACGAAAACCATTTCGCGACTGCCGTCCTCCAGGCCGCACAGCGGCGATGGCGCCGAGCCGAGAGAGCTCGTTTCCAGCGCGTGGCGCAGCGGCGAGGCGCTGTTGTCGAGCAATATGCCGGTCAGCAGGTGCGCGCGCAGCAGTTCGTCGAGTTCCGTGCTGCGGCCGAGCAGCCAGCCGAGCACGACGTGCGTCTTCTCCGAAGTGTCTTCTTCCTCGAGCGCGTAGTCGGCGCTGGCGGCGATGGGCGCCGACAGCCGCTGCTCGTCGCTTACCTCGATGACCTCATCGAGACGTTCGAAGCGCTGCAGCGCCCGCTCCTCCATGCGCTGCTGGTGGCGCACCGCCGAAAGCGAGCCGAAGGTCATGAAGATGGCGTTCGACGGATGATAATGGCTGCGATAGAACTCCTTCAGATCCTCGTAACGCAGATCGGGGATGTGCTCGGGATCGCCGCCGCTGTTGTAATGGTAGGTGGTGGAGGGAAACAGGTGTTCGCTCAGCGTCTGCCACAGCACGCTGACCGGCGAACTCATGGCGCCCTTCATTTCGTTGAATACCACGCCCTTGTAGACCAGCGGGCTGGACGGATCGGCGGGATCCTCGACTTCCAGGCGGTGCCCCTCCTGGGCGAAATCCAGCTCATCGAGCCGCGCGAAGAACGCAGCGTCGAGATAGACATCCATGAGGTTGTAGAAGTCCTTCTCGTTCTGGCTGGCGAACGGATAGGCGGTCCAGTCGCTGCTGGTGAAGGCGTTCATGAAGGTGTTGAGCGAACGCCGGATCATCATGAAGAAGGGGTCGCGCACCGGATAGCGCTCGCTTCCGCACAGGGCGGTGTGCTCCAGGATGTGGGCGACGCCCGTCGAATCCATGGGGACCGTGCGGAAGGCGACCAGAAACACGTTTTCCGGATGATCGGCAGCCAAATGGAAGTGCAGCGCCCCGGTGCGACGATGGCGGTACTCTTCCACGCACAGGCCGAGCGAGTCGATACGCTGGCAGCGGACGTATTCGAATGCTGGGTGGACTTCCGGGCGGACAACGGCAGACGCCGCTGCACCGACGGCAGGGCTGTCGTCAATTGGCTTCATGCGAGAAAAGGCGCTCCTGGAGCGGATGAATCGCCTATTCTACGGCCTTGCCGCCAGACACGCCAACGGTGGCGGCGCGCGTTCAGCCGAACAGATCCACCGCCAGCCGGTACTGCTCCCTGGCCCGCTCCATTACCGAGTTCACGAACTCGGGCTCGGGATCGATGCCGAGCGCTCGCCAGGCAGTGCCGTCACTCAGCAGCCGCGCGGACGGAGAAGCGTAGAACGCTCCCTGCTCGCTGTGATTCGAGATGGCGTCGGCGACGTGAAGAATCGCGGTCTCGAGATGCATTTTCCCGGTGCCCGCGGGCTCGTGATGATGGCGCACGGCGTCCACCAGATTCGACGGCAGATGCCACTGATCGAGCAGCAGTGCGCCGAGATCGGCGTGGTCGAAGCCGAATGCGGCGCGCTCGCGACGGGAGAGCGTGGTCTCATCTCCCTGCGCCGAGAGCAGCAGATCGCGGATCGTTTCCGGCTCGCGATGATAGACGATCAGGCTGCCGATATCGTGCAGCAGGCCGGCGATGAACAGGCGTTCGGGATGGAGCACCCGGCACTGCCGCGCCAGATCGCGGGCGATGATGCCGCAGTAGACGCCATGGCGCCAGAAGGTATCGATGTTGACGATGAAGTTGGGGATGCGCGAAAACGAGGTCGTTGCCGCGGCGGCCACCACCAGATTGTACAGCTCGCTGCTTCCGATCACCGCGACGGCCCGCGAGACGGTGTCGATGCGCCGCGAGAAGCCATAGAAGGGGCTGTTCACGATTCGCAGCAGGCGCGCGGTGAGGCTTGGATCGCGGCAGATCACGTCGCCCAGTTCCTGGGCCGATACTCCGTCATCTTCCATCAGTTCGAAGATCCGGATGCAGATATCCGGCGGCGATACCAGCGCCCCGATGTCGACGATCCAGTCCGCGGCGGTCTGGGTGTCTGTGGGGGCCGGCCGCGCCCTGCCCATGATTCCTGTTCTCATCGCTGCTGACTCTCTGCGTGGAATTGCCTGCTGGTTCCCCCTTGTTAGCGGTCCGTTGCCGGCGATAATTAGCGGGAAAACGCGTTCGGGATCGCACTGCGGAGCCTGGCGGCGGATGGCCCCCCGGTAAACCGGGCGGAAGGCGGCGAAATGGCGCGGTTTGCCCGCCGGAGCAGGGAGCCGGAGCTCCCGCGAGCGCCGCCCGGCACGCTTGCCGGCGGCCTGCTAGACTGTTGGGCGAACCCTCCGAGTAGATCCTGCAATGGCCCTATGGGAACAGATTCTGTTGGGAGTGCTCGCCCTGCTCGTGCTGTTCTGGATGGGCCCGGGCGTAAAGTCCGCCATGGAACGCAGCCGCGAAGCGCCGCGTGACTGGCGCGGGGTGCTCATTCCGGTGGGCATGGTGGTCCTTTTCGTACTCTTTCTGATTTCCATGGTCCGCAACTGAACCGATGGAGGAGCGATGGAGCGCTTGAAATACCTGCTCGCGCCGATTCTGCTGTCGACGCTTGCATGGCCAGCCTGGGCGATGACCTATCGGCTGCCGCCGCAGGACGAGGATCTGGTCGGCAAGGTTGCGATGGTCGAGGTCCGCGAGGGCGAGACGCTGATCGATATCGCGCGCGAGCACGGCCTGGGCTACAACGAAGTCGTCGCCGCGAATCCGGGCCTGGATCCCTGGGTGCCGCCGACGGGCGCCGAGGTGGTGTTGCCCACGCGCTACATTCTGCCCAGCGGTCCCCGTAGCGGGATCATCATCAATATCGCGGAAATGCGTCTGTACTACTATCCGGCGCCGGCGCCGGATGGATCCGGCATGGTGATGACCTTTCCCATCGGGATCGGCCAGGAAGGTTGGGACACGCCGCTGGGCATCACCCGCATCGTATCCAAGGCGGAGGATCCGCCCTGGGTGGTGCCGGCTTCCGTGCGTCGGGAGCACGAGGCGGATGGAACGCCGCTGCCGGCGGTGGTGCCGCCCGGACCCGACAATCCGCTTGGCCGCCATGCCCTGCGCCTGGGCTGGACCAGCTACCTCATCCATGCCACCAACAAGCCGTTCGGCATCGGCATGCGCGTCAGCCATGGCTGCATCCGCATGTACCCCGAGCATGTCGAGCGTCTCTATCATATGGTGAAGATAGACACGCCGGTGTGGATCATCGATCAGCCGGTGAAGATCGGGCGTTCTGGCGGTGAACTGTTCGTCGAAGCCCATCCCCCTACATCACAGAACGCCCCCCCTGCGGATCATCTGTCCACCGTGCTGGCGGTGGTCGATGCGGTGACCGTGCCCGAGGAAGGGGATGCCGCACGCGAAGCGGCGCATGGCATCGCCACGCGGCTTACCGGTGTACCCGAACCCGTGGGGCGTCTGGTTCCACCGACGACGACGGCAGTGGATGCGCGTGGCTGGGTGCTGCAACTCGGAGCATTTGCCGATGGCGCCAATGCGGCGCGGCTGGCCCGTGAGCTGGCGGATGTGGGCATGCCGGTATCGGTGATGGCGCATGACAATGGACTGTGCCACGTGCTGGTCGGCCCCTATGCAGAGCACTCCGAAGCAATGGTGGCTCTGGAGGGTTACCGGCGTGACAGCGGACGTGATGGCGGCGAGGTGTTGCCGGCGGAACGTCCCGGCATGCTGGGAGAATGCGTGCTGGCGGGTCGCTGAAAATGCCGGCGGACGCAGGTCGTGCTTTGATGCATCCGGGCCCGCGCTCGACGCATTCCGGAAGCGACGAGCGAGGCAGCGGGCGTTCGTGAGCGCCCGCTGCTCCGTTTCTTACTTGGACTGCGAGCGCTGGAACATCCGTTCTGCCTTCTCCTCGGCGCGAGCAGCAGCTTCCTGCGCGGCGCGGGCATCGGCGGCCGCCTGCTGGGCGGTGCGCTGTGCTTCCTGGGCGGTCTGGCTGGCGCGCGTGGCATCGTTACGCGCCTGCTGCGCAGCGCTCAGCGCTTCCTTGGCGGTGCCCAGCGCTTCATCCGCCGTGGTCTGAGCCGAGGCGGCTTCGCCCGAAACGCGGTCCAGGTCGGCCTGGCTTATGGTGGCGCAGCCGCCGAGCTGAAGCGCCAGCATGGCGACGGTCCCCGCGATGGCGAGTGACTTGATCATGGTCACAATCTCCTTGTTGTTCGTGTGATTTGGTGCCGGCTAAAACATTACCCGAACGGCCGGGGGTTGTCACTGTCAGCAAATGGCGCCACTCGCGCTAATTTGACCTGTTCGCGCTCCTGCCGGCAGAATGGCGCACACGACGGCAATGGCGCTCGCCTTCCGTTCTTATATTTGTTGAGAGATGCGTGCTCATTCGTGAATGACCCCTGCAGCCATACGAGGCGCAATGGTGCCATCCGAACCATGCAGCGCCATGCCACTGGCTGCATCGCGGCGCTGCTCGCGCTGCTTTCCGCCGCCGCCTCGGCGCAGATGCCCGACATCTATGACGAGGATTTCGAATACGAGGAGACGCTGCTCATCGCCGACCCGCTCGAGCCCTTCAACCGCGCCATGTTCGCGTTCAACGATAAGGTGTACTTCTATGTGCTCAAGCCGGTGGTGCGGGTCTATCGGCATGTGCCGGAACCGGCGCGGGTATCGGTAGGAAACTTCTTTTCCAACCTGCGCGCGCCCATCCGCATGGCCAATTCCCTGCTGCAACTCAAGCTGGTCGATGCCGGCAACGAGCTGCTGCGGTTCGGGGTCAATTCCACTGTCGGTATCGGCGGGCTGTTCGACCCTGCGGGCCGCTATCTGGGCATCCGGCGCGTGGACGAGGATCTCGGCCAGACCCTCGGGCATTATGGCGTCGGGCAGGGGTTCTACATCGTGGCGCCATTCCTCGGCCCGACCACGCTGCGTGACGGCGCCGGAAACTTTGTCGATGCCTGGTATCTCGACCCGGTGATGTATGTGGAGGACGATGGAGTTGCCACTGGCCTGTTCGCGCTGGACAAGGTCAACGCCGTCTCCATCGATCGCGATACCTACGAGGAGATCACGCGCGAAGCGTTCGATCCATATACCTTCATCCGGGACGCGTATGTGCAGCGGAGAAGCGCGGCGGTGGCGAGGTAGACGCGGAGAGAGAACAGTTGAAAGAGAAAAGATGAAGGGAACAGCCCTTGCCCTGGTTGTTCCGCCGCCCGGGCGCGGCGACGGTCATCGATTTCAGGGGGTTGTCCCCGCTTGCTGGCATTCGGGTGCTTCTACTTTCATCTTTTCACTCTTTCTCTCATCATCAGCAGTATTCCAAAGCCGATGAAGCCGGCGAAGATGACCAGCATCCACCCGGCGATGCTCAGTCCGAGGAAGCTCCACGCAACTTCGGCGCATTCGCCCGATCCCCGGAAGACCATCTCGATCACCCGCTGCAGCGGAAAGTTCTCGAGCATGTAGTCCAGTCCCGGCCCGCAGGCGGGAATGCGGTCTTCGGGCAGATTCTCCAGCCATACATGACGCGCGGCCACCCCGCCGCCCGCGATCGCTGCCAGCATCACCAGCGCGGCATACAGCCGCTGGCCGATTCGGCCGGGATTGTGTATCGCGGCCACCAACAGGATCAGGCCGAGGACGATCACCGCCACGCGCTGCATGATACATAGCGGGCAGGGCTCCAGCCCCATCCCGTGCTGCATGTACAGGGCCGTCACGATGAGCAGAGCGCAGACGATGAAGCCGCCAAGATAGAGCGGGCGGGCGCCGGCAACAGTGATTCGGGTCATGAAGTCCTCGATGTCCGTGAATCGCGCCGGATGGCGAGCCGGGCGCCTCGCATGGAGTCGGGCGGCGGCGCCGGCGAAATCAGGATCCCATTGTACGGGAAACCGGCAGGGGACGGATTACCAGTAGTGTTCGGTGGTGATGTGTCCCGGTTCGGTACGCTTGTTGCGCCGCAGTCCGCGCTCCTCGAGGATGCGGATGCTGTCGCGCACCATGCCCGGATTGCCGCAGATCATGATCTGCGAATCGGCGGGATCGATGCGCAGTCCGGCGCGCTGCTCCAGTCTGCCGTCGGCGAGCGTGGCGGGGATGCGGTCGCGGATGGCGAAATCCGCATCCTCCCGGCTGACATAAGGCACATAGATCAGCTGGCCGGGGTGTCTTGCTCCCATTTCCTCGATTTCTTCGCGGTAGCTGAGCTCGCGCGCAGTGCGTGCCGCCTGTGCGAGCACGATGGTTTCGAAGCGGGACCAGGGCTCCGGCGTGCGCAGCAGCGAGATGAAGACGCCAATGGCGGTGCCGGTCGCCAGCAGCCACAGATGCCGCGCATCCGGAACGTCGGCCAGCGTGAAGTGACCCGCTGCCCGCGCCTGCACCTGTACTGCATCTCCCGCACGCAGTGCGCGCAACCTGTCGGTCAGTGGGCCGCCGGGGATGGTCACGAAGTGGAATTCGAGCGGGCGCTGTTCGGGAGCATTGACCAGCGAGTAGGGTCTTGCGACACGCTCGCCGTCCACCTCGAGGGCGAGCTGAGTGAACTGGCCGGCCTGGAATGGCTCGACCGGCGCGTCGATGTAAAGCGTGTACAGATCGTCGGTCCAGTGCTTCTTGCCGACCACCTTTCCTTCGACCCATTGATTCATTACAGCCAGCGCCTCGATACGAAACCCCCGATTATACCCGATCCCCCATTGTTCAACGGCATTCGCCGCTGGAGCCGGGCCGGCAGCGGCGCCTGTTCACCCATTGTGTATTGTCGAGCGCGGCCTCGGCGAATACCGCACCGGTGATGTCGGCGTTGACCAGGCGCGCTTCGGCCAGGTTCGCGGAGGTGAAGTCTGCGAACAGCAGTCGTGCGCTTTCCAGGTTGGCGCCGCGCAGCGTCGTCCGCTCGAGCGATGCCTTTTCGAGGATCGCCTGCTGCAGGTCCGCGCGCGACAGATCGGCGCCGTCGAAGATGGTGCTCACCGCTCGCGCCTGGGCAAGCTTGGCGCCGCGCAGGACGGCGCCAGAGAAATCGGCGTCAGACAGATCGGACTGATAGAAGGAGGCGTTCGCCAGCTGTGCGCCGCTGAGATCGGCGCCCGTCAGGATGGCGCGGTTGAAGGTCGTGCCGTTCATGATCGCGCCCGACAGACTGGCATCGGCCAGATTCGCGCTGACCATGCGCGCGTTGTCGACCATGGCGCCGTCCAGGCGGGCGCCGGAAAGAGTGGCGAAGTCCAGGTCGACACCTGTCAGCATGGCGCCGGAGAGATCGGCGTTCTCGAGCTTGATGCGGGTCATGATCGCGCCCCGCAGGTCCGCTCCGGCGAGATCCGCGCCGCGCTTGTCGCAGTTGATCCAGATCACGCCGGGCGCGGGCGCGCTCTCGCACGCGGCGAAAGCATTCGTCTGAAGCAGCGGGAGCAGCAGTGCGCCTGCCCGCCAAACGCTGAGCCTCATGTTCACTCCGTGCTTCTCCTGCCGTTGGCTTTCGGAGTTTAGCAAAGTCGTTGCATCCTTGCCGGATGACCGGCTCGCATGTCACGTCATGCTGGCGGATAATGGCACGCTGCAGGCACACGGAGCGAAGCCAGATCATGAGCGTGCAAGTTCATCGGCCGGCTGCTGTCGAGGAAGCCCCGGGACTCACCGCCCGCCGCATCGAGCCTGTTCCGGTCGCCGAGGGGGCGATACTCGGCTGGGAGCAGTTCTCGCTGGCCGCCGGGGCGGGCCGCAAACTGAGTCTTGCGCCAGGGAGCGAAACCATCGTCTACGTCCTGTCGGGTGCATTGCGCCTGAGCGATGTGCCGGGCATCGGCGGAGCGGTGGTGGCCGGAGGCGCGCAGTGGCTTGCCACGGGGCGCAAGATCCTTCCCCTCCAGACCGCGGTCGGCGGCATATCCGCAAAGGGTATACGTTTCAGCCTGCGTCTGCCGCGCCATCGCATCCCGGGTATCGAATTTCTCCAGCTCGATGCGGGTGGCCTGCCGCTTGTGCCGATTACCGGCGGATGCATGAGGACCATCGCGGACGCCGACGTCGGATTGCATCCGGTGGCTGCGCTGCGCTGCTTCGATGTGCAGCTCGAGCCGGGCGCCGTCTGGAATGCCGCCTTGCCGGAAGCGGCTTTTGCCTTGATCTATATGGTGACGGGATCCGCGGCGATCATTGGCCGCGACATCGATGAAGCGGAAGCGGGAATCGTCGAGGATGAGCGCCTGCTGCGCCTGGAAGCGCGCGAATCCTGCCGGTTTGTGGGAATGGTCGGGGAGAGGAGAGAGAAAAGATGAAGGAAGGGACTCTTTTACTTTCCTCCTTGGATCCTTTTTCTTTCCCCTGTCATCCGACCAGGCGCTGGAATATCAGGAACCCCGCCACATAGGTTCCGGCGGCCGCGCCGAGGCTGCTGGCGAAGAAGATCAGCAGGATGCGCGAGACCCGATTCTCCCACCAGCCGCGCAGGCGGGTGGTATCCTCGCGAAGCCGGCCGAAGTCGGACACCTGCGGCTTGCGCAGCCAGGTTTCCAGGGCCGCAGTCACCATTCCGGCGCCGATGACGGGATTGAGCGAGGTCAGTGGCGCCGCAAAGAAGGCCGCAATCACCGTGAGATAGTGCGCGCCGGCGATCAGCGTGCCCAGGGCCGCCAGTCCGCCAGTGATCAATATCCAATCGATCACCATCTGCTTGCCGAGCGACGGGCTGTGTGCAAATCCTGCTGCGAAGCCGGCGAGGACGGCGATCACGATCCCCCAGGATACGAGGCTCGGCCAGCGGCTCGGTGGCGGTACCTCGTCGAGCGCGGCGAGGGGTTTCTCCAGGCCTCCGTTGCCCGGGTCCTCGAGGAGCGCGGACAGGTGCTCGCGCATCCCGCGCAGATGACCCGCTCCAACCACCGCCAGAATATGTCGATAGCCGTTGCCCGTGCTCTCGGCGGCAAGGCGCAGTGACATGTAGCGATCGCGTTCCTCGATGAGCGGTATGTACAGCTCGCGCGCTTCCTCGGCGAACTGGGAAACGATGGATTCGAGCATGTCGCCCTGCTTGAGCTTTTCGATTTCCGCTTCGCTGATCTCGCGACGGCTGAGCACACTGTCGACCAGTCCCGCGATCAACTTCACGCGGCTCCACCAGCCGACGCCGCGGTAAACGCGTTTCATGGTGATGGCGATCTCGCGATCGACCAGCAGCACCGGCAGCCCTTGCTCGCGCGCGCCTTCCACCGCAGCGCGCATCTCCGCGCCAGGATCGGTGCCGAACTGCATCGCCATGCGCTGCTGATAGGCGCCGAGCGCGAGATTGGCGATCACCAGCAGAGTCTTGCGCTTGCGCAGGACTTCGAACAGGTTCATGCGGGCCAGCGCGTCGGCGTTGATGATGGCGTTATGACGGCTGGGGCAGAGTTCGACCGCGATGGCGTCGAAGTCGCCGCTCTCGAGCAGTTCGCGCACCTTGGCGGCGCTGGCTCGCGACACATGGGCGGTGCCGAGGAGGGTGATTCTCCTGTTCTCGTGCTCGATGACCAGCAGCGGTTCGGGGCCGGCCTGGTCCTGGATTTCCACGGATGCTTGCATCTGATCTCAAGGGTGCGGCGGCCGCGGCCGGTTCTTTTAGAGTAACGAAAAGGCCGGCCGGGAGACAGCCGAAGTCATGATGTGCGCTGGAGGCGATCCCACGTCCGACGATTGCTGGTATTGTAGCAGTATCCTTTCGTACGGACTCAGCCTGATGGCGACATATAACCCGATTCCGCGGGGACGGGCGGTAATTTCCCGGCCACCCCGCGGCACGAGCGCATGCGCATGAACTATGGCGGCAAGGTTCTGGGCGCGTTCTTCGGATTCCTTCTCGGCGGGCCGCTTGGTCTCATCATCGGTCTGCTGGTGGGGCATTTTTTCGATTCGCGATTGCGTCGTGCCGGATCGCGTCCGGGCGTGCAGCAGGCGTTCTTCATCGCGCTGTTTTCCATCCTCGGCCATCTCTCGAAGGCTGATGGGCGTGTCAACGAGGACGAGATCCGCCTGGCCAGCGACGTCATGGCTCAAATGGGCTTGCCGGAACCGCTGCGCCAGCAGGCGCGTGAGCTGTTTCGCCGCGGCAAGGAGCCCGCTTTCTCGCTGCACGCGGCGCTCGACGATTTCGTTGCAGCAACGCGGTTCCGGCCCGAACTCGGATTCGTCTTCGTCGAGATCCTGCTGCAGGCGGCGCATGTGGACGGTGCGCTGCACCCGGATGAAGAGCGCATTCTGCGCTCGATCTGCGATCGCCTGGGTTTTCCGCCCGGGGAATTCGAGCGGCTCGACCGGATGGTGCGCGCGGCCATGGGTGCGGCGGGCGGCCGGTCCGGTCGCTCTCCCGATCCCGGGCCGGAATGGGCCTATCGCGTGCTCGGCTGCGAACCGGACAGTCCGGATGCCGAAATTCGCAAGCGTTACCGCACGCTGATGAACCGCCATCATCCGGACAAGCTGATCGCCAAGGGCATGCCCGAGGAAATGGTGCGACTCGCATCCGAGCGTACTGTCGAGATTCGCAAGGCTTACGACATCCTGCGGGCGGCGCGCGGGTTCTGAACAGCCATCGAGCACTCCTGCATTCGTTCGCTGTGGCGGGAATTTCGATCCTTTGTCTTCTGGGCGCACGAATGCGCGCTGATCATGATGATGGTGCGCCGCAGGCGGGCATAGTCTCTCCGCTTGTTTCTTTCCTCTTTCCCGTCATTTCCGCGGCAATGCGAGTCAGGCACGATATCGAAAAATTTCGATACGGATCAGTGCCTCGTTCATGCCGCTCATGGAAGCCTTGTGACGACCTCACGGCCGTTATGGTAAACTGCGTGCAGTCGCGCCCCCCACGGAGAGAAGCTATCAGCATGGCGATTTCAGCCGCCCGCAGGCCGATCATGACCCTTTACTCACGGGCTGATTGCCCGCTCAGTCATCGTGTCCGGATCGTACTTGCGGAAAAGGGCATTGCCGCCGACATCATCGACGTCGACGTCAATAACCCTCCCGAAGACCTGATCGACATCAACGCCTACCACTCTGTTCCTACGCTGGTCGACCGCGATCTGGTGCTCTACGACTCCATGATCATCATGGAGTATCTGGATGAGCGTTTTCCGCATCCGCCGCTGATGCCTGTGGATCCGGTCTCCCGCGCGCGCACCCGCATGA
>Ga0172382_10007320_pt1 | contig 15700 bp, 10 predicted proteins | sample Leawel138RmetaG_FD_122245 | JGI IMG/M metagenome (GOLD analysis project Ga0172382, IMG submission 122245) | Leachate microbial communities from a municipal landfill in Southern Ontario, Canada - Leachate well 138R metaG | ecosystem: Engineered > Solid waste > Landfill > Unclassified | place...
TCCTATCCTAACGGCCGCTGTCAGAAGCGGTACCCCGATACTCTACGCAACTCTAGGTGAAATCATCACTGAAAAGGCGGGGATACTCAATCTGGGGCTCGAGGGCATCATGCTCGTGGGAGCTTACACGGGCTTCTCGGTCGCCTATAGCTCGGGAAGTGCATGGCTCGGCGTCGGAGCAGCGTTCTTCGTAGGAACCCTTATGGGCCTCATCCACGCCTTCATATGTGTGACTCTTAAAGGAAACCAGGTCGTAAGCGGACTGGCCATAACCATGTTCGGGACCGGTGCAAGTTCGCTTCTCGGCAGAGAATTCGTAGGATTTACCATCCCGGGACTCTCCCGTATTCCCGTTCCTGTTCTTTCGAATATTCCAGTTATTGGCCCCGTTTTTTTCAATCATGATGCACTGATCTATTCTTCCTATATTCTGGTTCTCTTTTTTTGCTGGTTTTTCTCTTCAACACGGCCGGGCCTTTATCTCCGCGCAGTGGGAGACAACCCCAGGGCAGCTGACGCCATGGGCATTTCCGTGACCGGCACCAGATACTTCTACACACTTATTGGCGCCGGGATCGTGGCCGTGGGCGGTGCATACATGTCACTCGCCTATACGAAAATGTGGGGAGAACTCATGACGGCAGGCAGAGGATGGATCGCTGTCGCCCTGGTCATATTTGCGATCTGGAACCCGGCAAGAGCCGCCTTCGGAGCCTATCTCTTCGGGGGTGTCGAGGCATTCCAGCTTCGACTTCAGACAGCAGGGACAACAATACCTACCCCGATCCTCATGATGCTTCCCTATCTTATGACCATAGGCGTTCTCCTTTTTATTTCCATAAAAAAAGGAAAGGGCATACTCTTTGGTGCCCCTGCCTCCCTTGGAACTCCTTTTTTCCGTGAAGAACGGGACTGAGGAAACCCGTTTCCATAAATACTGTTCGCAATTCTGAGAGGAGCAATACATGGTGGATTTCTTTTTTTCGCACATTCCGGCAGCAGGAAGCATATTGAACGCAACGGCAATAGTCGTCGGCTCACTGGCCGGCCTCATCCTTCACTCGCGCCTGCCCCGGCGCTTCACAGCCATAACATTCCAGGGGCTTGGCCTGCTCACCATTTTCCTTGGCATATTCATGGCCCAGAGAACCCAGAGCTTTCTGGTCATGGCGTTCAGTATCGTCGGAGGTGCGATCACAGGCGAATTTTTCGAGCTCGAGGAAAGGCTGAACCGCCTCGGGGAATGGACAAAAGCGAGGATCCGGTCAAAGAACGAAAAGTTTACGGAGGCATTCGTCGCATCGTCCCTTCTTTTCTGCGTGGGATCCATGGCGATCCTCGGAGCCATTGAAGAGGGCCTCGGGGGATTCCCCAGGCTCTACGTGACAAAATCCCTCATGGATCTTATGGGATCAGCCGCAATGGCGGCTTCAATGGGTGTCGGTGTTCTGTTTTCCGCTGTTCCTCTCCTCATATACCAGGGCGGGATGACCCTTCTTGCCGGTACAGTTCAGACAGTAATGACGCAGCCTGTCGTTGACGAAGTCAGTGCGGTCGGGGGGCTGATACTCCTTGGAATTGGCATATCCATACTGGAAATAAAAAAAATCAAGGCGATCAATATGCTCCCGGCACTGATTTATGCCGGTATCCTCGCCGCAGTATTTCAGTAACCGCTGAGTTTGGGTTTAACACACAAAGAGCCGCACGAAAAATCGGCGGCTCTTTGTGTCTATTTGTACCCGGAAAGAAGATCGATCAGGAGGATTGCCAGCGGAAAAACGGTTCGCTGACACCATAAAATGCTTCCTTTTCCCCTTTCAGAAGTGCCCAGTTCTGATTCCCGTAGTCGTAATGCCACCATTCATCAGGATAGTTTGTGAAGCCGGCTTTCGTCATTACACCGAAGAGAAGCCTTCTGTTGTACATGGCTTCCATGTCTTCTGCCGACATTTTTTCCTTCGCTTCGGCTTTTTTTTCATAGTACACCGTGCCCGATTTTTCCGTCGTTGTATCGAATTCAGTTCCCATCTCGAGGCAGATCCCCGAATCGTCGACAATTGTCAGGTCCACAGCTCCACCAGTGATATGGGGAGACGGACTGATCGACTGGGCCGAAGGCAGTGCGACGAACTGGGAGGCAAGGGCCGTTATTTCCTGGTCATCGAGAAGGGGCATCCTCTCACGGAGCTCTGAACGGAATTTCTGAAAAAGAGAGGTCTGGAGTGCTTTCGGCCTCCAGGCATCAAGCAGAACGAGCCGAAATCCCTGGGGGAGAAGGTCTGCCGCCTTCAGCAGTCTGGAAAGCACCGTGCGCCGAACGTAGCACTCCGGTATCGCGCCCTCAATGCCATGTATGTAGTACAACGGTCTCACGAGAATTTTCTCGGGTACAAGACTTGCAGGGACAAGCTCCTCTCCGTTTTCCTCCACAGGCATGGCTTTTGACTCTTCCCACGAAAACGCTCTGGCGGAATAAATCGGCATATCTTTATAAGGGTGTTTCATTCTTTTCTCCCTCCTCAGAGATCGAGCATCCGCGGAAGCAATGTTGTAAGCGGAGGAAACGAGATGATCGCCATAAGGACAAGCAGTGCCACTCCGATAAACGGCCATATTCGCATAAATACGTCTGAAAGCTTCACCCTTCCCACTGCGGCCACGATATAGTTGCAGGCCCCCATGGGCGGTGTTATGAGCGCTATGGTCACGTTCAGGGTCATTACCACACCGAAATGGAACGGGTCGATCCCCGCCTTCATTGCGATGGGAGCAAAAATAGGGGTGAGAAGTGCAAGGGTGGATACTTCTTCCATGAACATGCCCACCGGGAAGATTATAGCGCTCAGCACCACCATGAGGAGCCACGGCCTCTCAACCAGGCCGGCCTGAAGGATAACCGAGGCAAAACGCTGGGGCACCTGCTCCCATTTCAGCAGCCACCCTATGACAGTTGCGGCTCCCATAATGAGGAATATGGAACTTGAGAGACGGACTGTCTCATAGAACGACTCGGCAAGCACTCTCACCGTGAGCTGCCGTGTGTAGAATATACCGGCGACAATGCAGTATCCCACGGCCAGAGCCCCTGATTCTGTCGGAGTTACTATGCCGGTTACTATTCCGCCGATGATGATCACCGGTGCAAACAGGGCGACCATGGAACGAATCAGGATCTCTTTCTTCCGTTTCCTGACTTCAGTAAAATCGGCGACGGGGACCTGGTACCTGTGTGAGTATATATAATTCATCCCCATGAACGCCCCTCCGAGAAGCAATCCGGGTAGTATGCCGGCTGCAAAAAGTCCTCCGATAGAGGTGTTTGTCATTGTCGCATAGATGATCATGAATATGCTTGGTGGAATGATGGGTCCTATGAGGGCACTCCCGGCAGTGAGCCCTGCCGCGTATGAGGGTGAGAATCCGTCCTTTACCATTGGGGGGATCAGGATCGATCCGAGCGCCGAGGCGTCCGCTGCTGCAGAACCGTTTACCCCCGCAAGAATTATTCCGCCCACGACGTTTACGTACCCGAGACCTCCCCTTACGGATCCCACGAGAAGCCTGCTGAAATCAAGAAGCCTGTCGGTCAGTCCCGACCTGTTCATCAGTATTCCCGCCAGGATGAAGAACGGAATGGCCATAAGGGAAAAAACGTCCATTCCCCCGAAGAACTGCTGGCTCATCACTCGGAGGAGCGAAAAATCCCCGAGCATTATAATTCCCAGCAAAGACGTGGAAAGCAGGGAGAGGAAGAGAGGAACACCCAGTATCATCAGTATCAGAAAGGCGAACAGCATTGAAAAACCCATTTCGTCATCTCCCTTCCTTGAAATGCAAAAGTACTGTCCCCGCCAGGAGCAGTGCAAATCCTACGGGAAGAGAAAGGAGCGGAATAGTCTTCGGGATATTCAATGCAAGGGTCTTCATGTGCCAAATCTGAACAGCGTTCACAGTTCCGAGCCAGATCATGAGAGAAAGGATCCCCACCGCGAGAAAAAAGCGCCCCCATTCAACAAGCCGCCGCAGGGCGGCGGAAAACCTGGGGACCACGAAGTCGATAACCATGTGATCCCCTTTTACCGCCGCTCCGAGGGCACCCATCATAACCATCCATACCAGGGAAAACCGTGCCACTTCCTCTGTCCAGACTATCGAGCTCCTGAGCACGTAGCGGCAGAAAATACCAAGCAGAATATCACCTACGTTGACCACCAGGAAAAAGCAAGCAGTCCAGGCACTGAAACACTCCAGCACCGATATCAGTCTTTCGAGACGGCTCCCTTCATTTTCAGGGTGACGGGCTGTATCCATAACAGAAACTACTTCGCCTTTTCGTTGGCGTTTTTGGCACACTCAAGGGCGAGATTGAGCCAGTCCTCTCCTGCCTTTGACTTAAGCCACTCGACATACGCAGGCTGACCTGCTTCCCTGAAAGCGTCCATTTCCGCAGGAGTCGGAGAATAGGCTATCATTCCCTTTTCCACGAGGTAGTCGATATCCTTCTTGTCCTGTTCCGCCATGGCCTGCCGGTTCAGGGCATTGGCCTTCTTTCCTGCCTCGATCACTGCCGTTTTCTGTTCCGGGGTAAGGGAATCAAGGAAATCACCGTTTACCACGAGGAACTGGTCGGAATACTGGATATTGGCCAGGGTAAGGTATTTCTGCACTTCATGAAGGCTTCCCATCTTGATGTACATGGCGGGGTTCATCTGACCGTCCACAACTCCGGTCTTGAGGGCCATGTAGAGCTCCGTCCAGGGAACCGGTGTACCGCTGGCACCGAATGATTTGTACAGGATTATCTGTCCCTCGTCCATTCCCCTGAATTTAAGGCCTTTGAAGTCTTCGGGCGATTTGATCTCATTTTTGTTGTTCGTGAAGGCGAGAAATCCTCCCTCCTCCACAGCCTCGAGGAGATAGGCGCCGGTGCGTTTACGGAACTCTTCCTTCGATTTGTTCCAGAAGCGGCTGTTATCGAAGAAGAAGTGAGCTGCTTCATAGCTGTTGAACATGAAGGGGATTGCCGATGCGTAGATCTCCGGGAACACAGGCGCAACGCCTGCAAAGGACGCGACGTTGATGATAGGCTGGTTCATTCCCTGTTTCGAGAGAAGCTCCATCCGCTCCTCCTCGTTTCCCAGCTGGCTGTCGGGGAAAAGCCTGACTGTGACTTCTCCTTTTGTGCCTTCTTCCACGAGTTTTTTGAAGTTTTCAGCGAAGAGGTGAACCGCATTGTTCTCCGCATCAGCCGGCCCATTGTATGACATTTTTACTTCCCTGGCTGCATCCGATACTGCGGGAACCATAAGACAAAACGCTAAAACCGCCGCAATCGCCACAAATTTCGCGTACTTCATCTGTTTCAGCCTCCTTCGATTTTTGAATGCACTTCCTTTTCCCCGAGTCTCTCGGAGAAAAACCATAGGCGCTTTTTTATTCCTGTTTCTGAAAACAATACCACTACGATACACTTTGGTGGTAGTCCTTTTGGACCAATACGGCTCCGCTTAATAATTCTGCACATTCGGCAGGCTCAAAAAAGTCCGGCAGAGCAGGGGGCCCCATCATCTTCCGGCCGTGTTTATCATTTCTTTCCTCCAGATAATTCAGATGAACAGGAAAGCCCGGAAGAGGAACATCCAGGCCGTATGAGAAGAAGCCTGCTCACTTCATCATATAGTTCAGAAAGCACTGGGTCAGGCACATAGCCGGAATTTAAAATCCTGACAAATGAATTCTGTACATCCCACAGGTTCACATCCCAGGCCTTTCTTTCCAGAAAAGAGAGCAGTGCGTGAACTTCTCCGAGGATTTCGTTGTTGCCGGGGTTTCCGTCAAGATCCCGGCAGAACTTTTCAAGACGCATTACCGTTTCGTGACCAAGTGATGCAGTATCCAGCGGAATTCCCCACGCCGCCGCATCGGCAACCCTCCGTTCGAGGGAAATAATATCGAGGGGAGTACTTGTGAGCGCTTTTCTGAGATCATCGTTCAGGGCAACTTCCGCTGCTTTCCGAAAGGCATCCGGGGCCGGCATGGAAAGTGCCGAAAGAAGGGACATGATCTGCGAACAGCCGTGAACTGCCTTCCGCATAGCCCCGGTGAGCACCGAAACTTCCGGAGACAAGATAAGGCTCACAATGCTCCTTTGACCATCCTTGAAGAGATGCCGGAGGGAAAATACATTATGGCCGAAAAAGTCAACAAGGACCTGTTCGTCTTCGCTCCAGAGCGCTTCGCGTATCCGCAGCGCGGTCTCCGCACCACTGTCCTGAAGCGGATGAGAGGAAACACCGCAGAGCACATCTTTTCCCTCCCTGTACAAGGCCGCGACAAACAGCTCAGCCTCCCTGAGGGTCACTTCAGACCGGATGCGGATATTTCCAGTTACGAATCGCTTCACTCCGTTATCCTCTCTTTCCAGGGAACACCGGAGTATCCTGTAGGAGGAAAATCCGACCCGGTCTGCGGAACATATCGCGTCATCCTCCAGAAAAAGGGCGGAAACGGCATAGTGGGCCCCCGCACGCAGAAGGTCAGCCCTGAGAGGAATGATAAAAAAGTCGAAAAGCCTCTCCCCGTCACGAAACTCGGCTATATTGCTCGGCGCCTTTTTCAAGGCGCTCCTGAACTGTTTCCCGAGATCCTCCCCGGGAAACAGCCGTTCTCCAAGCTCCAGCGCGCGTGCTGCATAGGCCATGACCTGGAGTGTCTCGATACCGGAAAGTTCGTCGAAAAACCATCCGCAGCTTGTGTACATGAGCATGAGATTCCGCTCCATTTCAAGCAGGGAAACTGCCGCCGTTTTTTCCTCCGAAGACAGTGTCCTGCCCGCTTCCCGTTCCAGGAACGCAGCCGTATCCCCTGCTGAACGGCGCAGAACGACCGAGATGTACCTGTTTCGCACCGCCCAGGGGTCCGTGAAAAATTCCGCTCCCCTCTTCTCAAAAAGAAGGGCGAGCCTGTCTCTCAACTGGTCGAAAGCGTCCCGGAGGGGTTTTCTCCAGCGCTGGGACCATCCCGCCCTGAAATGGGAACAGCACCCACAGTCATTCCGCCACCGTTCGACCCCATGAGCACAGCTCCAGGAAGAGTTCTCGACTATTCTCACTTCATCCTGCGGAGGATGCTTCGCCAGGTACTCGCTGTAGATCGTCAGTTCCACTTCCCCTGATTTTTCCAATTCATCGAGGCAGTATGCGAGCGCCATGTCCCCGTACTTGTGATGATGGCCGAATGTTTCACCATCAGTGGCTATGGAAAGCAGGGGGCTTGGGAACAAGCCTGCGGCAGGGAATGCCCCCCTGAGCATTGAGGCAAATGTCCCTCCGTTCCTGAGTGCGCCGCCGAAGGCCACTTCTCTTGACAGGGCTCCGTTGTAAAAGAAAAGAACAATGGACCGTCCGGAGGGGAGAACACACGTATAGGGACGGGTTGGATCTATCCTTTCTCCGGAGACGTCTTTCCATCCGGCAGTGCCGGAAATACGAACTGAAGCGCCCTGGCGCGGCGCGAGAATGGTAAATGATATCCCGTTTTCTGCAAGGACTTCCAGGGTGGCGGTATCTGCGGCCGTCTCGGCGAGCCACATCCCTTCAGGATCCCTCCGGAACCGGGCGCGAAAGTCTTCAAGCCCCCACAGGACCTGGGTTTCTTTGTCTCTTGCGTTCGCAAGGGGCATTATCATATGGTTGTACACTTGGGCGATCGCAGGACCGTGCCCTGAAAATCTCTCCGCTCCGATCCTGTCTGCCGAGAGAATGGATTCGTAAAAACGGGGCCGTTTTTTTTCCATCCACGAGAGAAGGGTGGGACCAAAATTAAAACTGATGCGGGCATAATTATTCACAATGCACCGGATCCATCCCTCTCCGTCAAGAATTCTCGCGGCTGTATTCGGACCGTAGCATTCCGCCGTTACCCTCTCGTTCCAGTCATGGTATGGGGCAGCTGATTCCTGTATTTCAACTTCCTCCAGCCACGGATTTTCTCTTGGCGGCTGGTAGAAATGGGAGTGAATGCATATTGAACGGGTCATGGAGCACTTCCTTTCCCTTGTTTTATCTATTATAGCTCAACACCGGCACAGGGTATTGTACAATAGCTCCATCAAGGAAATACCTGGAGGTGTTCTTTCTGAACAGGAAATGCGGCATCCTTTTGCCAATACCATCACTTAACGGAAAAGCGGGAATCGGCGATCTCGGACCCTGCGCCCACAGGTTTGCCGATTTCCTGGCGGAATCCGGGCAGTCCATATGGCAGGTTCTTCCGCTCACTGAAACAGACAGCGCCCTCGGAAATTCACCATACAGCTCTCCTTCAGCTTTCGCAGGGAATCCCCTATATATCAGCCTGGAGGATCTCGTTGTGCGGGGACTGCTTGATGAGTCTGAGATCAGCTCCAAATCAGCACTTACCGAGGATTCCGTCGATTACAGCGCAGCCCGGGAATTTAAGTTTCCTCTCCTTCGAAAGGCTTTTTCCAGGTTCACTCCCGGGGAGGATTATTTTTCCTTCATTCGCCGCCAAAGTTTCTGGCTTTCCGACTATGCGCTTTTCGTGGTACTCAAGGCAAAGCTTGGCGGTACATCATGGCACCGATGGCCCGAACCGCTGCGCACGAGGGAAAGCCGGGCGATTCAGGAGGTTTCCGGGGAACTCGGGAATGAAATCGATTATACCTGTTTCCTCCAGTACCTTTTTTTCTCCCAGGCGACATCATTAAAAGAAAAATGCACCTCGTTGGGAATCGAACTCATCGGTGACATTCCTATATACGTCAACTATGATAGTGCTGATGTCTGGGCTCACAGGGATTATTTCCGTCTCGGGGAAGACCTTCTTCCTACAGAGATCGCCGGGGTTCCTCCCGATTATTTCAGCAAAACGGGACAACTCTGGGGAAATCCCCTCTACAACTGGGACTACTTAAAGAAAGACGGTTTTTCCTGGTGGATCAGTCGTCTGGGACATTCCCTGGATATGTTCCACAGCGTCCGCATAGACCATTTCAGGGGTCTTCTCGCCTACTGGGCGGTTCCTTTCGGCGAAAAAACCGCAGAAAACGGCACCTGGAAAAATGTGCCTTCTTCCGAGTTCTTCGACTGCCTCTCCCTGAAGTTCCCCTCAGCCCCTTTCCTCGCCGAAAACCTGGGAGTGATCACACCCGACGTGACGGAAACCATGGAGCGGATGGGGTTTCCAGGAATGGCCGTCGCTCTCTTCGCATTCGACGGAAACATGAAGGAAAATCCCCATATTCCCCATAACTACGTGCGCGGTCTCACGGCCTATACAGGAACCCATGACAACAATACCGTGCGCGGATGGTTCCTTGAGGATTCCACAGCATTCGAACGGAAAACACTTGAAGACTACTGCGGACGGGAAATTACCGCTGAAAACGCACCCGATACGCTGATAAGGATGGTCTTGGCCTCTATTGCGGAAAGGGTTGTAATTCCCCTGCAGGATTACCTCGGACTGGGATCCGAAGCCCGGATGAACACTCCCTCCATCCCATCCGGAAACTGGAGATGGAGGGTCAGGAAATCGCAGCTTACAAAAAAACTCTCATCCGGAATGAAAAAATTGGCCGAATTATACGGGAGAAATAGAGTGGGGGGCTCCAAGAAGGCTTAACTTTCTGGTAATATTGATCGTGAAAAATAGATGAGCGGAATTATTCCTGACGGAATTGGTTCTTTAGAGAACGCAGGTGAATTTTTCAATACAGCCCTGCCTTGCGGCAAGCAGTGCGCTGAAAAGACGCATACAAAATGTTTCAAAGGGATGTGACAGGAAATGGAAGGCAAACGCAAAACCGGTGCTCTCAAGGTACTTCATATCAGCCCGGAAGCGGCTCCCTTCAGTAAAGTGGGGGGGCTTGCAGATGTTGCAGGTTCCCTTCCCCCTGCACTCAGGCGTCATTCTGCCGACTGCAGGCTTCTGACGCCGGCATGGGATGGTGTCCTGGACTCCATACGTGACCAGGGGCTTCAACTGACCCGTCTCTCCAGAAAGGCTGAGGCCGTCATCAGGTGGAGAATTTACCGGGCAACGGTATGGAAATGTGTTGCGGACGGTCTGCCCGTCTATCTGCTTGATGCCCCAGATCTTTTTGGAAATACGATCTACCCCCGGGACCTGGATCCAGACACGGCCATTCCTTTTCTCTTCCTCTCCCTGGCTGCCCTGGATCTTCCCGAAACTGCACTCTGGAAACCAGAAATCATCCACTGCCATGACTGGGCAACCGCACCGCTTCCTGCAGCCCTTCAATGGCACAGATACTTCAGACACAGCAGAGGTGACTACAGGACTGTCTTTACGATACACAACCTCGCCCACCAGGGGGTCCTTCCCCTCATGTCCCTTGAAGAGTGGGGGATCGAAGCGGATGCCCGCCACCTGGGCGCCATGGAATTCTTCGGAATGGCGAACCTCATGAAGGCAGCCCTGGTTGCATCTGATGCCATCACAACAGTAAGCCCTACGTACGCCGGCGAAATACAGACCGATGCAGGAGGCGAAGGGCTTGCCGGTCTTCTTCGAAGCGTCAGCTTCAAAGTATCGGGAATTTTAAACGGGATCGACGTAAATTACTGGGACCCGGAATCTGATGCCCTCCTGCCTGCCAACTACTCTGCCAAAGATCCGGCAGGTAAAAAGATCTGCAGGACCAGTCTCCTTGAGAAGGCAGGGTGGCCGGACGATGAACGGCCCATCTTTTCAATCGTCGGGAGAATGGTGGAACAGAAAGGATTTCCTATCCTCATCCCCGCACTTGAAACGCTTGTCGACCTTGGCTGCAGATTGTTTATCGTGGGATCAGGACAACCGGAATATGAATACGCCTGCGGAAAAGCTGCGGAAAGATGGCCTGATTCCGTCTTCGTATTCAGCGGGTACGATGAACCCCTTGCACACCTCGCCTACGCCGGGGGAGATTTCTTCCTGATGCCGTCGAGATTTGAACCGTGCGGGCTCTCACAGCTGATTTCCCTCCGGTACGGAACCATTCCGGTCGTCCGGTCAGTCGGAGGCCTCGCTGACACTGTATTTGATTTCGGAAGCCCGCGGGGAAACGGCGTTGTTTTCCATGATTATACTGTTCAGGCGCTTGTAGAGGCTGTTTCCAGGGCAATTACCGTCCACAGGGATGAAAGGGCCAGGGAAGAACTGGTTCTGGAAGGAATGAAAGCAAACTATTCCTGGGACCGTTCAGCCCCGATCTATGCACGGCTCTACGCATCACTTCTCCAGTAATAGTTGGGCGCGTTTGAATCTCCCCGTTCACAGGGAAATAATGCGCAGGATAGAAAGAATACACAGTCAAAGGGGGAAAACACCATGAAAATAGGAAGATTCGGGCGCACCCTGGGCATAGTCCTCGCCGGCGGCAAGGGGGAACGTCTCATGCCCCTGACAAAATACCGCGCCAAGCCGGCGGTACATTTTGCGGCAAAATACCGCATAGTCGATTTCGCACTTTCAAACCTTGTCAACAGCGGCATTTTTTCGATTTATGTTCTCGTCCAGTTTAAAAGCCAGTCCCTAAACGAACATATTGAACGGGGCTGGCAGTTCGGCGGTGCGCTCAGGGGCAGGGATTTCTTCATTACCCTTGTTCCCGCACAAATGTGGAGAGGAGAACACTGGTTCCAGGGCACTGCGGACGCCGTCTACCAGAACCTGCACCTGGTTACCCTCTACGATGCGGATCGGGTCGCTATCTTTGCCGCGGACCACATCTACAAAATGGACGTGGACCAAATGCTCGAGTATCACATGAACAAAGAGGCAGATATCACCGTTGCGGCCAATGTTATCCCCAGTTCCGAAGCCTCAGCTTTCGGGTGTATCGACACAGATGAAACAGGGAGGATCATCGGCTTCATCGAGAAGCCGGAAAACCCGCCGGAGATTCCCGGAAAGCCAGGCTTCACCTATGTCTCAATGGGAAACTACATTTTCGAACGGGAGATCCTCGAAGAATCTCTTATCGAAGATGCCCTGCTTCCAACCAGCCATGATTTCGGAAGGGATATCATTCCCAAGCTCGTTGCCAGTTCCAGGGTCTTCGCGTATGACTTCTCCACAAATGTCCTTCCGGGGCAGCAGCATTCCTTCTGGCGCGATGACAAACCCTACTGGAAGGACGTGGGAACAATTCGTGCATACTGGGACGCACATATGGACCTGCTGAAACATGACTCGGAGATGACATTCTATAATCCTCAGTGGCCCATACGTACCGTTTCCTACGCTGATCCCCCATCCTACGTATGTCCTGTGAAAGGGTACAAGTGCAGCGTCCAGAGCACTTTATCGGCGGAAGGCAGCAGGGTCCTCGGTTCCACCGTCGAGTCTTCGGTCCTTTCAAGAAACTGTGTTATTATGCCGGGTTCTTCCGTTGAGGAATCCATTATCGGAGAAGGGGTCGTTATCGGAGAAAACTGCCGGCTGAAAAAGGTCATCATCGACAGCCACAATATTATTCCGGCCAACACGGTAATGGGATTCGATCCCGAGTACGACAGGGAACACTATTCAGTCGACCCCGGGTCAGGGATAATTGTCGTGGGGATGCCGAAAATGCAGCTCCGCAAATCAATTGAAAACCCCAAGGAAGGTTTCGACTGGTCCAGCTTCAGCTGAAGAAAAAGGGCCATGGGAAAATTTCTCCCATGGCCCTCAATTTCTCTTTCTAAAGAGGCCAGACCCAGAGCAGCAAGGGCACGGCTACAATGATCACAAGCAGATCCATGGGAAGTCCCAGTCTCCAGTAATCACCGAAGGAAAACCCGCCGGGTCCAAGTATGAGGGTGTTGTTCTGATGGCCTATGGGAGTGAGAAACGCACAGGAAGCTCCTATCGCCACTGCCATGAGAAAACTGTCCGGATCAGCGCCCAGCCCGGCAGCAGCACTCATAGCAATAGGTGCCATGACGGCGGCAGTGGCGGCGTTGTTCATGAAATCGGTGAATATCATTGTTCCTGCGATTATGACCACAAGAGCGATCACAGCATTTCCTCCGGCTACAGATTCCATCAAAAACCGGGCAATGAGGTCGGCTGTTCCTGTCAAGGACATCGCCCCGGCGACAGGCAGCATTGAACCCAGAAGAACGACGACAGGCCAGTCGACGGCAGTATACACAGACCGAAGGGGAACAATTTTAAACAGGATCATTACCAGTGCCCCTGCAGCAAAGGATACAGGAGCAGGGAATACACCGAAAGCAGCACTCCCCACTGCACACCCCATGATAATGGATGCGGCGAGAGCCTGGCCTTTTTTCGGCACCATGATATCCCGGGAGGCGAGGGGGAGACAGCCGTAATCCGACGCAAACGTTGATATCGCTTCGGGAGCCCCCTGGATCAGAAGAACATCTCCCGGATAGAGTGGCGTGGTCCTGAGACGGCTGATTGATTTCTTCCCTTTTCTTGAAACAGCGAGCAGGTTTATTCCGTACCTCGTCCGGAGACGCATATCCGTCGCAGAAAGCCCTGAAAGAGACGATCCGGGCATGCAGACAAGCTCCCGTATCACTATCTCATCCTGCCTCTCGCTGTCATGGCCGTCTTCCTCGTCTTCTGAAGGTTGGCCCCCGTAATACCCCCTATAACTGTCCAGGAGATGATCCCGGCCAGGATGATTTTTCTCCCCGTCAGAACCGTCTTCGGAGTCGACCTCCTCTTCCAGTTTGAGTCCCGCTTCGGAAAGCAAAGCTGAAAGAGATTCAGGTTCCGCCTCTATTACGAGGATATCATCGTTCCTGAGCACATATCCCGGATGCGGCGCCACAACGTGAAAATCGCCCCTCACCATGCCCAGGACCTGTGCGTCAGCCCCTTCCAGAAGGATTTCCAGTTCCCGCACCGTTTTGTTTTTGAACGGGCTGTCCTCGCGAACACTAACTTCACTGAGATATGCCCCTGTTTCGAAGCCGTCCGCACCCGACCGTTTCTTCCGGGGGACGAGCCTCCAGCCGATAAACCCTATAAAAAGCACCCCGATGATCGTTATTGCCGCACCCACTGGCGCGAAATCAAACATGGAGAATGCTCCCCTTCCCGCCTGGGCTCTGAAACCAGAAATGATGAGGTTTGGCGGAGTTCCAATCAGTGTAGCCGTACCGCCGAGAATGCAGGCAAATGAAAGGGGCATGAGCATTTTGCCCGGAGGGAGTCCATGGTCTTCAGAAGCACGTATTGCCGCAGGCATAAGGAGTGCGAGAGCTCCGACATTGTTCATGAAGCCTGAGAGAACTGAGCCGAGAGCTGAAATCGCAAGTATCGAAAGAGCAGGTCCACCGGATGATGGGAGAAATTTTCTTGCGAGTGCGTTGACTGCACCGGTGATCTGAAGCCCATGGCTGAGAACGAGAACACAGGCAACAGTGATCACTGCCGGATGGGCGAATCCTGAAAAAGCGTCTTCAGACGGGACAAGACCTAAAAAAACACATGACAGGAGGGCAGCCGAAGCAACAATATCATGCCGCCACCTTCCCCAGATAAATAATCCGACCGTTGCGGCCAGGATTGCTGCAATCATTATCTGCGATGAAGTCACGATCTTTTCTTTCCCCTTTCAGAAAGCGGAATAAATGTCCTGAAACAGTATGGACACAGTATAGAGCATTGTTTTATGAAAAGGGAGATTCATGCCTTTAAAAGGAACAGGGGAAAGATCGCTCTCTCCCCTGTTCCTATACTGTCTATTTCTTGAATATGGATTCGAGAAGCTTCTCCTTCAAAATGTCCTCCGGCTTTTTCGGTTCAGGTTTCGGTGCCGGTGCCGGTGCCGGTGCGGGGGCCGGTGCGGGGGCAGGTTTAGGTTTTATTATTTTCTCCAGTATTGCCTGTTCAGGAGTCTTTGCAGGCTGAGGGACAGGTTTCGGCTGTTCGGCAGGCTTTGTATCCGCAGGTGCTGTCTGCTGGGCCCCCTTGGCAACCTTCAAATTCGAAACCCCGGGCTTCTCCATGGTGCCTCCGAGAGAAAACGACACATCCCTGAAATCAGCTGCCGACATTCCTTTTTGTGCCCCGCCGACTATCCCCTTGAGCACGTCCTCAAGGGCTCCGGCAGTGAGTCCTCCGACCGCTCCTCCCGTGAGCGCGTTTATCAGCTGTATGTTCACGTTTCCTGCGCACTGCAGCTTCAGGGTCCCTTTGGGTCCAACAGGACCTTCAGCAGTCAGGAACTTGTACAGGGTGTCGTTCTTCGGTGCGTTGACACGGGTTCCCCTGTCCAGGATTATCCGGCCTGTTTCGATGCGGAAAGGTACGGAGACATCCGCATAGCGTATCCCCGAGGAACCGTAGAGCTTCGCGACAATGTCCACCGCCTTGAATCCGGTGACAGCACCCGAGCCTACGGAAGCATTTCCTTTGCCTGACACGGCAAATTTAGGGCCGAAAGAACCAGAAACATTCGCCGATCCCTTTGCCTGCCCTGTGATCTTACCTCCCATGCCGCCGGTGAAGTCCTGTACGACTCCGTTGATGTCCACTCCGCTGAATTGGGCACTGTGGGAAAACTTGAGTGTACTGATATCCAGCGACCCACTACCTGTGATCTTCCCACCGTAGAAGTTCACTGAAGCACCTTTTCCCCAGAGCGTATTCCCTTCGAGTGATACGGGGTAGGAGAGATTTGAGGCCTTCAGTCCCATAACGGTCA
>Ga0172382_10007321_pt1 | contig 15700 bp, 14 predicted proteins | sample Leawel138RmetaG_FD_122245 | JGI IMG/M metagenome (GOLD analysis project Ga0172382, IMG submission 122245) | Leachate microbial communities from a municipal landfill in Southern Ontario, Canada - Leachate well 138R metaG | ecosystem: Engineered > Solid waste > Landfill > Unclassified | place...
GTTAACCAACAATGTTGTTAGCGATAACTTGATTTATGTACAAACAGATGTGTTGCAGCTAGCCATTGACCCCAATGGTGGTGATATCGTTGAGTTAAAACTCAGCCAATACCCACGTAATGCGTCCAATCCTGATATTCCATTGCAGTTGTTTGAAAACAGCAATGAGCGTGTCTATGTTGCACAAAGCGGTTTAGTTGGTGCTAACGGACCTGATGCACGCCCCAGTGGACGTCCTCTTTACAGCGTTACTCAGAAAAATTTCAGTTTGGCAGACGGTCAAAACGAATTAAATGTTGATCTGTCTTTCCAAGAAAATGGGGTTAATTACACTAAGCGCTTTACTCTGCATCGCGGCTTAAGCACTGAATGCTCTGCGCGTGAAATCAGTCAACGTAAAGTCGAGTGTATTAATCAACAAGCGTATCAAGTTCAACTCACCTACTTAGTTGATAACCAAAGCGATCGTGACTGGAAAGGTAATTTATTTGCCCAACTCAAGCGTGATGGTCAAGGCGATCCTTCATCAACTACCGCAACGGGTACCGCAACCTATTTAGGTGCTGCATTGTGGACCCCTGATGAGCCTTACAAAAAATTATCCATGAGTAATATGGATGATAAAAAGTTTAATGAAACTATTGAAGGTGGTTGGGTTGCTTGGTTGCAGCACTACTTTGTCACTGCATGGGTTGCAGATCCTGAACAAACCAATCAAGTTACCACGCGCAAAGACAGCAAAGGCAACTACATCATTGGCTACACCAGCCCATCGATGAGTGTTGCTCCAGGTGAACATGCGCAAGCTAGTGCGACTTTGTATGCTGGTCCTAAAATTCAAAGCCATTTAAAAATACTTTCACCAGGCCTAGAGTTGACCGTTGACTATGGTTTTCTTTGGTTTATCGCCCAACCTATTTTCTGGTTATTGGGTGTTATCCATAGCATTTTAGGTAACTGGGGGTGGTCAATTATTTTCCTGACCATCTTAATTAAGTTAGCCTTTTTCCCACTGTCTGCGGCCAGTTATAAATCCATGGCGCGCATGCGTGCCGTCGCGCCAAGAATGGCGGAGCTAAAAGAGCAACATGCTGGCGATAAGCAAAAGCTGTCACAAGGCATGATGGAACTGTACAAAAAAGAGAAGATCAATCCACTCGGCGGCTGCTTACCTATTTTGGTACAGATGCCTGTGTTCCTCTCCTTGTACTGGGTATTGCTAGAAAGCGTGGAAATACGCCAAGCACCCTTTATGTTCTGGTTAACTGACTTATCCAGTAAAGATCCGTTCTTTATTCTGCCAATCATCATGGGCTTGAGTATGTTTGTTCAACAACAACTCAACCCAACACCGCCGGATCCAATGCAAGCTAAAGTTATGAAGCTGTTGCCGATTATCTTTACCTTCTTCTTCCTGTGGTTCCCTTCAGGATTGGTATTGTACTGGGTGGTCAATAACCTTCTATCAATTGGTCAGCAATGGTACATTACGCGTAAGATTGAAAAAACAATGGCGGCGGCTAAAGCAAGTTAGTCGAACCAAACCGAGTTCACAACGCCCCTTTTTAGGGGCGTTGTGCTTTGTGATTACTGTTAAGGGAAATCGTTATGCCTATGTCGCGTGATACCATTGCCGCTATTGCCACTGCCCAAGGCCGCGGTGGGGTAGGAATTGTTCGAGTCTCGGGTCCACTGGCCAAGTATATAGCCGAACAGATGACTGGCCGTGAATTAAAGCCGCGTTATGCTCATTACGGTCCTTTTTATACGGATAATCAGCAAGCCATTGATCAAGGCTTAGCCCTTTATTTTATTGGCCCTAATTCATTTACTGGTGAAGATATCCTTGAGTTGCAAGGGCATGGTGGTCCTGTCGTTTTGGATATGCTCTTGCAACGTTGTGTCGAACTGGGCGCACGTTTGGCACGTCCTGGCGAGTTCAGTGAACGTGCTTTTCTTAACGATAAACTGGATTTAGCCCAAGCTGAGGCGATTGCCGACTTGATTGAAGCCAGTTCAACCCAAGCAGCACGCAATGCCTTGCGTTCTTTGCAGGGGGTGTTTTCTCAGCGCGTTAATGCCTTAACTGAACAGTTGATTGCACTGCGTATTTATGTGGAAGCCGCGATTGATTTCCCTGAAGAAGAAATCGATTTTTTAGCCGATGGACATATTTTACAACTGCTTATTGCTGTGCAAAAAGAGCTGAAAGACGTGGTACGTGAAGCTGGCCAAGGAGCCTTATTGCGTGATGGTATGAGTGTGGTGATTGCTGGCCGACCCAATGCTGGAAAATCCAGTTTACTCAATAGCCTCGCGGGTTATGAAGCGGCGATTGTGACTGATATAGAAGGTACAACACGGGATATTTTACGTGAGCACATACATATTGATGGCATGCCCTTGCATGTTACCGATACTGCAGGTTTACGCACCACAGCTGACCAAGTAGAAAAAATTGGTGTAGAGCGAGCATTAAAAGCGATCAATGAAGCCGATCGTATTTTATTGGTAGTAGATGCTAATTCAGCAGAAGCTAATGATCCTTTTTCTTTGTGGCCGGAGTTCTTAGCTAGCACACCGCACCCAGAAAAAGTGACTTTAATCCGTAATAAGGTTGACCTCTCTGGTGAGCCTATTGCAATGCACAGCAATGCCGATGGCCATGTCACGATTAATTTGTGTGCACGCAGTGGGGAAGGGCTAGAGCTACTTCGTGAGCATCTAAAAAGCTGCATGGGTTACAGCCAAACCGTAGAAAGTAGCTTCAGTGCGCGTCGTCGTCATTTAGATGCGCTGGACCAAGCTGAGCAATACTTAGAGAATGGTTATCAACAATTGACACAGGCATCGGCAGGAGAGTTATTAGCTGAAGATTTACGCATGGCACAACAAGCCCTAGGCGAAATCACGGGCGAATTTAGCGCGGACGATCTACTCGGGCGAATTTTTTCAAGCTTTTGTATCGGCAAGTAATGTCGACTTTAAACCGTCTGGGTGACTTCTTTCACTAGAACGGTGTTTGCTAAATATTTAGCTCTCAGCTTAAAAGTCAGTCTCTTGGCTTTCGCTGATGCTCTTAATCTACTGCGTTAAGTACTGTCCAATCAGGCCAGGCGCTTTTAGCCTTGCTTAGTGCTGGCATCTCTACAATCGGCAGAGATGCGGCATCAATGATTTTGTCTTCCTCTATAAGGTCGTTAATGTGGAGGATGTATGCAGTTAGAGAGTAGACTTCATTACTATTTAAACTCTTTGGTTGATACGGGGGCATTGCTCTACGTACATAGTCAAAGTGTAGTGCCCAATGGAAAAGTCGGCATAGCGTTTTTTCCATTCGCTACGAGTAGGCTGTGTGCGGCCGAATTCATCGGTTGCACGTGACAATAGACTCGTCTCTTTACCGGTCCACTCCCACGGCAGTGAGAAGCGGGTCAGCGACTTAGCTTGCACAGGTCTCTGCAACTTTGCTTCCGTCCAACGCCAGCCTCCATCGACTGACACTTCAACCTTGCTAACCTTGCCAAAGCCCGACCAAGCTAGCCCTGAAATCTCACAGAACCCTTTATCTAACAAGGTTTGTCCTGCTGAGGGTTGGGTGATTACCGACTTCACATCCATCTGGAAACTGAAATACTCAATACCACCCTCCCTGAGCGGTTCGGCATACATTCCTGATTCATCTTTGGTGAATATCGGTGCATCGACCACTTCCAAGCGGTGAAGCCACTTGACACTGGTGTTACCTTTCCAGCCGGGTAGGAATAGCCGGATGGGATAGCCCTGTGCTGGACGTAAACGTTCTCCATTCTGGTAAAGAGCAACAATCGCATCATCCAGAATCTTCGATAACGGAATACTTCTCGCATGATTGCCACTATCCGCACCCTCGGCGACCACCCACTTAGCACTGTGGCGCAACCCTGCTTCATTAAGAAGAACCCTTAACGGCACACCAGTCCATTCGGCACCGGATAGCTGGCCGTACAGATCCTGGCAACTCAGGGGGCAGCGTCGTTTGGAACAATCACATTAGCGGCTGTATTGGCACCACACTCAAGGAATTGGACTCGAGAAACCATCGGGTAACGTAGCAAGCTCTCGATTGAGAAGCGCAGAGGTTTTTCTACCAGGCCATGGATAATTAACTCATGGCGTGCCGGATCGATATCAGCAATGCCGTTATGATGAACGCCAAAATGTAATCCATTCGGCGTGATGCTGCCACGCTGGTGTTGAATCGGCGTTTGGGATATCGAGAATGGTGAGCCTAAAAAAGGATCGCTCAGACTGCGTTTTACGCGCTCTTCAAACAAGGACGGCATGCCATAAGGGGTGTCTTTTTCTCCTGGCGTGTACATCCATGGCACTCGCGTATTTTGTTCGCTCATCACCATGCTCGGTGAGATAAAACTAGCGGCAGCGAACAACGAACTACTCTTTATAAAATCTCGTCGATTGAGCATTGTGTTTCCTACATTATCTGTTTGTAGTGTTTCTATTAAATTATTGTTAGTAACAACTAATTGGATAAAAAAATTATTACTTTACTCGATTGGCGGTTCACCACTTACCATGCCACAGCGTATTCTCGCAGCCTGAGTCAGTTGATGAAGCAGCTGTAGAGTGGCTTGGCGGGTTTCCGGCGACAACATTGCTATTAGCGCCCGCTCTTCGGCAATCAACTCTGCGCGTATTTTTTGGTAAAGCGCCTGCCCACACGACGTAGCTTGTATCTGGATCGCTCGCCGATCCTCCTCGTCTGTAAGACGTACGACATAACCCTTGCGTTCAAGAGAATCGATAACCCGGCTGGTGGTGCTCTTGTCGAGGTACATCTCATCGGCCAATGACTGTAATCTTAGTGCTCCCTGTTTGACCAAGGTTTCCAGCGCATAGCATTGTGCGACTGAAATATCATGACCACAGATACGATCACGATCACGAAACTGATGGGCTCGTATGAGTTGGTTTAAAACTTCGTACAGATTTTCAGCGTCCTGGCTGAGAGTGTCGTCTTGTATATCAAGCATGATCATTCCAATTAGTTGTTAGATGCAACATAACCTGCAAGTTTCTAGTATGTCAATGTTGGCGGCATAGCGATTGTTTGTTTATGCAGTGCGATGAGCTTGCGACCCAAGGGATTCCTTAACCAGCTCTCTGCCGATCAACTCCGAGCCTTAACACGGAGTTGATCGGCAGAGAGCTGGACGCTAAGGAAAATTACTCAACCAAAAAGATCGAGTCATCCCGCTAAAGCCTTTAATTTCACTGGACTCAAATACCCAGTGAAAGTGGGTTCATTGGCTTTTATGATGGAACGTGACGACACCCCTATCGTATGGCGCGATGCCTATAAACATGATTTTATGCATCACTTAATGGGTTCATTTGATTGGGGACCACTGGATTTTCTCGTCATTGATATGCCACCTAGCACCGGTAATGAACTGATTACCCTTGCTGATATGCTCGAAGGCCATGATGTAGCCGCACTGCTCGCTACCACACCACAAGAAATGGCATTGATGGACAGTATAAAAGCTGTACGTTTCTGCCAAGAGCGTGGATTACCTTTAATCGGTGTGGTTGAGAATATGGCCGGGGTCACCTGTCCGAATTGTGACGAACATTTTCATGTTTTCCCAAGGGCTCACCTAGCTGAAGCACTCGCTGCGGCGGATGTTGAATCCATCGCGCAAATCCCCTTATCACTGGCGTTATCCATAGCCTCAGATACGGGTGTGCCGGTGGTTTTATCAGCGCCTGACAGTGTTGAAGCACACGCCTTCGCACCTATGGTTAACGCCTGCATTAAACATGCGCAAGCAGTTTTTGCCGAAGCGGCCAAACTTAGCCAAGCCAGCTTACCTGCCTCAGAATTGGAACAGGCACTCAGCGCTGTGCCTGCAGAGGAGCAAGACGCATTGCGTCAACAATTACAGGATTTACTAGGCAGCTCTAATAATCCAGCATCATAAAAGAGTCAGCGTTGCTGTATCTGTCATTAAGCGATTTCATTCACCTTCTTATTTGAGAGTGCTGCTATGAGCAAAACTCCTTCTTCAAGCCGTCGTCAATTTTTTAGCAAAATTCTCGCCACCGATACCCAAGCCCCAAACCGTGCTGCATGGCGCCGCGTCCCCGAAGTGGGTGCCGGTGATGGTGATGTGTTGTGGTCAGGCACAGTTATAGAAAATAGTTTGATGGTTGTCGGCGATGAAGGCATGGTGATTCGCTATAACGCAGCGGATAGCGAAGGGCAGTTATGGCAGCACATGGAGATACCCACACGCTTACCCTTGCATGGTATTTGGGGTCAGTCACTGGATAATATTTTCGCCGTGGGTTGGATGGGCTGCATCTTACATTTTGATGGTGAGCAATGGCGCAGTTTGCGTGGCGGTGTTGTTGAAAAATCCTCTGAGCGCTTTGCCGCTTGCGAAGAAAATACACCGCTATTTGCCATTGATGGCAACCAACAAGGACAGGCTTGGGCTGTGGGTGATAACGGCATAATTTTATATTATGACAGGGCAACTTGGCAGCGTGAGCAAAGTACCACACAGATCAATCTGCGTGCAGTGATATGCACTGATGATAATACGGTGTACGCCGCCGGTGGTGAAGGCACCGTTTTAAAGCGCGATGAAAACGGCCAATGGACTGATTTAAACTGTCCTTTAGGTTCAGGTTTTCAAACCTTACTGGTCATGGACGATGGCAGTCTACTGCTCGGTGGTGGTCGTTACTTTGTTGACCAAGGCGGCTTTCGTGGCGAGTTGGTACTGTATAAAGATGGCGTATTTAAAGCACTCAAATTTAATGAAGCGATGCCCCGTCTACGTGCTCTCAAAGCCTATAAAGACGGCATCTTAATTGTTGGCGACCAAGGTCATTTGTATTACCTCAACAACTGGCGCATCGACAAACTTGAAAGTAATACGCGCCATGACCTGATGGATATTATTCCTTTATCCCTAGTGGTCGGTGATTTCGGCACCATCATGACCGCAGCAGAGGACTTCACCCTAGCTTTAGCGCCACCGCCAAAAGCGGCTGAGCAAAGCGTTTGGCACACCTTGTCATCACCCAGTAAAAAACAACTTTGGAGCGTCACTGAAGGCACTGATGGCTATTGCTATGCCAGTGGTGAAGCTGGAACTGTATTGCGCATCAAAGGCGATCAATGCGAACAATTGCCTGCACCCAGCGACTTAGCTATGCATTGCTTGTGGGACACCGGTAATGGCTTATTTGCTGCTGGCCAATTGGGGCGTATTTTCCGCTTTGATGGTGAAGAGTGGACATTGCACTTTGACCTGCATCTGGATGTCACAATTTTAGCCATGTGGGGTAGCAGTGCAAATTCAATCTATGCTGTGGGCGACGAAGGCTTAATCCTGCACTTTGATGGCTTGCGCTGGCAGCGTATGCCCAGCGGCACTAAATCAGCGCTGTACAGCCTATGGGCCTGGGATAATGAACACCTGCTGGCCTCGGGCGACTTTGGTTTGCTGCTGCGTTATAACGGCAAAGAATGGGCTGAGTTCAATATTGGCAGCAAGAGTTTTCTTTACGGGGTTTGGGGTGACAGCCTCAGTAACATCTACACCGTTGGTTTATCCGGCACCATGGCGCACTTTAATGGCCAACGCTGGCAGCAAATGCCAACCCGCCTACGTGAAGACCTTTTAGCTATTTCAGGCTCAGTACAGGCAGGCGCCTACGCTGTTGGCACAAAAGGCTGTGTGCTGCGTTTAGACGCTGATCAGTGGGTCACTGAAACAAGCGGTACGACTGCAGGCTTGCGTTCAGTATGCGCCACCCAAGGCGGTGCAATTTATGCTGTCGGTGATCGCGGCACCATCATCCGTCGTCCCTGATTATCTGCAAATGAGTGTGCACGCAAGCCCTCCTGTAACGTCCTCAGCATCTTATCCTCGTAACAATAATCACATACAACTGCTCCATAGCCGTGACTTATCTGCGTACCAATGATCACCTTACAGCTCCCTTTTAGGTGCCTTATTGAACAGATTTGTCTATTGAAGCAGAACCCTTCGATCCAATTAAACCAACCAGCTGATCACTAACACCTATAAATTCTATAAAGCTGCTTTTTTATTGATTAAATTTCACCATTAAACCCTGTGGAGAACCACCATTAGGCTGGGTTGATAAGCAGTGGGCAAGTCTGTGGATAACCTCACCTGTGGATAACTAGCTGTTTTACCCACAGGCTTAGGCGGCTTATCCCTGTGCCTTAGGGTGGCTTCTCAACAGCCTTAAACCATTCGCAAACTATTGTTTTAAAACAGTATTATTGAGATATGCACAAAATACTGGCTGACTAGTAATAGCAGTAATAATAAGCTTTATATCTTTATACTTAATTTATATTTGTTTACCTGTGCATTCAGCTTCAAGTAAACGTTAGGTGATGAAACGCTTATGCAAAGCAGCGTAAAAATCTATACTATTGCTGACCTAGAGCGCGTTAACGACAAACCGAATAGGTCTACACGCAAATGCAATGTGGTTAATACCCTTCATGCATCAACCCGCTCATCCGTTTTAATTATAAAATCCTGAGGTGTCTGGTGGATTATCCTTCCCGTTTTGCTGTGATCGTTATTGGTGGTGGCCATGCTGGTTCTGAAGCCGCGCTAGCTTCGGCACGCATGGGCGTGAAAACCTTATTACTGACGCACAACATCGAAACCCTCGGGCAAATGAGCTGCAATCCAGCCATTGGTGGGATTGGTAAAAGCCATTTGGTTAGAGAAATTGATGCCTTGGGCGGTGCTATGGCCACTGCAGCTGACCTCAGTGGTATTCAGTTTAGAATTCTTAATAGTCGTAAAGGACCAGCTGTGCGAGCCACGCGAGCACAAGCGGATCGCGTACTGTACAAAGCAGCGATTCGTGAAGTATTAGAGCATCAACCCAATCTGTGGATTTTCCAGCAAGCGGTTGAAGATTTAATTGTTGAGAATGAGCATGTGCGTGGCGCTGTAACGCAAATGGGCTTACGTTTCTTTGCTGATAACGTCGTATTAACGACTGGAACCTTTCTTGGTGGTTTAATCCATATTGGTTTACAAAACTATTCTGGTGGCCGTGCCGGTGATCCACCTGCTAACGCCTTAGCACAACGCATGCGTGAATTGCCATTGCGTATTGATCGCTTAAAAACCGGTACACCACCACGCATTGATGCACGTTCAGTTGATTTTTCCGTGATGACTGAACAACCGGGTGATACACCATTGCCCGTGATGTCATTTTTAGGCCGTCGCGAACAACACCCAGAGCAGGTCAGTTGCTGGATTACCCATACCAACAGCAAAACGCATGAAATTATTGCTAAAAATCTGGATCGTTCGCCGATGTATGCCGGTGTTATTGAAGGGGTTGGTCCACGTTACTGTCCGTCCATTGAAGATAAAATTCACCGTTTTGCTGACAAAGACAGCCATCAGATATTTCTAGAACCTGAAGGTTTAAAAACCAATGAACTGTACCCCAATGGTATTTCTACATCCTTGCCGTTTGACGTGCAATTGGATCTCGTACATTCGATACGCGGTATGGAAAATGCGCACATCATTCGTCCAGGTTATGCCATCGAGTACGATTACTTTGATCCGCGCGATTTGAAATACAGTTTAGAAACCAAAGTGATTCACGGTTTGTTTTTTGCTGGGCAAATTAACGGTACGACCGGGTACGAAGAAGCAGGCGTACAAGGTTTATTAGCCGGAAGTAATGCTGCATTGCGTTCACAAGGTAAAGACAGCTGGCACCCGCGCCGCGATGAAGCCTACTTGGGCGTGTTGATTGATGATTTGATTACACTTGGTGCGCAAGAGCCTTACCGTATGTTTACCTCGCGCGCAGAATACCGTTTGATTTTGCGTGAAGATAACGCCGATATGCGCTTGACTGAAAAAGGTCGAGAAATTGGTTTAGTGGATGATCATCGTTGGTCGGTGTTTGAAGCTAAACGCGAAGCCATTGCCCAAGAAGAACAGCGCCTAAAAGACACTTGGGTGCGCCCGGGTACACCATTAGGTGAGGCAGTGATGGCAAAGTTTAAGACGCCGTTGACCCATGAATACAATTTATTGAATTTGCTCGCGCGTCCAGAAATCAACTACCTAGATTTAGTCGCAGTGACCGGTGGTGGTATTATTGACGAGCAAATAGCTGAACAGCTGGAAATCAAAACCAAATATGCTGGCTATCTTGATCGCCAGTTGGAGGATATCGCCAAGCTACGAGCCAGCGAAGCAGTGAAGTTACCGGCTGATATGGACTACGCAGTGATTTCTGGCTTATCCAAAGAAATTCAACAAAAACTTACTACCGGTCGTCCAGAAACTTTAGGCCAAGCATCACGTATTCCTGGTGTTACGCAAGCAGCGGTATCCTTGCTGATGGTGCATTTGAAAAAACGTAAAGCCACACAAGTTTTGGAGCAGCCAGATTCATGAGTGTTAGCACAGAGCATACGCAGGAGTTAGCTCAGGGCGCACAGCAACTCAATGTTGCTTTAAGTGAGCAACAACAACAGCAGTTGCTGCAGTATTTGGCTTTATTGATTAAGTGGAATAAGGCTTATAATTTAACCGCTGTACGTAACCCTGATGAAATGGTTTCACGGCATTTACTCGATAGCCTCAGTGTTGCTGAGTATGTTGAACAATACGGCAACGATTGGTTAGATGTTGGCAGTGGTGGCGGTATGCCTGGGGTGCCGTTAGCGATTATTTTTCCACAACGAAAATTCACTCTGCTGGATTCTAATGGCAAAAAAACACGCTTTTTAACCCAAGTTAAACTGGAGTTAAAGCTGGATAATCTTGAAGTTGTCCACAGCCGTGTTGAAGGTTATACACCTGAGCGCGCTTTCTCTGGCATTATCTCGCGAGCCTTTAGTTCGCTAGAAGATTTTACCAACTGGACGCGCCATTTAGGCGATATGCAAAGTCATTGGTTGGCGATGAAAGGCGTGCATCCAGATGATGAGTTGCAAGCACTGCCAGAAGATTTTCGCCTCGAGAGTTGTCAGGTTCTTAAAGTGCCAGGTTGCCAAGGGCAGCGGCATTTATTGATTTTGCAGCGTCAGCAATAAATTAGGAGATAATATGGGTAAGGTCTTGGCAATTGCCAACCAGAAAGGCGGTGTCGGTAAAACCACAACCTGTATTAATTTGGCTGCCTCCTTAGTTGCCACACGCCGTCATGTGTTATTGATTGACCTTGATCCACAAGGCAATGCCACCATGGGTAGTGGTATTGATAAACACAGTTTGCAGCATTCAGTACTGGATGTTTTAACTGGCCAAGCTGATCTTATTGATGTGATACAGTTTTCCGAACACGGTGGTTATCAGTTATTACCCTCCAATCGCGATTTAATTGCAGCCGAAGTGGCACTACTCGATTTACCTAACAAAGAGCGGCGCTTGTTGGAAGCACTAAAACCTGTGCGTGGCAATTATGATTATATTTTGATTGATTGCCCGCCATCTTTGAGCATGCTCACGATCAATGCTTTAGTGGCAGCGGATGGAGTGATTATTCCAATGCAATGTGAGTACTTTGCATTGGAAGGTTTAACCGACTTAATCGGCAGTATTCAACGCATTACTGCAGAGCTCAATCCGGCACTGCAAATAGAAGGTATTTTACGCACCATGTATGATCCGCGTTTAAGTTTGACCAATGATGTCTCGTTGCAGCTTAAACAGCATTTTGGCGACAGACTGTATGACACGGTCATTCCACGTAACGTGCGTTTAGCAGAAGCGCCCAGTCATGGCCTGCCGGTCTTGGCCTATGATAAACAGTCACGTGGTGCATTAGCTTATTTAGCGCTAGCGGGCGAATTATCACGTCGCCAGCGCGCCAGTCAGCGTGCTGCAACACGCACATAAGGAATCACATTATGGCGGTTAAAAAACGCGGCCTTGGACGAGGGCTTGATGCATTACTGAGCAGTGCAACAGCCAATACTTTGCAAGAACAAGCTGTGCAAGCCGATGCCAGTGAGTTACAGCATCTTAGTTTAGAGTCTATTCAGCGTGGTAAGTATCAACCACGCGGTGATATGGATCAAACCAGTCTCGAAGAGCTCGCGCAATCGATCAAAGCGCAAGGCGTTATGCAGCCGATAGTGGTACGCCTGATTGCTAAAAACACCTATGAAATTATTGCTGGTGAGCGCCGTTGGCGCGCAGCAAAACTGGCCGGATTGAAAACTATTCCGGCATTAGTGCGTGATGTGACTGATCAAGCCGCGATAGCCATGGCGCTGATTGAGAATATTCAGCGTGAAGATTTAAGTCCGGTTGAAGAAGCAGTGGCTTTGCAGCGCTTGCAAAAAGAATTTGAATTGACTCAGCAAGAAGTTGCCGATGCCGTGGGTAAATCACGCGCTACCATTGCCAACTTATTACGACTGCTGGGTTTGCCTGATGAAATTAAAACGCTCTTGGCGCATGGCGATTTAGAAATGGGTCACGCGCGAGCGTTATTAGGTTTACCTGCGGATAAACAAGTTGAAGCAGCGCGACATGTTGTCGCAAAGGCGTTAACAGTTCGGCAAACCGAAGCTTTAGTTCGTAACATGCTGAGCGACAAGCCTGAGCCAGAAAAACCAGTGATTGATCCTGATGTAAAACGCCTAGAACAAAAGCTGGCTGAGCGTTTAGGTACACAAGTACAAATTAAGCACGGCCAAAAAGGTAAAGGGCAATTAGTCATCCGTTATGGCACTTTAGAAGAGTTACAAGGTGTTTTAGCGCATATACGCTAAGCTTTTTATAGCTGTTGGTCGTAAAAAACGATATGACAGTTGAATGAATGGCGTTAGCCCCCTATACTTTGCGCGCAATTTTGTTGCTATTCATTGCAGAATGAAAATAGCGAAGGAATCAGGCAAACAGTGGCGTATCGAAATAAAGTTCCTTTTCATCGACAGCCAATGTTTAGCGTCATCCTGTTACAAGCAGCGATGACTGTTCTGATCGGGTTGTTGTTTTGGTTAATACAGGGATGGGTAGCGGCATACTCAGCATGGCTGGGGGGGGTGACTGCTTTGCTACCGAATTTGTATTTTACCTACAAAGCATTTCAGTATTTTGGCGCACGTTCGATAGGCGCAATTGTTCAGTCTTTTTGGGCTGGGCAAATGGGTAAATTGATTCTTACAGCAATGCTCTTTGCAGTGCTGTTCTTGGGGGTGAAGCCATTGAACGTATTTGCAGTGTTCATTGGTTATATTTTGGTGCAGATGACCTCTGCATCATCACTTCTTTTGACGAAAAGCTTTCTAAAGCGTTGAGCGGTTGAGGCATTTATGGCACAAGACTCTGTTGGATATATTCAGCATCACTTACAAAACCTGACCTATGGTAAATTAGATGGCACTTGGCAGTTTGCAGAAACTGCAGAGCAAGCCAGTGAAATGGGCTTTATGGCTATCCACGTGGATACCATGGCGATGTCATTACTGATGGGCTTTATTTTCTTGTTTTTATTCCGTCGTGTGGCTGTTAAAGCCAACGAAGGCGTGCCAACAGGACTGCAAGGCTTTGTTGAAGTGATTGTTGAGTTTGTACAAAATATGGTTCGCGACACCTTTTACGGTCGTAGCGCACTGATTGCCCCATTAGCACTGACCGTTTTTATGTGGATCTTGCTAATGAACAGCCTGAAATGGATTCCAATTGATGTGATTCCAAGTTTAGCTGCTGCTGCAGGCGTGCCATATTTTAAATATGTACCTACCGCTGATCCAAACGCTACGTTCGGTATTTCTATTGGTGTGTTCTTTTTAATTGTGTTCTATAGCATTAAAATTAAAGGCGCCAGTGGTTATATTAAAGAACTGTCGTTTACCCCTTTTAAACACTGGTCGCTGATCCCGTTTAACTTGTTTCTTGAGTTGTTGGGTCTGTTTACTAAACCATTAAGCCTTGCTTTGCGTCTGTTTGGTAACATGTACGCTGGTGAAGTGGTGTTTATCCTTATTGCGCTACTGCCGTTTTACGTACAGTGGGCGCTTTATGGGCCATGGGCAATCTTCCATATTCTGGTGATCCCGTTGCAGGCCTTTATCTTTATGGTGCTGACCATCGTTTATCTGAGCTCAGCCCACGAAGAAAGCCATTGACGCGAAAGCGGGCGTGAACTTAAAACTTTAACTGTAAACTTGAAAACTTAAAACTCTAGGAGTAACTATGGAAATCGTAATTATCGCTGCCGCTATCATCCTCGGTATGGGCGCATTAGCAACTGGTCTAGGCTTTGCTATCTTAGGTGGCAAATTGCTCGAATCAACAGCGCGTCAGCCTGAGTTAGCACCGCAATTACAAACTAAAACCTTTATTATGGCCGGTCTGCTTGACGCCGTTCCAATGATTGGTGTTGGTATGGCAATGTACCTGATTTTCGTTGTAGCTCCAGGTATGGCAGGCTGATCTAGCGATTTCATTGTGCAGTGAGTTATAGGCTTGCTGCACGAAGTTATCTTTAAGATAAACAACGAAATAGCATGAGGTAGATCAGTGAATATTAATTTGACGCTTATTGGTCAATTGATTGCCTTCGCTATTTTTGTCTGGTTTTGCATGAAGTTCGTATGGCCTCCAATTACGAATGCCATGGATGCTCGCCAGAAGAAAATTGCTGAAGGTTTAGATGCAGCAGGACGCGCTGAGCGCGACCTCAAGCTTGCACAAGAAAAAGCAACACAAATGTTGCGTGATACGAAGAAAACTGCAGCAGAGATGCTTGATAAAGCGAATAAAACTGCAAGTGAGATCGTTGAAGAAGCGAAGCAAACTGCGCGCGCCGAAGGTGAACGTTTGATTGCTAACGCTAAAACAGAGATTGATCTTGAAGTGAATCGCGTTAAAGAAGATCTTCGTGCACAAGTTTCAGTATTAGCGGTTGCGGGTGCGGAAAAAATCCTCGGTTCGTCTGTGGATGCAAGCGCTCACAATCAACTGGTCGAACAATTGACCGCACAACTTTAAGCGAGGCAAGCGATGCTGAATATCAATACGCTTGCTCGACCTTACGCTAAAGCAGCATATGAATTTGCTTCGGCTGCAGGTCAAGTTGACGCTTGGTCTGCGATGTTGGCATTAACTGCTGCTGTGGTAACAGAGCCAGTCATTATCAAGGAGCTCGGTGATCCGAAGCTGACTCGAGATGGCAAGGTCGCGTTTCTAAAGCAACTGTGTGAAGGCAATATCGACGAAACATTCGGCAACTTTCTTCGTGTTCTTGGCGAGAATGGCCGTTTAACTTTACTCCCTATTGTACAAGAGCTGTTTGAGGCTGTTAAAGCTGAAGCGGATCGTACTGTGGAGGTTGAAGTACAGTCTGCTTTTGAACTTAGCGCAGAACAACTCCAAACACTGGCTGCCGCCTTATCTAAGCGGCTTGATCGTACCGTTCAACCCAAAGCGACTGTTAATTCCGCTTTAATTGGCGGTTTGCACATTCGTGCTGGTGACTTAGTTATTGACGGCTCGGTCCGCGGCAAACTGAATAGGTTAGCCGAAGCGTTGAAATCCTGATTTGAGGGGCATGGCATGCAGCAACTGAATCCTTCCGAGATTAGCGAGATCATTAAGCAGCGTATAGCTAAGCTTGATGTATCTGCGCAAGCCCGTAA
>Ga0172382_10007323_pt1 | contig 15697 bp, 17 predicted proteins | sample Leawel138RmetaG_FD_122245 | JGI IMG/M metagenome (GOLD analysis project Ga0172382, IMG submission 122245) | Leachate microbial communities from a municipal landfill in Southern Ontario, Canada - Leachate well 138R metaG | ecosystem: Engineered > Solid waste > Landfill > Unclassified | place...
ATGATAAACCTTAGATATCATAACACAAGTGGAGGTTTTTATCTATTTATATGTTATATTTTCATACAATCATTTGTATTCAAGTTTCATTTAATCACCGCTATTTAGGTTATACTACTAGACTATAACCTTGTTTATTTTGAAATAATGGAACAATTTATATGAAGCATTCACTAGGATGAAGTGAATGCCTTTTTTTCTATGAATAATTTTAGTGACTTTGAAATAATCAGGATCACCATAAGTGGTAATGAAAGATATAATCCATAGTAATAATAGAGTCCATAGTACTTTGAAATTTCAAATATCGGACTACTAAAAATCATCCATGATAAACTTCCTATGGTCAAAATAAATGCACTAAGATCAAAAATCAGGTATAAAATTTCATTTTTATAATAAACTTTGTAGCGTAACAATTTGAATGGTACCATCAATGCATAAGTAAATGCAATGATACTAAGAAATACTGTAGGTATATTTTTTTGTAACGTATTAAATAAAAAATCTGATCTAGTATTTAAGCCAAGTGTATATAACGCTGCGAAAAATAAAACCCCAAACAATAGCATACTAGTCGAGTTATATAGATTAAAATAGGACTGATATATACTTTTAAGGTTTTTATTTAAGTAAATTGATAAACCTGCACCTAAATACAATATGACATAAACTAACATACCAACAAACCAATTGATTGTTATTAAGTAAATAACCATTGAAAACAAGAATATAGTTACATGTAATAATACTAAATTAAATAATCTCATATGATTTCCCCTCGTATAATAGTAGTGTAGATTTGAGTCAGTGCTCAACTACTATCATTTTTTATAAGTTTTTGTCCTAGTGTTATAATCTATTTATAGATATAACTGGGTAATGCGCTATTTCCCCTTGCACATTACGGTGCTTTAAAAGCGTGCGAACCTGCTTGATTGACTTAGTTTCTAACCGGTTGTTGTTGACTATTAGATCACTGAGATTAATCTAATAGTGCTTCTAATTTTGCGAGGCTGCGATTGTCACTTCAAGGCTAGGACCCTAACTTATATCAAATATCTATTACAGTAAATCTTAATTATATAATCATTATCAATAATTGATAAATAAGTGGTGCAGCTATCACTGTCAATAATCCGGTTATAATTAATGATAGCGTAGCAACAGAAGCATCTAAATCACCATATTCAATGGCTTTTGTCGTACCAACAGCATGTGCGGTTGCACCTAGGGATAAACCTCTTGCGATTGGATTTGTTATTTTAAACAGTTTAAAAATAAGTGGTGCAATTAAGATACCAAAGACACCAGTTAAAACAACAATTACTACTGTTAAGTACTCGATTCCACCTAATGCATTAGATATTTCCATAGCAATCGGTGTTGTCACAGATTTTGGTATAAAGGTTGCTATCATGACATCTGTTGTACCAAGTAACCAGACAATGGCTGCAATCGATAGTGCATGTGTCACAACACCAACTGCCAAAATACTTATAATTGCCTTCCAATGCTTTTTAAGTATGCATAGCTTTTCATATAATGGTAATGCTAGTGAAACAGTTGCAGGCCCAATAAAAAACGAAATAAATTTTGTGCCTTCTTGGTAAACACTATAGTCTATGTTCACAACAATTAAAAATATAATTATAAATGTAGCGGTTAATAATAATGGATTTAGTAGTGATATTTTATATTTATCTTGTAAATAATAAAAACCAACATAAACACCAATAGTTAACCCGACTGTCCAAAGCATTTCAATCATGTTTAATACCTCTTTGAGCTAGTATTGATGTCACAATTAAGGTAATGGTCGTAGAAATGATTAATACCAATAATATTTCTAACCAATATAATCCAATCAATTCAAAATAAGCCATTAATCCAACAGCCAGTGGTACAAATAAAAATGCCATGTATCTTTGTAGGAATCCGGCAACTTCTTTTAAATGTATGGGTTTTATTATTTTTAACAATAAACTTAAAAATAATAAGATTAAACCAATTAGACTGCCTGGAAACTTAAAAGGTAGGTAGTATGCAATCAGTTCACCTAATAAAGTAAATAATATTAAAATAAATAATTGAAACAATATTTTCATTCATAAAACTCCATTATTTTTAATAGCTCACTTATTATACGATATTTAATCAAACCTTGCATCAAATCCTATAATGAAAATCAAATTATGTAAATTTCTTTCATTATCTTACAATTACCCAAAAATAGGTTATAAAATTATTACATGTTATAATTTGATTAAGGGAGACAAAACATATGAAAAGTATACATGTAACAAGTGAAATAGGCACCCTTAAAAAAGTGCTCGTACACCGTCCAGGTAAAGAATTAGAAAATTTAACCCCGAAGTCATTAAAAAGTTTACTTTTTGATGACATTCCATTTTTAAAAGATGCTCAGATCGAACATGATTTATTCATCAAAGCACTCAAAGATGAAGGTGTTGAAGTAGTCTATTTAATAGACCTTGTTTTAGAAACACTATATAACGATACAATATTAAATGCATTTGTTGATAAGTTTATTTTAGAATCCGGTTTAAGACATCCTAAAGTTATTAAAGCATTAAAAAAATATTTATTATCCAAGGATAAAAAAGAAATGATTGATGCCATGATAACAGGTATTTCAAAAGATGAAATTAAAGGCATAAAAAACCAAACACTAGAGCTACGTATTGCTGATAATCCACTGCTTACTGAACCAATGCCAAACCTTTATTTTCAGCGTGATCCATTTTCCAGTATTACTAATCATGTTTCTATACATAAAATGCATGCACACATCAGGCAAAGAGAAACGCTATTTGCTGAGTTTATTTTTAAATATCATCCAATATATAGTCAAACACCGCATGTTTATGATAAAACTTATGATGCATCCTTAGAAGGTGGTGACATCTTAGTTTTAAGTGATGAAGTTCTTGCAATAGGTATATCTGAGAGAACAGATGCAAATGGTATAGAAAAACTTTCAAATAACTTATTTAATAACACATCTATTCAAACCGTTCTAGCAATCAATATGCCAAAGGTACGTGCCTTTATGCATCTAGATACAATCTTAACTCAAGTCGATCATGCAAAGTTTGTAGTACACCCAGAGTTTATGGATAAACTTGATATTTATATACTGACAAAATTAGATGATGGTCACATTAAAATTAGCCACAAACACCAATCTTTAAAGCACGTCTTTTCATATATTTTGAAACAATCTATCACCATGATTCCATGTGGTGCCAATAGTCCAATTGCATCCGATAGAGAGCAGTGGAATGATGGTGCCAATACACTTGCTATTGCACCAGGTGTGATCATAGCTTATGAAAGAAATACAGTCACAAATGCACTTTTAAGATCACACGGTATCAAAGTTATAGAAATCAAATCATCGGAACTATCTCGCGGTCGTGGTGGTCCAAGATGTATGACGATGCCGCTTGTTCGTTTAAAGGATTAAATATCATCTAAAAAGAAAAGACCAGCCCTTCGTAATGAAGTGCTGGTCTTTTAGTTTAGTAACTATCAATTAATTGTGTCAGTGTGTTTATTTTTTTGTCCATATATTCAGAAACCGGCATATTTATGGAACCTATTTGATTAAATGAGATACTGTTATGACTTAAATGTTCCAGTGAGTAATTGGTTAGCATATGATATTTAGTATAATGCTTATCGTATACTGCATAAAAGGCATTGATATCAAAGAATTTTGATGTAGATATTTCTAAAAGTAATGTACGGTATTTTTGTATAATATCTGTTTTTCCACTGTCTCTTGCTATTGTTTTTAATATAAGTGGATTGATTTGATTATTACCCTCACCCATTGTTGTTCTGTGGGTATAAGGACTATAACTTGTCATAGCATTACCGGTTGGATCCCAATCATGGTTAATACCAAATGTTCTATCATAATCATACGGAATAAATACCGCTAAGTTCGTGTCTTTTAAAAAATATATGTAATAATTGTTAAAATGATTTCTCATATCATCTGGATTACCACTGAAGTAGCTAACTGCCTCAAAAGCAATATAATATGATATATTGACTAATGATTCTAGATCATTTTCGTTGTTTAATTTTAAAATTAAGTTTTTCATCAAACTGTGGTCACTTGTTTTTTTATTGGTTTTTAAATCATAAACTGGAAAATATGAAGTTTCTTCATCTTCTATACCGATACGATCAAGTGTATCAAGCGTTAAATTACCACCATATTGATTATCCCAACCAACCTTATAAAGATCACCATCTAAGTGTTTTTCTGCTAATCTTTTTTCTAAGAACACATCATCAATGGTTTCAAGTGCATAGATAATTCCAAAATTTTCATCCACGCCATTATAATTAATTTTTAAGTTTGCAGGTGTGATATTCGGTGCCATCACACCAAATGAACGAAACATCTCATATGTCCAGTATTCTCTCGTATATGATTCATCCTTGATGCGGTTCCATTTTAAATCTAGTTTCTCCATACCTGCAAAAAGTCTATCTTTACGTGCTTGTCTAACTTCAATGTCATCCCAGTTAATTGGGTTTGTATATGTGGTTTCATCATCAAAAGTCTGATTAAAAGATAATTTAAAATGTATCATTTCATAAATACCTTCTTGTGTACTATAAAAGGATGATCGAGACGTATTACCTTTCATTCTTATGCCAACACCTTCAAAAAAGTATTCGTCACCATTAACAGTAATTGTTAAATCACTCATTCTGTATATTGGTGATTTACTGCCCATACTACTATATGCTTCATAATCTGATTGTATGGCAGCAAGTTCACTTGCTTCAATATCAATTTTAATTTCAATGATACTATCTACATCAAAAAACTCATCATACAAATCATTGTCATATTGAATATAATCGATACCGTGATTAGTTTCTATAATTTCAGGTTCTTTATCTTCATTATCTGGATTTTTATCTTCTATGATTGGGGATGAAAAACTACATTCTGATAAAGTTGTACTTAAAATAACCGTTAACATGACTAAAAATATTTTTCTCATTTTATATACCCCGTTATCAATATATCTTCATCAAATGTTTTAATTTTAATATCTTTTAGCTGTAATGCATCTTTCATTAATGCGATACCCTCACCACTAACTGGTGTTAATGCATGTTTGCCACCAATGATTTTAGGTCCTATAAAGGCATATACTTTATTGACTAACCCAGCCTCTAAAAATGCTGCGTGGGTAAATGCACCACCCTCAACAAATAAGCTATCAATTTTTTCATCACCAAGTATGTCGAGTAGTTTATTTAAGTCAATCTGATCCATTTGTATCAAACGTACACCTAAATCAACAAATGCTTGATCATACTTTTGTGTAACAATCCAGGTTGGTTGTTCAATAGCTGTTTTGACAACATACGCATCTTTAGGTGTTTCAAGCTTTGGGTCTAAGATGATACGGATTGGGTTTCTAGATTTTTTATGACGTCTAACATTGAGTTTAGCATCATCTTTAATGATGGTATTAACACCTGCTAATATCGCACGATATTTGTTTCTTAAATCATGGACATATTTTCTTGACTTTTCATTAGTTATCCATTTTGAATCATAATCTTTTGTTGCAAGTTTGCCATCTAATGTCATAGCATACTTCATAGCTACAAAAGGTCTTTTAGTTGTTATATAGTGAAAGAATATATCGTTTAATGATGCACCTAATGTATCTAATAGGCCGTATTCGACTTTGATACCTGCATTTTCCAGTATTTGAACGCCTTGTTTATAAACAATTGGATTAGGATCTAGATTTGCAATATAAACTGATTTGATTTTCTTTTCTACAAGCATGTGTGCACAAGGTGGTTGTTTACCAAAATGGGTACATGGTTCTAGGGTAACAAACATGGTTGAACCCGCCACATCTTCTGTGGCATTGTTAATGGCATCCACTTCGGCATGAACCATACCATAAGCTTTATGGTATCCTTTACCAATCACTCGCCCATCTTTAACAATAACTGCACCAACTAATGGGTTGGGATTGACAAATCCCTCGCCTTTTTTTGCTAAGTTGAATGCTTGTTTCATATATTTATTTTTTAATGTTTTTTCCATAGTATCAAATCTTTCTTTGTTAAGTTTTTTTACTTTAGTAAAGTGATGACTACTTCCATTTTATCAAATTACTGACCAATTTATCGTAATATCGTTTCCACATTTTAAAAAAGACACATGCAATTGCATGTGCTTTTTGTTTATGTTAGACGCTCAATCATTCTAGATGTAACTATTTGAACAAAAATTCGAATCAGTGGTGCCAATAGTAAATTAACCCAAAACAGTGTAATTAAGCCCCAACCACCTACAGGTCCGACCTGATTGGTACCACTCATTTCAAAGTTTAATGAATCAATGAACAAAAACACTGTAATAAGTAATGCTATCGTTACAAAAAAGTGTATGTTTATCAAGCGCTTGACAAGTACGAGATGCTTGAAATAATTTATGTAGACTTTATCAACAAATATATAAACACCATAGACAAGTATAATACTACTTAATATTAAAATAATCCACATACTGGTCGCTATAAAAGGACTTCCGGTAAATGATAAACTATACCATGATAAGACTTGAAATCCATTATCAATAATTGGTCTATATTCTTTAAATACGATGAATGGTGCTAAATAAAGTACAATATTTATCCATCCTAAAAGTATTAAACTATAACTAATTAAATGATAGGATACTTTATCGATTTTATCCATTTCTTGTGACATATAAATCTCCGTTTACTTTGATGTTAACTCCAATAAAAATATTGTAGCACAAATTTAAAAGAAAAACAGATGATTCAAGTCATCTGTTTAATTTAAAATATAAATTCATCAGTGATTACATAGGTATATTGACGCCATACATTAAGTACCTGTGACATCGGATATTTTCTTTCTACATTGTTATCATCATACTCGGCTGGATCATTAAATATACCATACCAAACACCATCAATATTTTCAAAACCTTTTAGTACAATTAAGTGTCCTGCAGGAAATGCCATAATCGCACCATCTAATTGATCAGCACTTGTAGTTACAATTGAAAAGACAACGGGTATATCATTTTTAATATAATCAACAACTGTCTTAAAGTCATGTATATATTCTACTCTTGCATATAAACCATCTAAGCTGCCGGCATAGCTGGCATTAAATGTCCAGTTACCATAAATGATACGCCCATGATCAAAGACTTTTTTTGCCATATCTGTCTGTGTAAAGTTTTTGCCATAGTAATTTACAACCATCGCAACCGATGTTGGTGAACAAATTAAGTTGCCGATATTAGGTATACTTAATTGTTGTAGCGGACTGACATCAATTCGTTTGTTTTCTAATATAGATGCATCATAAATGAGTGTATTTTCTGTTTTTTTAAGTGATACACTAATATTTTCAAGTTTTAGTCCATCTGCAGTATTTGGTAAAATTGTTACTTTAAGTTTGATATAGTTATTATTCAAAGTATCATTATTGGTTAGCGTGTCAATATTCACTTTAGCAAACGGATCATCTGATGTGTTAAAAGACATATTCTGCTCATCTTTAAACATACCCATAACCTGAAATTTTCCAAAATCTGTACCATCACCCACAGCTACCATAAAAGTTGCTCTAGCATCTTTCATTTGTTTGACATTCCATGATAACACAAGTGTCTCAAAATGCTTAGTCTCAATCGCTACACTCTGATAGGTTGCAGCCATAGATGCGTCTGTTAATACCATATGGTTAGATGCATCCAAACTTAAATTTAGCATATGCGCATCATCTTTATATTGCCATAAATCTTTGGCTGTTAAAGTTGTTGTTTCATCTATCACAAGTGATTTAACCTCCTTATTTTCATCAATAATTTCATCCTTGGGTGTTGTACATGCTGCTAAAACGAGTAATAAAACGAGTACAATTAGATTTACTGGTTTATTTTTCATAAGTTCCTGCATTATTTCCTTTCAAAAAAGTTCATAAATATGCATCTTGATATAGCCTATTATAGCATGATGCATATTTATTTATTCTGCTTCTACTTCAAATAATTTTTCTGTAATCTCTATGGTTTTCTTATCAAAATCTATAAGTCCTTTTAAACCCAATGGTAACATCGCACGTGGTAGTGCATGACCAACATTCACATTATAGATAATTGGTAAATTTAAATCTTTACCCACTTTTTTAAGTATTTTTTTATATGCATCATAATGTACTTCATCATAGGGTTTACCAACCATAACTGCTAAAACATTTTCTAGGATACCTTCATTTTTAAGTGTTTCTAGCATTTGTTCAAATAGTTTAGGCTCTGGTTTTTCTTCACTAGTTTCTAAAAATAGAATCTTATCTTTAAAGAACGCTTGTGGTGGTAGTAAATCATATTTTTCATAAACATCGCGTTGATCTTTATATCTAGTCGATGTATATATATCATATAAACTGTCTAAACACCCGCCCCAAAAAATACCTTCTATCTGCCCTTTACCATGTAGTACCTCATATCCTTTAGTCTCTTTATGTTCTGTTAAGGGAACGCCCAGTTGCATAACATCATAGGTCGTTCTATTTTCATACCATAAGGGACTTGATTGAATGGTTGTTGTATCTTCATTCATTAAAAATTGTTGATAGCTTTTTTCTGTATAAGGTAACATTACAGGACTCAGTTCACAAATATCTGATAAGAAATTTAACCCGTAATAAGTGACTAAGCCTATTTTATTGAACATCAAATGATTATTGGTCGTATCTGAAAATCCAATAAATATTTTGGGGTTGTTTTTTACCAAATCTTTAAATTCATTATCTGCCATTAAATAAGGTATGGTTTTATATGTATCATCACCACCAATTGCACAAATAATACCCTTTATTTCATCATCCCTAAATGCTTCTTTTAAATCGTTTGCTCGTTCTTTGGGGTTGTCTTTAATAAATGCTAAACCCTTTGTAGCATTTGGCATAAAAACCGGTGTAATACCCATATAGGTCAACCTTCTAACACCTAAGTCCACTTGTAGTTTTAAGTCATCCTCGCCTAGCAATCCACTGGATAAACTCACAATAGCAACCTTATCACCAATATTTAATTTTTTGGGTTTCTTTATTATATTATTCATAGTTTATCTCCTTGGTATAGTGTATATAAATAAGATAACATTTTATAAACTATTTAACAAATATATTATAAAAAAGTCCTAAAAATTAGGACTTTTATATACAAATGTAGCTATATAACTTCAATCATACACTGCTTATTTATCTAAAAATCTATACCCTACACCAACCTCGGTTAATATATATTTATGATCAGCGGTTTCGTTAATTTTTTTTCTAATGGCATTAATAAATACTCTTAACGCACCATAATTATCTACCGTAGGAAACCCCCACACATTGTGTTGTATATTTTGTAGTGTAACAATTTTACCTTGATTTTGTACCAAATAATACAAAATCTTATATTCGGTGGATGTTAAATGAACGGCTTCATTATTGACTTTAACAACAGATTTTTCAAAATCAATTTCTAAATCTTTGTATACAAAAACTTCACTTTGTTCAGTAGATGGTTTATTTCTAATAGCTACCCTTATTCTAGCCATCACCTCGTCTATACTAAACGGCTTTTTAATATAGTCAATCGCACCTTTATCCAGTGCTTGTACAATATCTTCATCTTTATTTCGCGCAGAGATAACTATAATTGGTGTTACTTTATGTTTAAGCATACTTGGTATTAACGCCATACCATCCATATCAGGTAACCCTAAATCTAGTAATACCACGTCCGGTGAAAAGTTGATAAAATGATTCATACCATAAGCACCATTGCTTGCTTTATATACAGTGTTTTTGTCTGATTCAACAGCTTTAGATAAAAATTTCATAATGATGTGATCATCTTCAATGATTAATACTCTAGCATTCATGGCTATCTCCTCTTATTTGGTATTGTTATATCTATTACAATACCATTATTTGAATTGTTTGCTAAATGAATGGAACCTTGGTGTAGATCAATGATCGATTTAACAATCGCAAGTCCTAAACCGAACCCGCGCTTCTTATCACCTTTTTGATTCGTTTTTATCACTGACTCATCAAAAATAGTTTTGATTTTATTTGGATCAATGAAGCCACAGTTGTTATCAATTATAAATTGAATTTGTTCAAATGAATGATGACATGTAATTTTTATGTCTCTACCACCTGTTGTATGTTTAACAGCATTATCCAATATATTATTAAATACTTGAACAAGTAGAGATTTATCAAAGTAAGCAAAATCATCTACTTTTTGTTCCATCATTATACTTAAGTTAAACAGTGGATACCGTTTATTAAAGGTATATTCAATATCATTTAAAAATTCTTTAATACTTTCACGGTCAATTGATATTTTAATAATATCATTTTGTAATTGCGTCATTGTTAGAACATTATTGATGAAATCATCTAATCTAAGAATCTCTTCATTGATATCTTTATAAATATCAATATATTCCTCAGAATCTTTACTTTGAGCCATTTCTTTTAGTAAATAAATACCACTTCTAATACTTGTTAAAGGACTCTTAATATCATGCGACAGACTTCTAAGCAAAATATTCTTAAACCTTTCACTTTCAACGCTGTATTGTGCCTTTTCCTTTTGAATAATAATTTCTTCTTTTTCTAATAAAGCTCTGATTTGAAAACATACAGATTCTAAAAAGTCTTGTTGCTGTAGATTCAGTACTTGCCCTAAATTATCAATAATGAAAAATATTTTTTTATCACGGTTTAATAACGGATAAATTGTCACTTGTAAATCACTAAAAATTCTAATAGTTTGATCGACCTTGATCATCCGTGTTAATGCAAATCTAACAGCTTCTTGATGGTCATCAAATGTGATGTTATCATGAATGATGAGTTTAACTGATAGCCCAATTTGATGACTGATAATCGATTGAATTTCATCAACCGCATCTTCTAGTCGTTTGGTTACTAATAATAGATTACTTAATTGGTTTAGACTTGTAATAATTTGTTGACTTTTTTTATTTGTTAGTAATTCCCTTTTTAAAAGAAAAGTAATATGGTTGGCTAAAATAGCAACCAATATAAACACCAGTAATGAAACCAAATAGTTCACGTCATAAATTTCAAAGGTATATTTAGGTTCAACAAACAAGTAGTTAAAAGAAAATGCCAAGATAATTGTAGATGCTAAGCTTAATAGACGATTGACCTCGATAGATATCAATAAAATAGCAACGATATAGATGAGTAATATCGTATCAATACGCATCATCATTTGACTGAGTGAAACCGATATTAAAACTGTAATTGTAAGTATAACAATAACTTCAAGCAGTTTTTTGTATTGCATAGACACTTCCTTAGTTCGTTTTTTTGATATCTAAAAATACTTTTCCAATAGCTATAATAATAATATAAAACTCCATACGGCCTAAAAACATTGCAATGATACCGATCCAAAGCACAACTGGATTTGAATGATATGTCATCACCCCTATAGAATGTCCGACCGTGCCTAATGCACTAGCAACCTCAAACATTGAATCCATTATATTATAACCAAAAAATGTAATTGTGAGTGATGAAACCATCCAAAATAGTATATATATCGAAATAAATCGGTAGTTTTCTTTAATTTCTTTGTTGTTAACAATGACTTTATTACCAAACTTATAAATGACTTTACTCTTAATAACTCTTGAATCATAAAGTTTAGAATGTAAGCCCCATTGTATGTCATGTAACATTAAAGATAATCTGTGTTGTTTAATCCCACCAGAGGTAGAGCCACTTGATCCACCAATAAGCATCATAATGACAATACCAAATATAAATGCATGTGGTAACCCAGAAAATGAATCCATGACTGTAAACCCTGTCGTGGTGATACTACTAATTGTTTGAAAGATACCTAATCTGATTGAATCAGATACTGAGTACTGATTTAATAATGATGCAATCGAAAGCCCTGAAAAAATCATTGCAACCACTACAAATGTTCGTAGTTCAGAATGATTAAACACTTTCTTAAATTGCTTCTTAATTAACATTAAATGGACTAAGAAGTTAATACTACCAAGTAACATTAAAAAAATCGTAACTATCTCAATTGCAATACTATTATATCCACCAATACTTTGTGTATGGGTTGAAAATCCACCCGTTGAAACAGCAGCAATCGCGTGATTGATCGCATCAAAAGTTGGCATACCAAATAATACATAAAGTACTGTACCTAAGCCAATAAATGATAAATAAAAAGTAATAATCAAACGAGAGGTTTTAATCAAGTTTGGGATTAAGTTTTCACTATGCCCCTCACTACTGTATAAGTAAATACCATACTTATTAGCAAAGGTTGAAGTAACCACTAAAACGAGTCCTACCCCACCAACAAGTTGCATAAATGATCGGTGAAATAAATATATGTTATACGTATTATCTACATCAACAACCGATAATCCGGTTGTTGAATATCCTGAGGTACTTTCAAATATCGCTTGCGTAAAACTGTAGTTTCCAGTCATCAAAAATGGTATTGCAGATACCAAAATTGCGAAAATCCATATTAAAAACACAAGCTGATAGTTTTGATTTTTTGATAGTTTTAGTTTCTCTTTTTCTTGAAAAAACTTAGTGACTATAAAACCTAAAAATATCATCAACGTACCAGGTACAATAAAATTAACTGCCTCAGGCATTTCACCAGGATAAAACAATAAAACAATCAGTGGTATCAGTGTAATTATGCCAATCATATATAAGAAAACACGCAGATAGTGAAATATCAATGTTAAGTTGCCTTTTTTATCCATTTATCTTAACTTCCTTTAATAAATTCTATGATGTTATCTTCATCTTCTGGTTTACACATGATGTATAAAATATCATTTGCTAAAACAAGCGTATCACCACTAACAATGATGACTTCATCATTTCTCATAATACAGCTAATATTACCGTAGATTGGGAAGTTCATATCCTTGATTTGTAGATCCACAATATTTGATTCTTTTTCTACTTTAATTTCTAACAAAATGATTTCATCATTTTTAACAATCAATTTAGAAACCACATTTTCGATTGATGATTTATTCGTAATTGACTCGCCTAATAAATAGGTTGATGACACAACAGAGTCTATGCCTAACTTTTCAAAAACTTTGACTTTTTGAGGATCTGTAACAACACAGATTGTTTTTTTAACACGGTACTGCTTTTTTGCTAATGAACATACAACATAATTCTTAATATCATCCTCAGATAATGAAATCAATAAATCATAATCCATAATGTTTGAAATTTCAAACATATATTTTTTAGTAGCATCTCCATGAAAAACTTCAATATTGTTTGATTTACTAATGTATTCGCTGTAAAACAAATCATCATTAATGACTTTTAGCACATTCTTGTTCTTCTTAAATGAGTTGATTATATAATTTGCTTCTTGTCTACCATCTACAATTACTATTTTCATATATTTGACCTGTCCTCATATGCAATAAATTCATCAAAAGTTGATTTGAACGGATACAATATCTTAATACCCATATGTTCGATTAACTGACCCTTTTCAACATCTGTTATTCGAACAACAATATTTGGTATGTCCAGCACTAATGCAAAATAATCTGCTAGAAAAATATTTGTATTATCGTTTTCTGTTACAATAACAACTTCTTTTAAATTATCTAAATTTTCAATGTTTTGTAAGTACTCAAGATCCGTAGCATCACCCAGTAATGTACTACCATTAAATGTGTCATTAATCTTATTAAATGCACGTTCATCTTTATCTAATACTGTAACGTCTTTACCTTGATTTGAAAGATATATGGCTATATTTGAGCCCAACCTACCACAACCAATAACTAATATCCTATTATGCTTCATTGTTTTCCTCATTCATAATGTTTATCATTTTAACCTTGGTTAAATTGATATACATCACACCATTTAGTTTGGTTAGACCTTGAATAACAATAAATCCATCTACAACATCCATAACATACCCAACAAGTGACTGGAAACCCATGGAATCAAAAAATGTTACTTTTACCTTTAATCCAATTAACTCTTTCATAATTATATGTACATACTATAATCTAATATCCTTAGATGTATGTTCCTTTCTAGTTTTTTTAATACATATGTTACTAAAATCTTTAAAACAAGATTCGCAATCATTATAAAACTTTATATATTAATGTGCTCTTATTAATTTATGAAATATATTAAGATAATATTAATATCAATAAAAAACCAATAGTCTTAAACAAATTTAGTTGTTTAAGGCTATTGGAGTTCACATCTATGTGTATGCTCACTTATGTATATATTTATATTTTTACATAATGTATCTATTGATTGTAATCAATTTCTAACCACAATGCTGGTCTAACGCCACCTTCATTTGATTGAGTAATAGGGTGTAGTGTATTATAGTTCTTCTTAGACGCTTTATTACCTTGTATGCCAATATTACCATCACCGTGAATATATACGGTGCTTGTTTTTAGTCTGCCACCTGTTCTAACCCAGTACCACCACACATACCCTAAATAAGATGATTTTCTAAAAGAATTATTGTCATCTCTTCGTTCAAACCAATATCTTTGATTTTTGCCCTTGTTTATTAATAGCTGCATACTATCATTAAAATATGGTCCTACCATTTCCTCTAAAGAAAGAATAAATACTTTATCTTCACTATCAGGTTCAGGTCCTGGATTATACCATAGATTACCACTATTATGATTTGTTGTAGTTATGATGCGTGCTTTTTCATGATCGCTAAACTCATTATAAAATGTGTTGTTTAGATAGTCTCTTAATGATGAATTTAGCCATATGACTGCTTCATGCCTATTATGGTATGGCATTTGCTTAACAATGTCTAAAGTTATGATTAACGCTTTAGTATCTTTAATATTTAATACTTTCCACTTATAGTTACCAAATGTAATTATTTGTCCAACTCTCATTATGCCTTATCCTCTATTATACTCATTGCCCATAGCAATTGATAATCTATTCCACATATTAATTTGATTGATAATAAGAACTAAATCAACATATTCCACTTCTGAAAAAAAACTTCTAACGCGCTGATACAAATCATCTTTAACACCATACTTCGCGACTTCTGTAACATTTTCTGAAAGTTCAAGAGCAATCTTAGTTCTATCATCATAAATATTTGTTTCTCTCCAAGCACTCAGTAAATAAATTTCATCCTCACGTATACCAAATTTACGTGCATCTTTAGTATGAAGACCAATACAAAAAGCACATCCATTAATTTGTGATACTCTGATTTTAATTAATTCAATGAGTTTTTTGTCAACACTACTGCTGTTTAATTTTGACTCTAAGTCTAAAATAATCGCCATTTTAGATTTTGCAATTTAATAGTATTCAATTTTTCTATTCATTTCATCATTTAATAATTAAGTTGTCTGTCGTTAGATAAGACTTAACTATTTACTCCTTTATTTTAATTAATACAATCATATGATTTTTAACGATTTATATTAATTATACATGAATCATCGCCTCCTTCCTCATATTTTATCATAAGTAAGGATTCTTACTATTCATG
>Ga0172382_10007324_pt1 | contig 15696 bp, 10 predicted proteins | sample Leawel138RmetaG_FD_122245 | JGI IMG/M metagenome (GOLD analysis project Ga0172382, IMG submission 122245) | Leachate microbial communities from a municipal landfill in Southern Ontario, Canada - Leachate well 138R metaG | ecosystem: Engineered > Solid waste > Landfill > Unclassified | place...
CACTTCATCCTTGTCTCTGGCTGGCAACGTATCTCTGCAATCCTCTTGCATTTCCCGTGACGATGTACCCATTACCGTGGGCTCCGTGGCCGTCACGCTCACTAGCGCAGAGCTTCCCCAGATTATCCAGCTGTCCACCATATCGGATGACACATCGGAAAGACTGTTTGGCGGTGACGGTGTGATCTCTGTTTCAGAAGACAACCTTTAAGGTCATCGGATGGATAGGCAAAGAGGCATATCTCTCATCAGTCTGCTAATCGGGATGCTGGTATCGGCGATCGTGCTAGTGGCTATGTTAATGATTTATCGCAATACCATTCAAAACGTAGCCCCATCGTCTGAAGGAGCTCGCGTCGATGGCGAAATCGTATCCGGTTTACTGGCTGCCCATGTCATGCTGCATGACGCGGGGTTTGGCATTGGTGGTGATGGCAATGGTCCTGAATATGGGACCCACCTTCGCGTATTGAGTGGCGCAACACTATCAAACGGTTCGATTAATGGCAGTGTCGCCGACGAAGGAAACGCCGTTATCTGGACAAAACAGATAAATGGCGACGATTTCTGCGAAGGCTTGTTCGCCGATGGCGAGGGTGGATTGTGGCGGGTTTCTTCCAGTAGCACCTCTTGTACCGACATAAGCTCGGGTATCGATGGAACTGCGAGCCCACTGATTCAGCCATCTCGACATCCTGATGGAGGGGTAGACGCAATCACATTTACATACAGCCCGCTATCCGCAGGCGATGCTTGCCGCCCCCTTGGCATTGGCGCAGGCATTGCAGGTATTGCCGCCATCACAATCACGGTGGAAAACTCAACAGGACACGATATTGGCAGCACCACCTGCCTAGCAAACTTTCAGTGAGTGCAAGGAATGAATAATCTCCCCCTTAATAGAGACTTAAGACAGCAAGGGATTGCGACACTGCTGATTCTAGTACTGGTAGGGCTAGCAATATCAGCCGCTGTATTAGGGGCTCTGAACTTTGTACAGGGCTCCCAGAACCAAACTACAGCACTCCATGCACAAACGCAGGCGCAAATGAAAGCTTGGTCAGGTGTGGACATAATATATAAGTATTTAATTAGGCTTGCTGATAACGGACAGCTAGAGGTTTTACTCGAAGATATCCCGGAAGAAGGCGAGGAGGATGAGGGCGCCACAATTTCTATTGATCCCAATCTCACAGCCCTCTTACTCCGCAAAATAGAGTTTGGCAGCCATACCCACCTTTATGCGAAAGTCATTGGCACCTCCGGGGCAGAAGGCACTCGCGCCAAGGCAACCTCAACCATTGAGGCAGTCTACTTAATCACCCAAGAAAGCGGCGGCCCCGGTTCCAGCAGTCCAGGGACCTCGACGATATTCAGAGGAGGCGTGTCTATCACAGGAGGAACAACTGAGTTCATCTCTGGCGTAGATTTAGCGGATATTGCGGTGCAAGGAAATATGACACTGGGCAGCGCAGCCAAAGCCGGCGTAGCAGGTTGTGCGACAGGCAATATCACCATGTCGGGCGGTGGCATAAAGGATAATGCAACCTTGTATGCAGGCGGCGACTTTACAGTAAGCAGTATGTCAGAGCCCAATAAAGCTACCGTATGGGCTCAGAACATTACAATCGGCAATACCGGCTCAGCCAACTATACCGCTCTGAAAGCTGGAGCCTATGCCGCTGATGTATTCGATGGCAGTGGAGTAAAAATTGGTTCCGCATTGGTCGGAGGCAAGCTTATAACTGGCACCACGGATGCAACCATCCCGTGGAGGACTGGAACTATTGTTCCCTTTACTGACCACAAATTCGTAATCCAACTCGATAACAGTGGTCAATTATTGATCGATCTCTCCGAAGCAGCGATCGATTCAAACACTGGTTTAATAACCGGCTATAAAATTGAGACCCTGTCCGATTGTCCACAAGAGGATGACTCCTGTTCACCGTCGGCGCTGCAGTTTAAGGCTACGGGTATTGCCGGCGGCAACCTGAGCATCCACACCCTCACAGTCGGGCGGCTCTGGGGACATTCTGTTTCTATCAATGGTTATGGCGGCAATTACACGGAAGCATTAGTGAACGGAAACTTCACCGCTGGAACGGGAACCATAGGAGTTCTAACTGGCGGTGGAAATATGCACGCAGTGCTTGGTGGATGCTCCGGTAGCACCAACTGTTGGAACACCCCCACTTTCGCGAATACAAGCAATATCGCTGGGACACTTAGTGTCGGCTCATACACCGGGGCAGTCACCTTGTCCAAGCTAAATACGCAGGTAGCGAACACGTCCCCAGGGCTTCCGGGCGCGCCATACTGCGACACACGTGTCAATGAGATCGATGCTGAAAGCTATAAGCTTCAAGCAAACTATATCTTTGAATACGTTAACAACAAGCCCCAACTCACCGTCCGCAATGTCACTCTGGCAAATGGCACGCCCCTTGATGGCGTGTACATCCTCTCTGATGCGACCACCGACGTTCGCCGGTTGGGGGGAGAGCATTTTCTCGCTTGCAACTGGTATAGCGACCATTGTTTCCGAAACCCTACACCTGGAACATGGCATTTCACCGGAATTTACGCATTCCCCCCTGGTGTAGCTTGGTTTGACGGCCCCGTCACGATTGACGGTGTAGATAGTAATAACGCTGTACCAGGCATGGGCAAAGATATCCTCGCCACCCTCATCAGTGCCGGTGGGGTGACACTTACGCAGTCTGGGCACGGCCAGCTGGTCGCGCCTAATTTCAATCCGACCGCGTTATGCCAAGGCAAGATTAGACCGACCAATCTCTGCACAGCCTCTGGGGAACTCGTCACGTGGACCGACCCTGAGACAAATACGACGTACGATGGTTTGCCCTTAGGTAATGCAGCCGTTTTAGCCGAGGGTCAACTGGACATTCGCGGGTGGACGGTGCACGGGCATGTCGTGCTCGGGCGCGGGATGGTCACTGCTGCAAATCAAAGTGTTATTTATGGCAGGTTGATTGTAGGCGCTAACCAAATAACCAATACCAGTATTAGCGAAGGTGGTTTTAAAATTATCACTGACACCCTTTCGGGCAGCCAGCTTCATATGCCGGGAGAGACGAATGGGGGCGGACCGGGACAGTTAGAGGTTAAAAAAGTCCTTTGGACCCGTTATCTTTAACTCGGCGACGCCCGTTCGACCACCCAATCGGTCTTTTCTCACGCGTTTTCTGGCCAATGAGCGCAACAGCAAAAGGAACTAAAAATGTTCAGATTGTTATTTGCAGCGGTGACACTCATGGCCTTGACAGCCACCAACACCCATGCCGATAAGATTTACAAATGGACCGACGAGAAAGGAACCACACATTATTCCAGCCAGCCTCCTGCCGACAAATTAGCAGAGACATTGGATATTCGTCGTCGCGAGTCCGCAGATGCAGTTGACGGAAGACAAATCAACAGCAACGACACCACCGCAGTGCCGCCACGCGCCAGCAAGAAAGATCCTGCTCGCTGTCAGGATGCCCGAGATACTTACGAAAAGCTCACCGACGAAGGGGAAATGCGCGTTCGTGACGCAGAGACGGGAGAGTATCGGCAAGTTAAGGATGACGAACTGGCCCAGTGGCTTGAGTGGGTCGAGTCAGATATTCGCGAATATTGCCCTTAGGAGAAGGATGTAAAAGCTCGGCCAGTGCCGGCTTTTCGTTAGCTAGGCTACGGCGCCACCCATATTGCTTTTCGGCTCAGCATTACTCTGCTGCCAAAATAATCCCGCCGTTGTTCGCCGCGCTCTGTCACCGTGAAATCGCGAAGACTGATACAAATGACACAAGAAGCAGTGACAGCGTCTCATACCTAGTCAAGCCTAACAAATACCGTGCAAGTAGCTTACCGTAGCATCGGTCCTGACGTAGGCCCGTGATATCCTGTGAGTTGCTCACCGAGGAATAATAGCCTGTGATACCGGATTCATCGCCCTTGCTTTCCCACTTTTTGGATCTTGCCATTGCCCTCACCATCGGTCTGCTGGTAGGTAGTGAGCGGGGCTGGCGCGAGCGCGGGCGCAGCGAAGGAACACGAGTGGCCGGCATTCGCACCTTTACGCTGATTGCTTTGTTCGGTGGCCTCCTCTCCACATCCACCAGCACGTTGAACGAGTTTCACCGTTGGCTGATTTGTGTTCTCGCTTTTCTCCCAATAGCTGGGTTGCTTACTGCAGGATATTTACGCTCCTCTCACCGCTCCGATGATCTCGGAATTACCACCGAAGTTGCCGGCATGCTTATTTATTGGCTGGGCGCGCTCCCCGGCTTCGGCCTCGCGTTACCCGCTGCTGCCTGTGCAGTGGTGCTTGCACTAATTCTGCATTTGAAAGAAAAGCTGCATTACTGGCTCAACGTCTTAAGCCGCGTAGAACTTTTGGGCACGCTGCAATTTTTGTTGGTGTCGGTCGTACTGTTGCCAATGCTACCCAATGAAGGCTTTGGGCCTTGGGATTCTTTCAATCCCTATCAGCTTTGGTGGATGGTCGTACTGATTTCGGGATTATCTCTGATAGGTTATTTTGCGATGCGCCTCGTCGGTTCACGGAAAGGCGTGGTAGCAACTTCATTGGCCGGGGGAGTCGTATCATCCACCGCCGTGACCCTGAGTCTTTCGCACCTCAGTAAAGAGATGAACAACAGCAATGTGATTGCCGCCGGGATTCTGCTGGCGTGCGCGACTATGTTCGCGCGAATGTTGATAGTGGTAGCGGTGATCGAGAAATCTTTGCTGCAATACGTTGCAACGCCACTAACGGCGGGCATGGTCACTCTCTGTGCGTCAGCTTGGATATGGTGGCACAAAAGCAAGAGCGGGGCCCCGGCGCGAGCGCCCCAGGTGCAAAATCCTTTTCAATTGCTGCCAGCCCTCCAATTCGCTGGCTTGCTCGCCCTGGTGATATTTGCTGCGGAGGTATTGCAACGCTGGTTCGGTGTGGTCGGGCTCTATGCTCTTTCAGTGTTCACTGGTCTTGCCGACGTCGATGCTATCGTGCTTTCGCTCGCCCCGAAAAGTGGCACAGCGCTCGACACTTCGTTAGTGGTGATATGCATATGCTTGGCTGCGGCGACCAACACGGTTATTAAAGGCATTTACTGTAGGATTATTGGCGGCGCTGAGCTGGGCAGAAAGGTACTCTGGCCGGTAGCTATGGCTAGCATGCTGCTTCTGGTCACAGCGCTCCTAAGCCATTGGCGGTAAGCGGCGCCCGCATTCGCAGCCGCCCCATCATCAATCCGTTTTGACCGCTGCATTCTGTTCGTAAAGCGGACCGCCGCGATAGACGGGAAATCCGTATAGCTCGCAGCACAGTACGTCGATGTCCTCACTACGGAGGGTTTTCTCCTCTTCGAGCAGCTGTGCCGCCGCTCGGCGCAAGGCGCCGTTGCAGCGCGACACTAAGGCACCCGCATCCAACAAAGCCCGCGCTTGAGAGCCGTTCTCCGCCGTACCCTCAGCGGAGATTTGTGCACTTTTAAGCATGGCAAAAGGTCCCTGACGCCAGCCGAAATCGACCAAAGCCGCATCGATGGCGGACGGCGCAACGCCCTGGGCCGCAATTGTTTGAGCCTCACGTATAAAGGCTCCCAGTAGGCGTGCGCCAAGCTCAAAGTCCGGATTGCCATTCAGCGTTTCCGCAAGTGTTCCCGCAGTACCGTGTTTCGCAGACGCATTTAGAAGCGCCGCCACTTGGGGATTTTTTCTGGCGCTTCTCTGGGCAAAGAATAAATAGCGCATTGCAAGACACTGAGGTGCACTCACTCGACTTGACGAATAGCGGCGCTCCACCGCCAGACCATCGGCAATGGGCAGCTGTGCAGTTTCATGCAACACATGGATGATCAAATGGGGGGCCTCTTCACCGGGACGGTTATTCGCAATCCAGGCCGTCGCCTCCTCGCTGATGCGCTCGAGATTCTCGATGCCAACCACGGCTCGTTCATCTACTTTACGCAGTGGTGCCCCATTGGCAATCAACTGCCTTGCGTAGGCAAGAGCCTCCACGCGCAGTTCGCCTTCGACGATCTCATCTAGAATACCGATCGCCAGCGCGTCTGGCGCCGCGATGGGGTCCCCACTCAACATCATCCGTAGAGCATGCTCGAAGCCAATGAGCCGGGGCAGGCGCTGAGTACCACCGTAGCCCGGTATAGCACCTATCTTGACTTCCGGCAGGCCAAAACAAGCTGTGTTAAGGGCGATGCGGTAATCGCAGGCCAACGCCGTCTCAAAGCCACCGCCTAACGCATTGCCATGCACTGCAGCAATAATGGGGACGGTACTGCGAGCGATGCGATTGATCATCATGGCCGCTTCGTGCGAACGGTTGCGACCACCATCGGCCACTTCCTTGAGATCCGCGCCAGCGATGAAGCCGCGCCCTGCACAGATCAGCACCGCCAGACGAATATCAGGGTTGTCGTCGACCTCCGTCAGAGCCAAATTCATGCCGTCGATGACGGTGCCGGACAGAGCGTTGACGGGCGGGTTGTCGATGCAGATCAGCGCGAGCCCATCATCGATTTCGAGGGACACGGTTGGCGAAAGTTGTTGTACGCGTATTTGTGGTGCGCCGGTCACGGTCTATAGCTCCTGTTGTCGTCACTTCTGCAGCAGGGTTGATGCCCTCGCGACAGCCAAGCACATGATACCCCAGATGACAGGAGCGATAACTGAAGTTGTCGCCTGCAGGCAGGCTCCTACATACGATCCAACACCGGCATCTATCGCGTTCGGGTGGGCCCGTACAAACGATCGGGCACCGACATTTCTCGCCCGCGGGCGGGCTCCTGCGATACGTTCCCGTAGGAGCTTGCCTGCAAGCGACGCTATGTCATTTGCCATAAAAAAAGGAGCCACAGGGGCTCCTTTTTTATACCGAGGGCTGTGCTTAGAAGCTCATACCCAGGGTCACACCGTAGGTGCGCGGCTCGGCTTGCGCGCCTTTCGGGCCGGAAGTGGCACTGTACGCCAGATAGGACCAGTACTCTTCGTCCGTAATGTTCTTCGCCCACAGACGGACGTTGAACTTATCATCCAGCGAGGTCCACTTGATGGACGTGTTGATGATGTCAGTGGTCTTCTGCTTCACGAAGTCCGTGTTGTGGGGCTCCATGTAGTAGTCACCACCGTGCGCCCAGGACAGGCCGAGGTCAAACAAACCAACGTCCAAGGGAATGGTGTAAACCAGCGCAAGGTTGGACGAGAAAGGCACGGTGTTGGCCGTTTCATTGCCCGCCAAACTACAGGCGCGCTGTACCATGGGAGTGCCGCCTACAGGATAATCACTGAAGCTACAGCCGCCGGGAATGCCGATCGGTGCGTTCTGGCCCTGCGGGAAGAAGGTAGGACCGTTGTCGAACACGTCATACTCGCCGTCGGCAAATGCCAGGTTCAGGTTGACCGTGAGGTTCTCCATAGGGATGAACGCCATTTCCAGATCGATACCCTGGATGGTGGCCTCGCCGCCATTGACCAGAATGGTGCCTGCGCCGTTAGGCAGGTTGTTCTGGATTTGAATGTTGGTGTAGTCGTAGTAATACGCTTCTGCGTTGAGACGCAGACGACCTTCAAAGAACTCGGTCTTTACACCAACGGTGTAGGCGTCGAGATCCTCTGGCTCCACAGGAGGCAGAGCGCCAGTGGTCGCGGGATCGTAGCCAGGCAGGTTGTAAACACCGCTCTTGAAGCCGCGGTTGTAGGCGACGTAGCCCATGATCTCGTCGGTGAAGCGGTAGTCGAGTGACACACGGCCAGTAGGCGCGGTGAAGGTCTCGTCGCTGCCATAGGGGCCTGAGAATTGCCCATCGGCGGTCACACCGTAACCATCCGTTTGCTCGCGCTTGTCATAGGTGTAGCGCATGCCGATGGTCAGATTGGTGTTGGGCAGAATTTCGGTCGCGATCTGAGCGAACGCGGAGTAGGAGTTGGTTTCCTGTTCGGCGTTGATGGACTGGCCGAAACCGCGTGCGGCGAGACCAAGGCCATCGAAGTCCGCGTAGAACCGGGACTCATCCCACAGGTAGAAGAAACCGAGGATCCACTCTACATCAGAGCTTTCCGGAGAAAGCAGTTGGAATTCCTGGGTAAAGGTCTTGCCAGCCTGGATCACATCGCCATTGAGGATATCGGTTGGCGACGCGTCCATGTCAATTTCGAAGAACGTGTCGGTGTCACCGAAAGAGGTGATGCTCACAAAGGTCGCATTTTCCATATCTTTGGTGAGCTTACCACTGAACTGATAGAACTCGGTGTCATAGTACTGGCGATGGTTGGTTGCACCATCATGGAAACCTGCGCCCAGGAGATCGGGGCGGTAGCCACCAAAGCCGTAGTATCCGTCGACCACGCGCTGCGCCATACCTTGGTCAGACTCGCGCTTATTAAATGTGGCAGACAACAGCAGGCTGGTGTTGGCATCGGGCTCGAACAGTACTTTACCGCGCACACCCCAGGATTCATTGGTGTTGACGTCGTCGCCATTGACGACATTCTTGCCCCAACCATCACCCTGATCGACCATGTAGACTGCCAGGTTGGCAGCGATAGTGTCGGTCAGGCCAGTAGATCCGTACAACTGCGTCGTGAAAGTATCGTATTTTCCGTAGCCTACGGAAACGTCGCCCGTGGTCTCGAACTCGGGGTTACGGGTGCGAACATGGACAACACCACCGGTGGCGTTACGGCCGAACAGGGTGCCCTGGGGCCCTTTCAGCACTTCGACCATATCGATGTTGTTGAACTCGAACACCGCAGCGTTGCCGTTGTTGACGTAAACGTCATCGACGAATACCGCCACGGAGGGCTCGTTGCCGATAAAAGATGAGCTGGTGCCGATACCGCGAAGGAATGGCATGGTGCCGCTCGCCTGGCGGTTGTAGGTCAAACCGGGAACCAGTTGCGCCATAGATTGGGGGTCACCGATACCCAGGTCTGCTGCCATGTTAGCGGTAACAGCAGATACTGCGACGGGAACGTCCTGCATGCTCTGCTCGCGACGTTGCGCAGTAACAACGATCTCTTCAAGTGCATAGGTGGGAGCTTGGGGTTGGGCATGGACCGCTGCGCACGGCAGCATCAGCCCGGCGGTGGCAAGCACCAATTTCTTGCGTGCAATAAACATAACTACCTCATGATGTGAGCTACAACAAAAGTTCAGTGAAACAGACCCTTAGGCTAATGCCGGGACTTTTCTTATCTCTGAGGTATATTTATGGGCCGGGGACTTTGCCGTAAATTAGCGGGCCTGTCAACTTTGACAGGTTGGAACACCGAGGCCATGGCGGCCTAGCTTGGATCTCCGTCAAGCAATTCTTAGGACAAAAGTGCACGTTAATTTCAGCGCTTGCGTGGGTGAAACCCTGGCGCAACCCTTTCTATTTAGCGCGGATTCAGGACTGACTTGGCCAACTATACCCGAGCGACACGCCCTCGCAGAAACCAAGCACGCTGCTCTTATCAATATGTGCTTACCCATCAGTGCGACAAACTTCACCGGCACGCCCTCGCCGCTCAGCTAACAACACCAGAGAAGGGAGGAACGTGAATGTCATTACCATGGAGAGGCCGATGCAGATTGCCGTGAGCAACCCCATCCGAGCTGCGAATTGAAATTGACCGAGGACAAGCACCAAAAACCCAATTCCCAGGGCCAACGTGCTCGTGACGATCGGGGAACCCACGTAGTTGAATGTGTAGCGGATACTTTGCCTGCTGTCATAGCCGCAGGCGCGGCGACCGTATTGTTCCCGCGCCACAAAGTGGATGCCAAAATCCACAGTTATGCCAATCACCATGCACAACGCCAGCGCCGCTGGCAGGTCAACGTATCCCAGGGTCAACCCCCACAGGCCGAATGTGACCACGAGTGGCGCAAGTACCGCGACGGCGCACAGCACGCCGGGCATCACAGCGCGCAGCGTCAGCATAAGGAATACGGAGATTACCACCAACGCCAGAATCGCACCGTTGAGGGTATTCCAAATAGATTCCTCGACAGTCAAATTCGAACAGAGTACCGAACTATTGGCGAAACTATCGAACTGAGGAGCGTGCACTGCGAGCCACCGCTCGCTCTCTTCGAGAAAGGCCTTCATCTCTCGCAGCCTGAGATCATTGATAAAAAGAACAACGCGGGTAGCAGACTTATCCATGTTGAGCTGATTACCCAGATCCAAACCGTAGGGCAACGACATTTCGTAAAGGAGCAAGTATTGGGCCGCCAACTCAGCCTCATCTGGGAGCCGGTACATGGCCGGATCGCCGCCATTGAGGTCCTGATTTAACTGCTTCATGGTGTCGGTATAGGTGCTGACATAGCGCACCTCCGGCCTTGTCCGAGCCCAGGCGACGAATTCCTCCACTTTGGCCATAAAGGCTGGATCGGCGACACCGGCTTCGCCATCCGCCGCGAAGCTGTAAATTACCGGCACCGAGCCGGTGAGATCGGCTTCTATTTGCCGGGTGTGTTGGCGAAATGGGTGATCGGCCTTGATATGGCGGGAGATGCTGTCATCGATGGTATTGAGTCGGATACCGTAAGTAGACAGTGCTGTCAGCAACAGCGTTACCGCGAGAATGGGGGTGCGGTACCTCATCACAAGATCTGCCAGACGCCCATAATCCAACCCCTTCCCTTCCTCCGCCGGCTTGAGTCCGCAATAGCACAACAGTGCGGGCAATAACGTCAACGACAGGACGAACGCAACCATGACACCGAATGCCACGAAATTGCCCATCAGTTTGATGCCTGTGAAGTCGTTGAGATTGAAGGAAAGAAAGCCCATGGCCGTGGTGAGACTGGTGAGCGCCACCGGTGTGAAATTACCGACAACTGCCTCACGGACCGCATCGCGTCGCTCCGTGCCCAGCGCCAGATAGCGGCGGGCGCTCTTGACGATGTGCACGCCATCGACGATGCCCAGGATTAGCACCATAAGCGTACCCATTGCGGTCGGTGGCGTCAGATAACCACCAATCCAGCCATAGAAACCCACTGCTATCAGCACCGAGACGAGACCGATGAAAAGCACCGCCAGAGCCGCCCTCAGCGAGGCAAAAAACCAGGTAAGAAACACCAAAATAAGCAGCAGGGACAGACTGTAGAGCTTTGCCGCATCGTCGGCGGCTGTCTCGGTCATCTGGTACATCATTGTGACAAAGCCACTTTCGTAAAAGGCGATATCCAGATCCCGTTCTGCAAAGGCCTGACGCAACTGGTCCACGCCCTTTGCCGAAGCCGTTAAAGCGCCGTGATCGCTCAAATCCACGGAAAAGAGCATATTGATGGCAGCGACCGAACCCTGTTCGTCGACCAGCGAGCCGACCAGGCGCACGTCACTCAGGGCAATGTCACGGATACGGGCAACGTCATCTGGACCCAACGGCTCCCCCTCGGGCACCAGTTCTTCGACGATCAGTTCGTCGCCGTCCACACTGGTATGTTGAAAATTTGCTAGCGAGTCTACCCTCCGGATGTTTGGAATTTGCCATGCTCTCTCGGTCATTTCCGCCACAACGGCGAGCATCTCGCTGGTGAAAATCGAGCCACTTCTCGGCTTCACCATCAGCAAGACATTGCTGTCTTCGATATATTGCGCCTCGAGAAAATTGAGGTGCTCCACCACCGGCGCGTCCTCGCCGATATAGCGTTTTACCGACGCATCGATCTCAAATTTAGGCACCCCGGCAATCAGCAATATTGAAAATGTAAGCGCCGTAAAAATGACGGTTTTGCGATAGGTCACCATGGCACGAGCCGCGTTCAACAGGATTTTTCTCATATCGATGCTCATATCTGGACTATAGTTTCATCGAGTGTTTTTCCGGGCAGTGCCCAGCATTTACCCACTCAACAACCCGTAAAACACCATCAAAACCGCCATAAAAGGAGTGTAACCATGAGTTCGCCTAAAGAAATCCTCCGCGAATATGTCATTCACCTTGAAGGCATGAGCGAAAGCATCAAAGCAAGAGTGATGCGGGATCTGTCCCCTGATCCTCAACTCGGTGCCTTTTCCTGGGATATCAGCCACTTTTCCCGCGAGGGAGGCTCTGCCCACCGCCACGCACAGACCGCGGAAGAAGCCACTGCACTCATGATGGAGTACGTCAATACGCTCGACGCGGAGAATATCTACGCAAAGAACTTCCGTTACTGAAAGCAATCCCTGGCGCACGCCGATCAGGTATTGCCTATCGGCGCTGCGGCAACGGGAACGCGAAATGTCTTATTGAACGTCAACAGAATCGCCGGCAGCATCAGCAAATTAACGACTAACGCCAGGAAGATGATGATTCCCGTTAGCAGTCCCAGCTCACTCACGAGATGGAACTGCGCCGTAGCCAGTACCCAAAAACCCGCTACCAACACCACCATAGTGATCCACAGCGGGCTTGCCACTTTATTGAACGCATAGCGAATGCCTTCCTCCACAGACCCGCTTAGACCGCTTCCGTGGCGATACTTGATCAAAAAGTGCACGGCAAAATCCACCACCACGCCAAGACAAATGCCCGCCACGCTCATCACAGAGAAATTCGCCACACCATTCATGACGGCCCAAAGTCCGTAGCCGATCATGATTGGCACAATGTTCGCCAACATCCCCAGCATGCCCAACCGCCAGCTACGCAAACTGAAAAACAGCACCAGTGACACCATGAGCACGGCGACAATGCCACCTTTCATCATGTTCGGAATCATGTGCAGATAGCCCGCTTCCGCCATGAGTGGAATCATACCGGTCGGAATCACCTTCAGATATGGGGCATGCTGGGAGAACCATTCAATGATCGCGTTCTTCAGAGCTACGGTTTCACCGCTGTTCATGCTGCTCATGGTGAGCGTCAAGCGGGTCGCGGATTTGTCGAGATTGACCTTGTTATTAAGATCGAGGCCGTAGGGCAAAGACATTTCGTAGAGCAGCAGATATTGTGCTGCCAAGTCCTGCTCTTCGGGCAACCGGTACCACGCGGGATCGTCACCGTGCATGTTCTGATTGAGGCGCTTGAAGGTGTCAGTGATGGTGCTAACGTGATTCACGCCCGGCCATTCCGTGACCCAGTGCTGGAAAGCATCAAGTGTCTGCAGAAATGCCGGATCGTTGAGCGCACCTGGCTCCTCACCGAATACCGCCACATCCATCGACAGGAAGCCGGACAGGTTATCGGAGACGAAGACGATGGCCTGTTGCTGCTCGGTGGATTCATCAAAAAGATTCTCAAACGATTCGTTGATCACAATTTTCGGAATCATCGCGCTCGCCGCGATACAAACCAGTGCAGAAACCGGCAAAATTTTGCGGTGATGCCGAATCACCCAGTCAGCCAGGGCATCGAAAGTAAAACCGCCAAAGCGCACTTTGCTACTTTTATAAGGGGTGAGAAAGAGGAGAACCGGCAGCAACGTAACCGTCAGCACGAAGGCAACCGTATCGCCAAACGCGATGATGACACCAAGTTTGCGCAGCGAAGGAAAGTCAGTGAACGTGAAGGTGATAACCCCCAACACGGTAGTAATTGTAGTCAGGAACACAGGGAACAGGTTTAATCGCAAGCCATAAACGATCGCTTCGCGTTTCTCTATCCCCTGGTGTAGGCCATTGCTGATGCCGCCTATCACATGAACGCAGCCAGCTACCGCGAGGGTCATAATCACAATTGGCGCGATCGCGGTAACGCCGTCAACCTCCATGCCAAACCAGCCGAAGAATCCCATGGTAGTGACACCGGTAAGTGCGACGATAACCGCAGTGGCAAGCGACCCCCAGAAAGAGCGCAGCGTGATCGCCAGAATAACCCCCATCAGCACCAGCATGATGGGCATCTGGATACTGTTGACCCGTGCGGTGTACTCATCGGCCGTGTAATCGAGCACCACGGAGCCGGTAACTTTCATATCGATCTGTGGATGACTGGTCTCGAAGTCCGCAACCAGTGCATTGATGGCGGCGGCAATTTCTTCCTGCTCCTTACTTAGCAGCACGCCCGCCTTGAACTGGAAAGTAACATTCACTGCAGCCACATCCTGCTTTTGGGAAATCAAGAATCCCTGCAATGCTGGCTCTTCAGCAGCTACTCTGCGAGCTCGCGCAATGATGTCTGGGTTCGCCGTCTCTCCCTCAGGGACCAGGTCCATCACCACCAGGTCGTCTCCTTCGACCTCCGTGTGTTGAAAGTTGGTCAGGGAATCGACCCGGGCGGCGTAGGGAATCAACCAGGAGTGCTCTGTCACCTCCTGAATCGCCGCCAATGTTTGCGGACTGAACACCTCGCCATCGCGCGGCACCAGGATCAACAACGCGTTTTTATTTTCATTGAAAATCGCCTCGACCTCATCAAGCTCCACCATGCCAGGGTATTCGGGGTCGAGAAACGACTTATAATCCGATCGCCGCACCAATCCGTCGAGCCCCGACACTGTCACCGCGAGATAAATCAAAGTCAGCAGGACAACCCACCAGCGATAAGCAATCACCCCTTGAAAGAAAGCTATAATTTTGTCAGCCATGTGCGAAAAACCTCGTTATTTCTGTTATTAGTCCGCGGTCTCTTCGGGGCGGCATCGCAGTTAAAAGTTATAGGAGAGGTACAGTTCTATATAGTCGTCCCTGCTGATGCCATAAGTTGGATCTTGATGGGGCTGCCCCTGTAGCAAGCGCGCTTGGAACTCCAGAAGCCAACTATTTCCGAGGCGTCGGCTCGCCTCCACACTGACAAATTTCGCTCCCGTATCCCGGTCCGTAAGAAGCCCCGCGATGACATCAGTGGATTGCGCGTCATTCATGGTTAACCGAACACCCACAGCGATTTCGTCGTCCAACCCGCTGGGCGCTTTTTTGCCGCGTTCGTCGTAGTGGTACTCTCCCAGCACGCCGAGATCCCAACTACTGAACACACCATAAAAGGTGTATTCAAAGCCACCCGCAGCCGCATGGTAGCTCGCCCCCTGGCCGCTGCGACGCAGGGCTTCAAGCTTCCACAGAATATTGTCTCGGGTGACTTGGAGATCCACTGACGTTTGTTGAATTTGGTCGTAGAAGGGGTAAAGGCGGGTCTCCCCGCCCTCATCCAGGGTAGTCAGGATTCGCGGCTCTCGGCTAGTCCCAACAAAGTGGGCAATGCCAACGTCATAGTCGCCGAATGTCGCGGCATAGCGCACGGCGACATCAACGTGCTTTTCCTCGGCGCCCGACTCGTATTCCCCTGCTTCCATATCCACCGGAGGCGAGGAGCGGAAGCGGCCGTCTCTGCCGGGAAAGGTGCGTTCGCGAAAATATGGCAACATAAATAGATCGAGCGTACCCCAGTCGTTGATCAGCGCCAAATTGATCATGGGCTGCCCAAGCTTGTCCTCGCCGTCCAGATTTTCTACCGCATCCGTCTGGTTGATCACGTCCACAAGATGCTGAAACTCAATGACCCCCCAAAATACTTTGCGAATGCCGGCCCGCAGCTCCCAGTTTTGCGCGGCCTTGACGTAGGTCAGCTCGCGAATGTCGAAATGGCTACGTTTAGCGTCATACTGATCCAGCCGCAAATAGGGAACCATCGCAAAACTCTGACGGCCTGCGTCCCAGGCATGGTAAAACTGAGGCTCGATATTGACTGAGGTGCTGAGCCCTTCCACCTGGCTGTCATCACGTGGGGACTGGAGAAAGTACCGGG
>Ga0172382_10007325_pt1 | contig 15691 bp, 10 predicted proteins | sample Leawel138RmetaG_FD_122245 | JGI IMG/M metagenome (GOLD analysis project Ga0172382, IMG submission 122245) | Leachate microbial communities from a municipal landfill in Southern Ontario, Canada - Leachate well 138R metaG | ecosystem: Engineered > Solid waste > Landfill > Unclassified | place...
CGGGTCAAAGCCTATTGGCCAATAACGGAGACGCTAGTGCGGAAGGGGCAAAACAGTTCGAACTCGGCGACAGTAAAGTTGAGGGAGCCGTTTTTGTTGCCCCGGGTTTTATTCCGGCCGAGCAGATTCAAAGTGACGACCCCGCGAGCCTGATCTACCGTACGGGAGTCTTGTCGGAGAAGATCAACATCGATGACATCGTTTTTCCAGATTTGGATGGCGGTGGTGGATTATCCGGTGGTTCAGAGAGTGGAGCGACTCTGAGTGAAACGGAGCCAACTAATCTGGTGTATGACGACCACAACTTGAGCGTGCAATTCCAGAATGGAAAGTGGGACTTTGTTCACAGCGGGAGCACCATAACCTACGACCCCGCCACCCAAAGCTACAGTGGTGGAACGGAGCTGTCTGGTGGCTGGTGGAAATTCTCCACTATGGAGAACATCAAGGTTAACAGCGACGGTACAATATCCTATAGACCAGGCGACGGTCTCAACCCGGACCAGGATCTAGGCCCATTCGGGCCCTACTCGAACCTCGGTGGGATTCCCGAGTCAGCGGACAACCCTGTACAGCTAGAGCCCGGAAATTACGACACGGTCACCATCGACACGGTCACCACTGAACTGGTTGCCAGTGCCGACGGTGCGATCTACCGAGCTAAAACATTGGCCATCACCGCCGACGGGATTCTAAAGCTGCCTGATACAGGGGGAAAGACCAGGATCTACGTGACCGATAAGCTCGTCGTTGACGACGATGCCATCTTAAATGACACCCAGCTACCACCCAACCTCACCATCTACTACACAGGTACCGATCCGGTCACCCTGGGAAGCAACAGCAAAGCCTATTTTACCTTATTCGCTCCCAATGCAAAGGTCTCATTTGGAAGCTCCGACGGTGATCGGAGTTCGTTTACGGTGCCTTAGTGGGAAAAATGGTGGACGTGATCAACACCGACTTCCATTACGACCAGGAAGTCTACAAAGCAAGCGGGATGACCAAACCCGTGGGCACTGGGACCGACGGCAGCACCCTTTCGCTTCTCAACCGGCATAGACTTTAGAAGTCTGTGTTAAACTGGGGCTATGCGAATTATTCATAGGGCCTACCTTTCCTTAATCGTTCTCCTACTAGTCCTTTCTCCTGGCTCAGCCGAGAAAGCTTCCGGTGAGCTAAGCTCGTTCATCCAGTACAAGCCGCAACCCGGCATGGTCCAGACCTCGGTCCTGACCATGCAAAACTCGCGGGGTCAGGAACTCGACCTGGTTTCTGCCGTGCACGTGGGCAGCCCCACCTACTACGGGGAGCTGAACAAGCGGTTCAAGGGTTACGACGCGGTGCTCTACGAGTTGATCCTGCCTGATGAAATGGCCGGGCAAGCTCTGCCCGCCCAGATGAATACCGGGTCCGGGGTCTCAGGAATCCAGGGCATGATCGCCAAATCTATGGGGCTCACCACTCAGATCGAAAAGATCAACTACACTGCTCCAAACTTCGTTCACGCCGATCTCACCCGCAACGGTCTAGCTCAAAAAATGGCCGAACGCCAGGAAAACTTGATGACCTACATGATGAAAGCGCTCGGCAGTAGCGGCTCCATGGATCAGAGCCAACTGGGGGTCACCGACGAGGAACTCGCCGAACTTGATCTCATGGCCGTCATGAGCGGGCGAACCTCGGCCAAGGACCGAAAGGTGCTGAGAAAGCTCTTCGGCTCGGCCATGGGCGCCTCGGGAGGACTGCTTGCCGGTCTGGGCGATTCCGCCTTGATCGCCGATCGAAACCAGGCAGCGCTGAAGGTGGCCCGACGAGAAGTACAATCTGGCAAGCGCAGAATTGCCCTCTTTTACGGAGCCGCTCACATGCCGGACCTGAAGAAGCAACTCGAAAGCGAGGGATGGAAGAGGGTCCGTACGGACTGGGTTACAGCCTGGGACGTATAAAGAGAACTTCCCGAATCGGAATGAAAAAAGCCACCCCGCTAACGAGGTGGCTTATTTCATATTCATCGCTTCCAGGCAGTGTTAGACTTTGCCCTGGAGCTTTCTAACGTAGTTCACGATATCCCAGGTTTGCTTGGCGGTGAGTTGATATCCGAAGGCCGGCATCAAGTTCTTGCCCACCACGATGTTGTGATAGAGATAGGAATCGGGGTAAGCGTTCTCATCACCGTAGGCATTAGGATCGCCCAGCTTCGGAACTACACCACTGGTGGCTTCCTTGGGACCGCCCCAGAACTGACCTACTCCCCCGTCACCCAGACCTTGAGCGCCGTGGCACTGAGCACAGTTGTAGTTATAGAGCTTTTCACCTCTGGCCAGGGAGGCTTCATCAGCTGCCACCGGGTTCTGCACACTGCGCATCTCGGCTGGGAAATTCTTCTTGGCTACGATCTCGGGTTTGGTGCTATCCAAAGCATCTCGCATCGGTCGAAGAGTCCTGTTCACGGTCCGACGGTCGATCGTGCCGGCCTTCACTTGCTCCTCCAAGTCGTCCGAGGTGCGTTTGATATCGGCCTCGGCGCGTTCGTAGGCGAGTTGGTCACCGTAGTAGAGCCAGCCCAGAGGCTGCGGAGGCTTCACTTCCTGCTCGGCCACGGTGGGCATGCGGAGGGAAAACGGAGCCGGAGAATCAGCCGGTTGCTCACCAGGTTTAATCACCTGAGTCTGCCGCATGTTGTCCCAGCGAGTGGTCCCCACGAAGGTCCCACATCCCGAGAGAAAGAGCGACACGAAGGCCAGAGGCAAAACGTAGCTTACGATCTGACGAGCGTTGGTTCCGTCCAACCACTCTTTGGCTTTCTCCACGAACTCTCCACGTACGATCAGAGCGATGTAGCCGTTTGCCACAATCATGTCTTCTTCGATGGGCGGTACCAGTTGGCGATAGCGACGGGTTTCAATGAAAAACATCGCGGTGGTTACCAGGAGAGCTGTGATCATGCCGGTCTCATACATGATGATGGCGTTGATGGGAATAGCCACCAGGGGATGACCACCGGTCTTGGCGGTGAGGCCCCACTCCCACTGGGTGAAGGTAAGGAAGCTAAATCCTCCGATCACTCCCAGCAACCAGAACACACGGACAACGTTACGCAGGATCATCGGCTTGGACCGGTGAGGTGGAATCGGGTGTTCGGACAGTGGATAAGGCGAGCGAACCTCGATATCCTCCGGATCCACACCCTTCTCTAGAAGGACGCGGTGGGCCGTAAAGGCACCTATTTGATCTTCGTATTCTGCACAGACTTTCATGTTATACCTTATTCACCAGCTTGGAAGTAGTTGACCTTGACACCGGCCATATCCACTTCGACTTGTCGAGCTTTAGTTTCGGCCAGTTCCCAGTACGGCAGAATCGGGAAGATTCGGCAGAACAGGGTCAGACCACCGATCACCCAGCCGAAGGTCGCAACGATGACGGCGATCTCCGTGGTGCTGTAAGTGTAGGGAATGGTGTTGAAGTTGAGACCGTTATAGACCTCGAGTCCCGGAATCACGATGAACACCCGCTCGATATACATCGCAATGTTGACGATGATACTGAGCACAAACATCGGCAGGAAGCTGCGGCGAAAGTCCTGGAAAGCCAGACAAAACAGCGGCAAGGCGAAGTTTCCGATGACCAGGAACCAGGTAGCAGCTGCGTAGGGTCCAAAACCGTTGTAGTATAGGTACTCGATCTTATCGGGGATGTGGGCGTAGTATTTGGGCATGAAGTCGTTGAAGAAGAGGTAGGCCCAAGACAGACCCAGCACCAACCACACTCGACCGAGCATATCGTAGTGAACCGGAGTTATGACCTTCTTAAACGATGGATAGGTCCAGAGTAGCAGCCCCAACATCGTGAAGACCGCGGCGGTCCCGGAGTAGAGCGCTCCCACGAAGAAGAGCGGTCCGAATACCTCCGAGTGCCAACCTGGGACCAACTGCATTGCGAAGTCCCAGGATACGATGGTGTGCACCGAGATCACGACCGGGAGGATGATGACCGAGTACAGAGCAGCGGCTTCCATAACCCGCTTCCACTCTTCGGCCGTACCTCTCCAACCCCAGGAAAGTAGTGTGTAGAGGGTCTTATACCAACCCTTCATGCGTGGCCGAGCGATCCCCAGGTCGGGCACCAGGGTGACGTACAAAAAGAGCACCGAACCGGTCAGGTAGGTCGATACGGCGAACACGTCCCACATCAACATACTCTTGAAGTTGGGCCACAGCAATCGGTTGTTGGGCACCGGCAGCATGTAGTAGAACAGCTCCGTCCGCCCCATGTGGATCAGAGGGAACGAACCGGCGGCCGGCAGAGTGAAGAGGGTGATCACCTCGGCCACTCGGGTTACCGCCGATTTCCACTCGGCCCCGGTCAACCGGAGCAGGGCCGAGATGAGTGCACCGGCGTGGGCCACACCAATCCAGAAAACGAAGGTGATGATGTACCCACCCCAGTAAACCGGGATGTGCAGTCCGGTCTGTCCCAGACCGTAATACATCTGCCCGGCAAACGCCAAGGCTCCGATCAAGATGGCGCACAACGAGAGGAGAATTACGATGTTGCTCCGCCAACCGGACTTACCGATCGGCTCGAAGCAGGCGTCGTATATCTCCGGTATGGAGACCTCCGCAGCGCGAAAATTCTTATTCACGTGACTCATGTTCTATATACCGTCCTATTGGGCTCCAGGGGTGGCTGTCAATGCCGGCGTGGAAGCCGGAGCCGCCGCCGCGGGCGTCGAGGTCTCTACCGGCGTGGGCTCCACGGCCGGAGTGGGAGAATTTTCGGGAGTCGGCTGATGGCCACCGTGATCGTGACCGGCGTGACCGTCTCGCCTTTGAACTTCACCCAGCGGAGCTACCGGTTCTAGAGCCGAGGGGTCCCGCTCCGGTCGCAGATAGATGACGTTCGGCCTGGTGTCGTGATCATTGTGCACCAGCACCGACCGGTGCTTGTTCTGATTGAGATTGCGAGACACACTGGACTCGGGATCGGTCAACAACCCGAAAACCAGAGCCTCCGAAGCGCAGGCCTGGACGCAAGCAGGGCGGACCTCACCGTCTAGTATCTCGCGATTCTCAACTTTCGCATCGACGTTGCCCCGGCGGATCCGCTGCACACAGAAGGTGCACTTCTCCATAACGCCTTCCTGACGTTGGGTGACGTCGGGATTCAGCAACTTCTCCATCGGAGTAGGCCACTTGGGATAGACGAAGTTAAACATACGAACGTGGTACGGACAGTTGTTTCCGCAAACCCGGGTGCCGATACAGCGGTTGTAGATCTGACCGTTCAATCCGTCGTGCGTATGAACCGATGCAAACACCGGGCAAACCGATTCACAGGGCGCCGCTCCGCACTGTTGGCACAGCATCGGGATAAAATCTACCTGCACGTGTGGGAAGTGACCGTGGTGGATGCGCTCGATGCGAAGCCAATCCATCAGCCGACCCATCGCGGCCTGCTCGGCGCCGACGACGGCGATGTTATTTTCGGCGCGACACGCGATCACACAGGCTTTGCAGCCCGTACACTTGTCGACGTCTACCGTCATTCCCCACTGATATTTACCGTGGAACTCTTGCATGATTTCTCCTTATTACTCCGGCAAAACGTGTCGGGGCAGATTGTAGACCCGCTCGTCGAAGGTAGCGAGGAGACGTGAGCCCTCTTCCTTCTTCAGAGTGGCGCCGGCAGTGGCGGAAGAAAAATACTCCCCACCACCCGTGCTACCATCGAGTAGCGTCTTCGGATTTGAGCCTTCCGAAACCCATCCGATCTCACTGACAGCCCCGTGGGGCTTCAGCCTCTGGCCTCGGCCCGAGGGAATGCCCACGGATTTCGGATGAATGAAGGGACTGAGATAGGCGGAACCCTTGATCACTTTATCACCCACGGTGACGGAAACCCGGTCGTGGCGCTTGACGCCTAATCCGGCCGCCACCGAGTGCCCAATTTCGATCCAGGAATCCCAAACCACGGTGGTCATAGCGTCCGGCATCTCCTGCATCCAGGGGCGGTCAGCCATATGCCCGTCACCCAGGTGGGTCGGCAAGATGATGAAGTTCAAGCCTTCGCCGGACACCTCTCCCAACTTCGATGGCTCGAGGGGAGAAACGCCTTCGAAAACGTTGTACCCATCGGGAGCCGTACCTGCGTTCTCGGTAGCGGGCGGAGGGAAAGCGGCCTCGTGACCATAGATCGAGTCAGGCTCTCGCTCCCAGTGACCTCCCCGAACCAGCAGGTCCTCCCACTGCTCCTCGGTCAACTCCCGTTGCAGAAACTCCCGGGGATTGGTCTTCTTGTTGCCCAAGCTGACCTTCAGCTCATCCGCCAACTCCAGCATGAAGCCGAGGGCAGACACCGCATCGGGGATCTGGTTTTTCACAGCCGGCTGAGCCAGGCCGTACCAGCTTCCCTGAGGAGACTTCACAAGTAGATCGCCCCAGTCTTCCATCCAGGTGCGCAAGGGGATCGTCATGCCCTTATTGGTGTTGTTCACCTCGGTCGTATCGTTGGGCATAGTCGCCAGGACGAACTTATTCTTAACGCCTTTGAACGACTCTTCCAACCAGGGAAAACGGTAAACGAGGTCCACGTTGTGCACCACTACCATCTCTGCTCCCTGAAGGGCACCGGAAACTTCCGCGTCGTTGATGAAAAGATCCCCGGGAGACTTTTTGTTACCGATCAGAAGATCAGGCTCAAAGGTTGTCACATCGCCGTTCAGCATCTTAGTGATGGTGTGGGCGAGGTAGACGGTGGTTTCCCCATTGACTCCTTGAAACCCACCTACAACCAGCGGCGATCTTGCTTCTACCAGACGGTCCGCGAGTTTATTCAGCTTCTTGGCAAAATCAGCCCGATGAGCCTCCTCGATCCCACACTTCTCAGCAGCTTCTTCGGGAGTGATCGCAGCCCAGGAAGGAAAGGCGCCCTTGCCCTTCTCGCTCAAAAGCTTACCCAGAGCGCCCAGTACATAGGGCTCACTACCAGAGATCACGGGTTCCCACACGTCCGAGTTGGCATCGGTGGGATTCATCCGAGAAGAGAACGACACCATCTTGCCCCGCAGACGCCCGGGGGTTCTACGAAACCTCCCGAAGGCCCAACCGGTCCGAGTAGGAGCGTAGCTCTCTTGAAGAAGGTTGCTACCCACCGTGACCAGATAGTCCCTGTTTTCCAGGTCGGCCAGCGGCAGTTCGGCCCGACCGGTCACCGCTTTCAATATGCGGCGCTCGGCCATGGAGTGATGGGAGTCACACACCCAGATTTTACCGCCCAACTTCTGGGCCACTTCCACCACGGCATCTCCCAGACTGCCGCACAGGCGGTCCACTACGAAAAGTGGACTCTTGCTGCGCGAGGCCAACTTGGCCACTTCCGCAGCAACCGTGGTATCACCAGCCGAAGCACCCTTCAACCGGGCCGGATGATAGAGAGTGGTCAGCCCCGAAACGGCAGCCGAAGTGGCCGTTCCTTTAGAGAAAAAGTGCCCCGCGATTCCAATAACGTGAATCGCGCGATTCTCCACGGTCTTCACCGACACCGCGCAGTCCGAGCGCAACTCGGTGCACGTGCTGGCCCAAAAACTCGGCTCTCCCAGCAACTTGTACTCGGGCATCTGATACTGACTGACAAGCCCGTGCTCGACAGGTCGACCGCAGGCCGAAAAGCTCAAAGCCGATGCCGAAAGCAACCCTACTTTTAAAAAGTCTCGCCTATTGAATTTCATTGTTTTGTTCCCAGCCCAACCTTAGTAATGGCAAGCCGTGCAGTCTTGAGAGGCACCTCTATCGCGGTGACAAGACACACACCAGCCCATGGTAGGCTTCTGCTTCATCTCGAAATTTTCGTAACTGTAGTTGGCTACGTCGCCGTGGCACTCCGTGCAATCCAGTCCCGCGTTGATGTGAATCTTATGCGGAAACTTCACGTGTTCGGGCAAGTCGTAGTACTTAAACCAACGGACTTCGCGGTGCTCATCCACGTAATCTTTGATCAGAGTCTTTACGCCCGGGCGCAGAGCATCCAGATTCGAACGGTCGGGCAGCGCCGCCAGATCGTGAGCCTTGTCACCCGCCATCCCCCGGTGACACTGCCAGCAGTCGGTCACGGAAGGCACCCCGGCCTGGTAACCTTCCTCGGTTCCCCGGTGACAATACTGACACTCTATACCGGCGGCCACGTGCTTGTCGTGGGGAAACGGGATGGGTTGATCAACAGTAGAATAATACCCGCGATAATTTATCTCGGTGAACAGCGTCAAACAAAGCACGACTATCGCTGGTGCCAGCAAAACGCCCCTTACCAATAATTTTTGAAGTTTTTCAGGTGCCATGGAGGCTATTTCCCTTACTACGTGCGCGCCTACGCGCATATTATAAATGTGCGCTGCCGACAGTCACGCCCCTACTGACGACAGAACAAACAACGGAGATTGTGAAAAATCTCACAAGCTCGGCCTTTGGACAGGGTATTTCAAATTCCTCCCCTGCCATTTTGCAAATTTGTCACACCTTGGACAGCCCTTGAAAAGCGCTGTTTTCAGGCGTGAATCGCCCGGTCTTCCACGTCTAAACAGGCCTCTTTCATGACCTCCGTCAGAGTGGGGTGGGCATGACATATTCGGGCCAGGTCCTCCGACGACGCCCCAAAGCTCATAGCCACAACAGCTTCGGAGAGCAGATCGCCGGCATGAGGGCCTACCAGGTGGACTCCCAGGATCCGGTCCGTTTTCTCATGCGCCAGGATTTTAACCAGGCCATCGGTTTCGCCGATCGCCTTGGCCCGCCCATTGGCCATAAAGGGGAAGCGCCCTACCTTGAAAGGCACGCCCTCTTCTTCCAACTCTTCCGAGGTCTTGCCAACCGAGGCTACCTCAGGATGGGTGTAAACGATGGCTGGAATCGTGTTGTAATCGATGTGCCCGACCCCCGTCTTCAGCATCTCGGCCAGGGCCACCCCTTCTTCCTCGGCCTTGTGGGCCAGCATGGGCCCACCGATCACGTCGCCGATGGCGTAAACTCCGGGGACCGAGGTCTGAAACTTTTCATCCACCTGGATAAATCCACGCCGGTCTCGAACGACTCCCAGCTCTTCCAGGCCGAGCCCCTCAGAGAAGGGCCGTCGCCCCACCGCCATCAGCACCCGGTCGCAGACCACGTCTTCGGAGTCGGCGATCTTCACGTGGCACTGCTCGTCCTTGATCTCGATCCCCTCAACCCGAGCCCCCAGCTGAAACTTCATCCCTTGCTTCATCAGTATCTTTCGAGCCGCCTCGGCGATCTCGGCATCCGAACCCGGAAGGATCCGGTCGAGGTACTCCAGGACCGTAACCCGAGCGCCAAGCCGGCTCCAAACCGAGCCGAGTTCCAGGCCGATGGCTCCGGCCCCGATCACCACCAGGTGTCCGGGAACCTCGTCGTACTCCAGAGCCTCGGTGCTACTGCCCACGTAACGACCGTCGATCTCCACCCCCGGCAAGCTGGCCGGTTCGCTCCCGGTGGCGATGATGATGTGCTTGGCGGTCAGCTCAAGAGCACCGTCACCGGTATCCACCTGCAGCCGACCCGGAGCGGTCAAGCGAGCCGCACCCTGGATCCCCGCCACTTCATTCTTCTTGAGAAGACTCCCGACGCCCCGGCCCAGGGTCTGAACCACCCGGTTTTTACGCCGCTGCATAGTGGCCAAATCCACCTGGACTTCCGGCACCACGATCCCGTGAGACTTAAAAGACTCCTTGGCCTGGTAGAGGAGTTCACTCGATTCTAGAAGCGCCTTAGACGGGATGCATCCAACCCGCAAACAGGTTCCACCGAAGATCTTGTTCTTGTCGATGCAAGCCACCTTGAACCCCAGTTGGGCGGCTCGAATAGCACAAACATAGCCGCCCGGACCACCCCCGACCAGCACCACGTCATAATTCTCTGCCATAACTTCCTCCTAGACCTCCAACAACATGCGAGCCGGGTCTTCGATGGCGTTCTTGACCGTGACCAGAAACGAAACGGCTCCTTTGCCATCGATGATGCGATGGTCATAAGAGAGTGCGAGGTACATCATGGGACGAATCTCTACCTTGCCGTTGACCGCCACTGGTCTATCCACAATATTGTGAAGGCCCAGGATCCCTGACTGGGGCGGATTCAGGATAGGCGTGCTCATCATGGAACCGTAAACCCCGCCATTGGAAATGGTGAAGGTACCGCCCTGGAGGTCGTCAAGGGTCAGCTTCATAGTGCGGGCCTTCTCGGCAAGCTCCTTGATCCCCAACTCTATTCCGGCCAGGGAGAGATGATCGGCTCCCCGCAGGACCGGTACCACCAGTCCCTTAGGTGTACCCACGGCCACTCCGATGTCGTAATGGTTCTTGTACACGATGTCGGTGCCTCGAATCTCGGCATTGACCGCCGGAAACTCCTTGAGAGCTTCCACGCTCGCCTTCACGAAGAACGGCATCAATCCGAGTTTTATGCCATGCTTGTCGATAAAAGGCTGCTTGTAGCGGGCCCGCAACTCCATGATCGCCGACATATCCACCTCATTGAAGGTGGTCAGGATGGCGGCGGTTTGTTGAGCGGAAACCAGACGCTCGGCGATCTTCCGGCGCAAGGGGCTCATGGGGACCACTTCTTCTTCACCCGGGCCCGTTGGATCTGGCCCGACCGGCTCACTGGGAGCGGCTTTCGGTTGGGAGGCCTTGGGCCTGGCGGGAGCCGAGGCCGTCTTTTGGCCCTGCAGATGCTCCATCACATCCTCTTTAAGAATGCGACCTCCTTTACCGCTGCCCTCAACCTGCCCGGGGCTCAGGTGGTTCTCCTCCAGCATTCGCCGAGCCGCAGGACTAACGATCGGGTCCTCAGACTCCGACTCTGCCTGCGAACCGGTACCGGCCTTCACCTCGGCTTCAACTTTCTTCGCCGGGGCTCCGGCTCCGGCCTCAAGTTGGGCGATCACTTCACCAATATCTGCCTCCTGGCCGGGGCCTTTCAGAATCTCGCTCAAGACTCCGCTCACCGGGGACGGCACTTCCACGTTGATCTTGTCTGTCTCAAGGATCACCAGAGTCTGGTCTTCCTGAACGCTATCGCCCTCCTCTACCAGCCATTCCGAAATAACCACGGTGGATATCGACTCCCCTGCCGGGGGTACCTTCAATTCCATATCACTTTCCTTTCGACAAACATTTTCTATCCGGGCACCGCTCTATAGAACGCCTGCTCGATGATGCCCTGCTGTTCGATCTTGTGAGAGGCCGAAGAACCGGTGGCGGGCGAACTGGATTCCGGACGGCTGATGGTGAGAAAGGGGAAGCGATCAAACACGCTCTCTCCAAAGCGCAGCCTCATATAGTTCTGGGCCCCCATGTTTTCCGGCTCCTCCTGGACCCAGATCACCGGGGTCCCGCGCACGTAGGGCGAAAGCGCGGTCTTTAGCTCCTCCCCGGGGAAAGGATAAAGCTGCTCTACTCTCACGATGGCCACATCCTCGCGTCCCGTTTCCTGGCGGTAGGAGTCAAGATCGTAAAACACCTTGCCGGTGCACAATAAAATCCGTTTGACCTGACCGGACTCGGAAAGACGCTGGTCCGGGATCACCCGGTAGAAGGCTCCCCTGGTGATCTCGGATAAACTTGAGACGCACTCCGGGTGTCGCAGCAGGCTCTTGGGCGACATGATGACCAGCGGCTTTCGAATCGACCGGTGCATCTGCCGGCGTAGGCAGTGAAAGAGTTGCGCCGGGGTGGTCAGATTGACCACGCAAATATTGTCCTCAGCGGCCTGCTGCAGATAGCGTTCGAGCCGAGCGCTGCTGTGTTCGGGACCCTGCCCTTCGAATCCGTGAGGAAGCAGCATCACCAGGTGGTTCAATTTATTCCACTTGTCTTCGCTGCTGGAGATGAACTGGTCGAAAATCACCTGAGCCACGTTGGCGAAGTCGCCGAACTGGGCTTCCCAGATCACCAGGCTGTCGGGTGAGTCCAGACAGAAGCCGAACTCATAACCCAAGACCGCCGTTTCCGTGAGGGTCGAATTCCAGACTTGAAAGCGCGCTTGTTCATCGGCAACGAAGTTCAGGGGAATGTGCAGGTCAGAAGTTTTGTAATCCACCAGAACGGCGTGCCGGTGGCTAAAGGTCCCTCGGGCCACGTCCTGACCGGTCAGGCGAACCGGATAACCTTCCGCCAGAAGGGAGGCATAGGCCAGATTTTCTGCGGTCCCCCAATCCAATGGTCTTTCCTCGCCGGCCGCGTCAGCCCGACGCCGGAGGACCGCCCTCTCGGTTTTCGGATGACAGTTGAAACCTTCCGGTACCTGAGAGAGCCGGAGCAAATACTCTTTGGCCTTTTGCTCATCGATGGTGGTCTTGACGTCGGGTACGTTGGAGTCCTTGCCTCCGGAATAGTTCGACCACAAGCCCCGTCGATTCTCTCTCTCCTGGTAAGCCTGGTAATCAAATTCCGGATCTCGGGCCTTCTCCAACTCAGATTCCAAGTATTCCCGACGCTGCTTGGCGATCTCTTCGGCCTCTTTCTCGGTGATTTCACCGTAAGAGATCAGGCTCTGGAGATAGGAATCACGGACCGATTGCTTGGCTCGAATCTGGCGATACATCTCCGGTTGTGTGACCGTGGGGTCATCGCCCTCGTTGTGACCATGACGGCGAAAGCAGTACATGTCGATCACCACATCCTTACGAAAGGTGTGGCGAAACTCCATGGCAAGCCAGGTGGCCAAGGCCACCGCCTCGGGGTCTTCGCCGTTGACGTGAAAGATCGGGATCTGAAGCATCTTGGCTACATCGGTACAGTAGTGGGAAGAACGCGCCTGGTCGGGCCCCGTGGTGAAACCGATCTGGTTGTTGAGGATGATGTGCAGAGTACCACCGGTGCGAAAGCCCGGCACTTCACTCATGTTGAGCATCTCTTGCACCACACCCTGACCGGCAAAGGCGGCGTCTCCGTGAATGATCACACCCATCACCCGATTGAAGCGCTCGGTGAAGCGGTCCTGTCGGGCTCTGACCCGGCCCAGAACCACCGGCCCCACGAACTCCAGGTGAGAGGGGTTGAAGCAAAGGCTGAGTTCGATCTCGTGGCCGGCTTCGGTGGTCCAGATGGAACTGGAGCCGAGGTGATACTTCACGTCGCCCCGCCCGAACGAGCGCTGGGGATCCCGGTCCTCAAACTCTCGAAAAACCAGAGCCGGACTCTTGTCCATGATATTGGCCATCACGTTGAGACGGCCCCGATGAGCCATGCCCAGCACGATATCGGTCACCTCGTGTTGACCCGCTTGCTCCAGAGCCAGGTCCAGGAGAGGGATCAACGACTCGCCACCCTCCAGGCCGAAGCGCTTGGCACCCACGTATTTCTTGGCTAAGAACTCTTCGAAGATGGTGGCGTCGGTGAGCCGAGTGAGGATCCGCAACTGAGTTTCCCGGCGAAGGGAAAGCTTGTTGCGGGTGGTCTCCATCTTTTCCTGGAGCCAGAACTTCGGCTCCGGGTCGTCGATGTGCATGTACTGAACCCCGATGGCTCGGCAGTAAGTGGAGTGCAAAAACTCCAGAATCTCCCGCAACTTCAGTCGCTCGTGGCCAATGCAGGTCGCCGAAAAGGTGAGATCGAGGTCAGACTCGGTCAAGCCGTAGTGGCCGAGTTCTAGTTCGGAAAAGCTCTCGCTTCGTCGGCTCAAGGGATCGAGTTTGGCGATCCGGTGACCGCGTACTCGAAAAGCCCGAATCAGCTGATCCACCTTCTCTTGCTTGTAGATATCGGCACTCCCGAACAGATCGGCAGCGGCAGTCGAACCGCGTGATCCACCTGCTGCAAAGAGTGAAGCCGGTTGAAACGAGGGACCCATGGGAAGCCCGTTGGACATCCCCTCGGTCTCGAAATAATTCCGCCAGGCGTGATCCACCAAATCGGGGTCGCGCCGGAAATCCTGGTAAACCTGCTCCACGAAGGCGAGGTTGTCGGGGTTTATCATGCTCTAATCTCCATTGGGATGCGGTAGGTTCATTTTGGGATCAGGAGACGGAGTATCCCCCGGTACCGTCTCGTCGGGTCTGCGAAACAAGACCAACTCCTCGGAGAGGGTTGGGTGGACCGCGAACGTCTCGTCAAGGTGTTTTTTGGTGGCACCCGCGACGAGACACGCGGAGAGGATTTGGATCAACTCTCCACATTCCGGACCTATCAGGTGGCAACCTAGCAGTTTGTTGTTGTCACTGGCGACCAGCAGTTTGAGCATGGCCTTGTCCTGGTGATCGGGAAGGGTATACTTCATGGGACGAAAGCTGGTGCGATAAATTTCAAAGCCCACCCCTTGCTTGCGCAGATAATCCTCGGAAAATCCTACAACGGCGGCCGGTGGAGAGCTGAAAACAGCGGTGGCCACGCAAGAGTAGCTGAAGTCGAGCGGTTGATCGTTGAACCAGTGCTCGGCCAGGGCCCGGCCCTCGGCGATGGCGACCGGAGTAAGTTCCCAGCGGCGAATGCAATCACCGATGGCAAATATGCTCGGAACCGAGGTCTGGAACTTTTCATCGACCACGACCTCTTGCCGCGACCCGATCTCAACCCCCACTTCGGACAACCCGATTCCTTCAACCCGGGGGGTTCGTCCGGTGGCCATCAAGACCTGGTCAACCTGCAGAGTGCCGGCGGGCTCCATCGTCACCTGCAAACTGCCGTCGGACCGCTTTTCGATCTTGACCGGCTTGGCTCCGGTGTGGAAGTGAACGCCCTGTTTTTCCATCTCCTGCTGCAGATGGCGGCGCACGTCGACATCGAAGCCCGGCAACACGTAGTCGGAGCGAAAGCTCTGGTGCACCTCGGCGTCCAGGCCCCGAAAGATACCGGCAAACTCTGTTCCGATGTACCCGCTTCCCACGATCAGAATGCGTCTCGGAAATTCTTCCAACCAGAAGACCTGATCGGAGGTGATGGCGTGTTCCTTTCCCTCTATTCCCGAAGGGATCCAGGGCTTACCGCCTACCGCCAGCAAGATCCGTTCGGCGGTCACCGTCCGGCCGCCCACCTTCACGGCGTGAGGCCCACTGACCACTCCGGTCTCATTGAACTGGGTCACCCCGTTGCCGCTCATCGCTTTATCATAAAAGCCCCGCAAGCGGGCCAGCTCCCGGGTCACGTTCTCGACCAGGGTGGGCCAGGAAAAGGTGGGCTCGCCCGGCTCCCAGCCGTAGGCCGGCATGAGCGCTCTAGCGCGCCCAAACTCGGAGGCGTAGACGAACAGCTTCTTGGGGACGCAGCCGCGGTTTACACAGGTCCCACCCCACTGGTTGTCTTCACAGACAGCCACCCTGGCACCGTGTTCGGCAGCCCGTCGGGCAGCCGCCACGCCGCCCGAGCCTCCCCCCAAAACGAGAAGATCAAAATCGAACTGGGACATACCTGGCCTGCCTTTGGTTCTGGGAGAGATAATCCTCTATCTATCGGGGTGGTTATTTTTTTGGGGGGGGGGGTTCGCCCGCCCGTGAGCACGGCAATTTTCTTACAATCTTTTAACACCTATAATACCCCTCTCCACCTTTCTCCCACGCTCTGATACTAGGGCCTGTGGACATTTGGCATTCCGAGCCAAACGCAGGACATTTTTCTCCTCCTGGAGTGGAATTTTCTGTGGAATAGTGGACCTATTTGAGGAAAATTTCGCTTCAGGAGGTGGAA
>Ga0172382_10007326_pt1 | contig 15690 bp, 11 predicted proteins | sample Leawel138RmetaG_FD_122245 | JGI IMG/M metagenome (GOLD analysis project Ga0172382, IMG submission 122245) | Leachate microbial communities from a municipal landfill in Southern Ontario, Canada - Leachate well 138R metaG | ecosystem: Engineered > Solid waste > Landfill > Unclassified | place...
ACTTTTCCCTATTTCCTTTTTTCTTTTTCCTTTTCTTTACCGTATATTTCCGCCATGGAACAAGATCAAAAAACAGTCCGCGTCCGCTTTGCCCCCAGCCCTACCGGTCACCTGCATATCGGCGGGGTCAGAACGGCGCTTTTCAACTACCTTTTTGCCCGTCAGAACCGGGGCGTTTACTGCCTGCGCATTGAAGATACGGATAAGGAACGCTCCACGGATGAAAATACCCGGGAAATCCTGGAGGCACTGGACTGGCTGGGACTCTCGCCGGATGAGGCACCGGTCATTCAGAGCGCACATATCGGCGAACACCGGGCTGCCGCAGAACAACTTCTGCGGGAAGGCAAGGCTTACCGCTGTTTCTGCAGCCGGGAACAGCTGGAATCCGACAAGGCCGCCGCGGAAGCGGCGCACGAGGCTTACCGCTATAGCGGACGTTGCCGGGACCTGAGCCGATCCGAGATCGATGCAAAGATCAAAGCCGGTCTCCCCTATACGATCCGCTTCCGGGTGCCGGAAGGCATTACCCGTTTCAAGGACATGGTTTATAAGGATATTCAGGTCAGCAACGCCGAGATCGACGATTTTATCATCCTGCGTTCGGACGGGACACCCGTTTACCAGCTTTCTGTGGTCGTCGATGATGCGCGCATGGGCATCAGTCACGTGATCCGCGGCGAAGACCATCTTTCCAATACCCCCAAACAGATCCTGCTGTACCTGGCGCTCGGATTGCCGGTACCGCGCTTCGGCCACCTGCCCCTGATCCTTGCAAAGGACGGCAAACGGCTCTCCAAACGGCATGGCGCGACCGCCGTCGACGAATTCAGGGCGATGGGATTCCTGCCGCAGGGACTGCTGAACGGACTGGCACTGCTGGGCTGGGGGGACAATATGCCCAAACCGGTTTTTGATCTTAATGAACTGACCGAAAGGTTCAATATCAATAATGTCAATAAAAAAGGTGCGATCTTCGACATCGATAAACTGAAATGGATCAACGGCCAGCACCTGTCCCGCAGGGATGCCGCGGAGATCTGGCCCTACGTCAAAGCCCTATGGCTGAAAGCATCATGGATAGGTACGGATTTCCCTGACGAAAAAGGTATCGCTTACACCGCGCTTTTAAAGTCCCGTATGCGCATGCTGAACGACTTTCTTGACTATGCCGGATACCTGTTCCGCGACCCTGAAAGCTACGACGAAGCGGCAGTGGATAATTACCTGAAGGCTGCCGATATGCCGGAACATATTTCCGCACTCTTCTCCGCCTTCCGCAACTGTCTTTCTTTTACTCGGGAGACCGCCGAAATTGCTCTGCGTAACTGCACCGAATCCCGGGGATTGTCCGCCGCCGCACTGATCCACCCCCTGCGCCTGGCCTTGACGGGCTTTTCGGTCAGTCCCGACCTCTTCACTATTGCTGAACTGTTGGGTAAGGAGACCGTACTGCGGCGCCTCGGAAATCTGCTTTCAAAACTGCTTAATGCATAAGTCTGACCCCTCCAATTTCAATCCTCTTCAGTGTTTCAATTTCCAGACTGATATGTTGTAAGTATATTATTACCAACTAATTATCCATATTATACCCTGTGATCCGGATCACAGGAAAAATTTTGGGGATGACAGCGGCCTTGTTTTTCCTTATTTTGTCCCCAAGAGAGGAGGACGATCATGGAAAAACGCCTATTTTTCCTATTACAATGTCTTGGGACCCTGCTTTTCGGGCTGCCCCAGGCCTGGATCAATGAGGTGCATTATGACAATACCGGTACCGATGTTGACGAGTTTGTCGAAGTCGTTGTAGCTTGTCCTGAAAACTGCAGTCTGGGTGATCTGACGCTGTATATGTACAACGGTTTCGACGGCCGGCCCTATTGTCTGGAATGTGTTATCGACTTCGTTCCCGGGGAGCGCATCGGTCCCTATCAGTTTTATACTTGGTATCAGGGCGGTATTCAGAACGATATGGAAGGAATGATCCTGGTCTACCACGATACGCTGGTGGATATCATTGCCTATGAGGGCAGTTTTTACGGGACTCACGAACCGGCGCTGGGACTACTTTTCCCGGATGTCGGCGTCGCGGAAACGGCAAGCAGTCCACTGGGCGGCAGTATTTACCTCAGCGGATTCCCGGGCGATCCCTGGGTTTATTCTACAGAAGCCACACCCGGAAATCCCAATCCGGGACAGGTCCTTGATGAGGTGCCTACACCCGTCCGGGTGTCACAATTCACTGCTGAAATGAACACAAAATCGGTTGTTCTTCGTTGGCGCAGCGAAACGGAACTTGAAAACGCATGTTGGCATCTGTACCGCAACGGCGATCTCCTGCATTCCTGCGAAGGAGCCGGTACCGTCAATCATCCCGTTGAATATGTTTTTCAGGATAAAACGGTCCGGAGCGCCACCCGCTATCGTTATGTTCTATCCCACTGTGATTACGGCGGCAGGGAGATTTTTCTCGATTCCCTCCGGATAGTCACAACCGCCGGGAACAACCATTCTCCGCTTTTCAGACTGAATCTTCCCTTTCCCAATCCCTGTAATCCTCAAAGCACCCTGAATCTGAAGATTGAAGAAGCGCTGCAGCTGGAGATCTTGCTTTACGATCTTTGCGGACGGCGGGTCCGGGAGATCTTCCGTGGAAAGTGCCGGGCCGGCGAGGTGACGATTCCAATCACGTTCGAGAATCTGCCCAGCGGACGCTATATTCTACTATGCAGTTCGGACTATCAGCGTGAATACCGCATGATCACCCTGCTGAAATAATAATTCCGATAAGAGCTTTTATACAATCCGTATGATCGCATAGTCGTCACTGCCTTGGACCGAAGTGCCGAACGCAAATGCAGCTTCGTTTTTAAAAAGAACGTGCTGCAGTAAGCGCCGGCGCTTTGGTTTTTGTCCCCGCTTTCCTTTTCCCGGTGTTTTAATCTTTTGACTTCCTGCATTTCATCGTATATTTCCGCATGATAAAGCGCTTCTATATTGAGACATACGGATGTCAAATGAATGAATACGACAGTGAACTGCTGTCGGGAATATTGCTCAATGCCGGATATCGCAACAGCCTAGATCCCGAACAGGCGGACGTCATTCTGCTGAATACCTGCAGTGTCCGGGAACATGCGGAACAAAAGATCCACTCGCGCCTTGGGGAACTCAAACAGATCAAAGAGCGGCATCCCGGCATTAAGATCGGACTCCTGGGATGCATGGCGCAAAATGTGCGGAATGAGATCTTAAGAAACAAACCTTATGTCGATCTTATCCTGGGGCCGGACGCTTACCGCAATATTCTTGAACATATTGAAAGCACAAAGAAACACAGCGCTGACACAAAGCTCTCAAAATATGAGGTATACGAAGATCTCTTTCCTGCCCGGAAAGGCGGAGTTAATGCATGGATATCCATCTCGCGCGGCTGTGATAAATTTTGCGCCTATTGCATTGTACCCTATACGCGGGGCCGCGAGCGCAACCGTAAGCTTTCGGGCATTCTAGAAGAAGCCCGGACTGCCGTCAGGAACGGATTCCCGGAGATCACCCTGCTGGGACAGAATGTCAACTCCTACCGGGATGCGGACAAACGCTTCCCCGATTTACTGCGTTCGCTGGCGGAGCAGGTCCCGGGCCTCCGGCGTATCCGCTACACCTCTCCGCATCCCCGCGATGTGGACGAAGCGCTTATGCAAGTCCATGCCGAATATAAGCCGCTGATAGCCAATCACATTCATCTCCCGCTTCAGGCAGGCTCCAATGCCGTACTCGCGGCAATGAACCGCAGTTATACGCGTGAACATTATTTAAAACTTGTAGAAATGATCCGGAGCTTTGTCCCGGATATGGCGATCAGTACGGATATCATTGTTGGCTTTCCCGGTGAAAGCGATGCCGATTTCCGGCAGACGCTCGACATCATGCAGCAGCTTCGTTTTGATTCCGCTTTCACGTTCAAATACTCTCCCCGTCCGCACACCCGTGCCTGGAAGTTGCATGATGATGTCAGCGAAGCGGAAAAAGCTTCCCGTTTGACGGAACTGATCACGCTGCAGAAGAAGCACACCCTTCAGCGAAACCGCGCCATGATCGGCAGGGAAGTCGAAGTGCTGGTGGAATCCGGGAGCAAGCGCCGTCCCGAGGAAATGATGGGCCGCACATCCTGCAACAAGGTACTGGTCTTTCCCAGGGAACAATACCGCAGGGGAGATCTGATACGACGCAAAGTCACACAGGCACGCGGTGTTACGCTCATATCAAGACCGGATGAGAACGAATGACGCAATACCGCAAAAAATACGATCAGGCCTTCCGTCGAATGACAACGCAGCAGTTCCAGACGGAAAGGGAATTTTCCCTGAGCGAGAACGACATCTTTAAAAACGGTGAATTCAATCACCGTACCCATCTTTTTCTCGGCTGTTACTCCCCCACCGTGATCAATAATATGTTCAAACGCTACGGCGTCAAAGAATACTTTGAACAAAAGGGAATACCCAATGTTTCCTGGCACATCAATATGGATGATCCCTATGTCCACCGCTTTATGATGCTATCCGAAAAAAACGGCACCCGGCATAAACTGATCGAACTGGTCATGCAGCGCAAGAACCTGAAATTGCCGCTGGAAAAGGATCACTACCTGAACCTGGAATTTCTGCACATCGAATGGCTGATGATGCAGAATCCCTATAAGGCTTTCCGCAAGGATAAACCGCCTTTGCCGGGACAAAAGGCTCCGGGGCTGGGGATCGGCATGCATATGCTGCAGATCCTGCTGAATTTGGCAAAACGCAGCAATACGCACGGAATTATCAACTCCCCCAATTATCTCCACACCGCATTGTTCTTTTCCCGGGCTTTTCATTTTATGGATCCCCGGATCGAAGCCTTTATGTTGAATATCAAACAGCAAATGCTGCCTCTCTACAGTTATTATACCCTGAGCTGGGCGGATGAATACGGTGCGCTGCAGTACAGCCGCAATCATCGTCCCATCGTATGGCGGCCCGCTACCATGATCGCTCCCATCAGTCCGCAGGCGAAGAGTTATTTTTATTCCCGGAATTACCGGAAATCCGTCCGCAAAAACCGTAAAAAAATGCGCATCAGTGTAAATATGCGGAAATATAAAAAGAAGCTCAAAGAACATGGGAAAGCCTAAAGAAGCATGCCTGTTCCTGAACGGAACGGTACCGGATCCGGCTGTTCTGCGGCAGTATTGCCCCCGCAAAACGCTGCGTGTCGCCGCTGACGGCGCTTACGATTATTGCCTGCAGCTCGGTTTTACTCCCGATGTACTGATCGGTGATATGGACTCCGTTCAAAGACTTCCCACCACTGCCGAAACAGAACTGATCCGCGATAGCGATCCGGATTTCGGCGATCTGGAAAAGTGCCTGCGTTATTGCCGGGAAAAATCCGTTAGCGATTTGTATATTTTCGGGGCCGACGGCAAAATGACCGATCACTTTCTAATCAATATCGTCACACTCGCACAATATGCGAAAACAATGCGTATCAATATCTATACCCGTGATGAACAACTGCATTTTTTAAGCGCCGGATATCATCAATTCCGAACCCGAAAAGCGCAGCGCTTTTCCCTGCTGGCAATGGAGGCTGTGAGCGGACTTATACTGGAAGGCGCTCTCTACCATTGCCCCGGCGGTCTGCTCTTACCGGGTTCACGGGGACTCGGTAACTCCTGTACCGGAACGGAAATGGGGATCCGCTTTGATGCCGGACTCCTCTTATTTATGACCGGATTGTCATGAAGATGCAACTTCACCCGATCGATTATGCGATCATTGTCCTTTATATCATTTTCCTTTTTCTGATCGGATTTATACGGAGAAAACGCCGTTTTAAGGGAGAAGATTTTCTTCTTTCCGGAAGGCGACTGACCCTGCCGGTCTTTGTGATGACCCTGGTCTCTACCTGGTACGGCGGGATCCTGGGTATCGGCGAATTCACCTATCTGCACGGCTTATCCAACTGGTTTGTGATGGGCTTTCCTTATTATATTTTTGCATTGATATACGCACTTTTCATTGCCGGACGTATCCGCAGGAACAACGCGGCAACCATTCCGGAACTGATCCGGGAACGTTACGGGAAAACCGCTTCGCTGATAAGCGGATTCTTTGTCTTTATGCTGACGTCTCCGGCGGCCTATCTGCTGATCTCAGGCATTATCATATCCCTGATCACGGGGATCCCCGTTTATCTGGCTTCTCTGCTGATCTTTATTGTGGTTGCCATATACCTTTACCGCAAGGGCTTCGAATCGGTGGTACAATCCGATATACTGCAATTCATGATCATGTTCTGCGGTTTCATCATTCTCTTCCTGGTCCTGGTCAGCCGCTACCCGCCGGCCGAATTTCTCAATCCGCAGACCCTTCCCGAAAAACATCTGACGCTTACGGGTAAGCTCCCCGCAACTTACATTATATCCTGGTTTTTTATCGCACTCTGGACCCTTGTTGATCCCGGATTCCATCAACGCTGTGCCGCCGCAGCTTCGCCAAAAATCGCCCGGAACGGCATTCTGATCAGTATTGCCTTTTGGATCTTGTTCGACTTTCTAACGGTCAGCACAGGTTTATACGCGAGGGCTTTACTTCCTGATATTCAGGCACTTTATGCATATCCATTACTTGCCTCAAATGTGCTCCCCATCGGTCTGCTCGGCTTGTTCATGACCGGGCTGCTGGCTACGGTGATGTCCACGCTGGATTCGCACATTTTTATTTCCGCCCAAACGATCGGCTACGATGTACTCTACTCCCTGCATAAAGGCGATATCCGCAGAAACATCCGCCTGGGTTACCTGTTCTCTGGAATATTCGCCATGCTGTTCATTGTTCTCTTTCCATCCGTTATTTCCATCTGGTATATTGTCGGCACCCTGGTCATTCCTTCCCTGCTCATCCCCGTTCTATCGGCACTCTTCAAGCGTTCCGTGCAGCCGCATATAATCCGTATCCTGATGGTCGGGTCTTTTCTGCTGAGCCTGTCCTGGTTCCTTGCCGGCAGGATCATTGGGAACTATCCCCTGCATATCGAACCATTGTATCCCGGATTGCTGTTCAGTATCCTTTGTTATGCTTTTGGAAGATTAAAGAGAAATTGAGCGGACGAATTCCTCTTTTTCCCTTCAAGATATACCGAAGCGTATCCATTACCAGAATAAATTTCATTTATTCCGTTTTTATATCGAATTTTCGACGACTGTTTATCGCGGTTACAAAATTAATTATTATAATTCAATGATTTTATTTGATTTTTTATTGTTTTTTATTATAAATTTCAGCCTTTAAAATTGGAGTATCAAAATGAGCAAAAAGAAGATCATTCTGGCCTACAGCGGCGGCCTTGACACCACCTGCGCCATTCCCTGGCTGAAGGAGAACGGTTATGACGAGGTGATTTGTTTTTCAGCAAATCTCGGCAGTGAATTTTCACCGGAAGATCTGATCGAGCGCGGAAAGGCGACCGGCGCGTCCAGAGTGTATGTCATGGATCTGCGAAAAGAGCTGGCCAACGAATACCTGATCCGCGGATTGAAGGCTAACGCCGTTTATGAGAATAAATATCTTCTCGCAACCGCTTACGGACGTCCTCTTATTGCCAAATATCTTGTCGATATCGCTCACAAGGAAGGAGTCGGCACCGTAGGACACGGTTGCTCCGCCAAGGGGAACGATCAGGTACGACTGGACCTGGGCGTAAAAATGCTGGATCCCAAATTAAAGATCGTTGCTCCCTTGCGTTACTGGGAACTGAGTTCCCGGGAGTCGGAGATCGATTACGCCATGCGCAAAAAACTCCCGATCAAGCTATCCAAAGAAAAGATATACAGTATTGATCAGAATATCTGGGGTATTGCCATTGAATGCGGGGCGCTGGAAGACCTGCGTAACGAAGCGCCACAGGATTCCTATATGATCACCCGCAAGATCGAAGAAACGCCGGATAAACCCGAATATGTGGAGATCGAATTTGACAGGGGCGTTCCGGTAGCGCTGAACGGCGAGAAGCTGTCATTTCTTGAAATCCTTGAGAAACTGAACCGCATCGCGGGGACGCACGGTGTGGGCAGGACCGATATGGTCGAAGACCGTATCGTCGGCATCAAATCGCGGGAGATCTACGAAGCTCCTGCCGCCTGGACTCTGGTCTTTGCCCACAAAGAGCTTGAAGCCGCCGTTCTTGATCGTGAGACCCTGGCATTCAAAGAGATCGTATCTCAAAAATATGCTCAGCTTGTCTATCAGGGACTTTGGTTTACCCGTCTGCGTCAGAGTCTGGACGCCTTTGTCGAAAAGACTCAGGAACGCGTCTGCGGAACAATTAAAGTCCGTCTCTTTAAAGGCAATATCAGCGTCGCTTCCCGCGATACGCAATACTCGCTCTATAAAATGAATCTCGCCACCTACGGGGATCATGACGAATTCGTACGGGAAAATGCGGAAGCTTTTATTGACCTTTATGCGATGCCCTTTCTGGAAAAGTGAAAAGCGGCACGGATTGCCGGAAGTGTGCGTGTTGAGATGAATTCAGCGCTCAGTGCCCAGTGCTTAAGCAGTATTCGCTGATTTCTTGCTATGCTGCCGGTAAAAAATATATTACATTCCTGTTAATAGTATGGAGGTAAATATGGCAAAAAAACTCTGGGGTGGCCGTTTTACATCACCCATCAACGAGGATTTTGAATCCTTTTCAAGGTCCATACACTATGATGTCCGGCTGGCGGAATACGACGTTTTGCATTCGATCGTGCATGTAAAGGCTCTGTATTACGAAAAATTGCTCACAAAGGATGAAAAACAGTCCCTGAATCATGCATTATCCTCCCTGCTAACCGAGATCCGCGGCGGCACTTTCCGGGCGGATCCGGACGAAGAGGATATCCATTCCGCTGTTCAGAACACACTTGAAAAAAGTGTCGGTCCCCTGGCTTTGAAACTGCATACCCTGCGCTCGCGCAACGACCAGATCGCCTTTGATGTCAAATTCTACTGTCTGACCCGTGCTGCGGCCTTGTCGGTACTTCTGGACGATCTTTGCGTCTCCTTTGAGGATCTCGGCAAGCAATATGCCAATGTCCCCTTTGTCGGCTACACGCATACCCAGCGTGCACAAATTATCCGTTTCCGGGATTATTGCGGGGCGTATGCAGAAATGTTCCGGCGCGACCGCACACGTCTGCTGGATTTTCCCCGGCATCTCAGTCTGCAGATCGGCGCCGGCGCCCTGACAGGTTCCTCCCTATCGGCGGAATCGTATAAAAAGGCAGTCGCGGAACTTGCGGAAGAAGGCATGCTACTTCAGGTCCGGGAACTCCGCAATGCCCAGGATCATGTTTCGGACCGTGACCATGTGATCGAACTTCTGAGCGTCCTGAATATCATTCAAATGCATATCGGACGTTTCTCGGCTGATATGATCCTTTATTCCACAGCGGAATTCGACTATGTGGACCTGCCTGAAGCGTTCTGCACCGGGTCCTCCCTGATGCCCCACAAAAAAAATGCGGACCTTATGGAGCTTCTGCGGGGCTATAGCGGCAGGATCAGCGGAAATCTTACGGAACTGCTGGTCATGATGAAAGGACTGCCCCTGACCTACAACCGCGATATGCAGCTGGATAAAGAGCCGCTCTTTGAGAGCCTTGACATTGTTTTTGAGGAATTGCGCTTTCTGATCAAATTTGTGCCCGGGATCACATTAAAAAGCGAAAAGATCCGGCAGGCTTTGCAGGATGAACATTTTTACGGTGTCGAGATCGCCGAATTCCTGGTCCATCAGGGCCTTGCATTTAAGGATGCGCACGATATTGTCGGCAGACTGATTCGTTATGCCGGCGATGCGAAAATTCCGATCCGGGACATCGCTCCGCGCAAGCTGGCGGAATTCCATGCAAGCCTTAATCCGCAGTCGCTGAAAAAGATCATGACTCCCGAATATGCACTGAAACAACGCAGGTCCGTTTCGGAAGCTCCCGAAGGGAAGGATTGAGCCTGCTTACGGAGCTTCATTTCCGGTATTTCCCAGGGTGCATTTACCCATTCTGAATACTTTCGCAATCGGATCCATCATCTTATAAATCATAATTATATAAATACTCTTGAGATGCTCTTGATTTTTTATGGTAAATAACATCGCTTTTTATTATAATTAAAGCTGAATTGAAACTGAGGATAAAGATGAACATTACGGTATGCATTAAGCAGGTCCCCGGCACTTCCGAAGTCGAAATCGACGAGAAAACCGGCGTATTGAAGCGCGAGGGCGTCGATTCCAAAATGAATCCTTACGATCTCTATGCCATTGAGACCGCTTTGCGCATCAAGGCCGGACAGGAAGCCACGGTCCGGGTCATCAGCATGGGACCGCCGCAGGCGGAATCCGTTATCCGCGAAGCCTACATGATGGGTGCGGATGACGGTTACTTGCTGACGGACAGAAAGTTCGCCGGTGCGGACGTGCTTGCGACCGCTTACGCTTTATCCCAGGGTATCCGCAGTCTGGGCAACAGCGATCTGATCATCTGCGGCAAAATGACCACCGACGGCGATACCGCACAGGTCGGTCCCGAGATCGCCGAGTATCTGAACATTCCCCACGTATCGAACGTCCTGCGTATTCACGAACTCAATGCGAATGCCATTACCGTTGAAATGAACATGGCAGAATCGGTTGAAATACAGGAAGTGCTCCTCCCCTGCCTGATCACGGTCGAAAAAGACATTTATACCCCGCGTTTGCCTTCTTTCCGCTTGAAACTCAAGACCGCAGACCGGCCTGTCAAACGTATTGGCTTTGCCGATCTGGAGGACAAGAATGAAGCGCATTACGGCTTAAAAGGTTCGCCCACTCAGGTCCTGCGTATTTTTCCGCCCCCGGTCAACACCACCAGCGAGCGCTGGGAAGGCGAAGGTAAAGAATTGGGTGAGCGCCTGGCTCAAAAATTACAGGAACTTAAATTCATATAGGTTATGCGCTGAATATGTCAAAGATCATTGTCCACCAGGAAGCCGCAAAAAACAAAAGCAGTGAAGAACTCATCAAGGTCTGTCCCTTTAATGCCATTGAATTTGACGGCAAGCAAATTTCCATCAACGCAGGCTGCCGCATGTGCAAAATCTGCATAAAGCGCTATCCGGATGTTTTCGAGTTTATCAAGGAAGAAGCCGTTAAGATCGATAAATCCCAATGGCGCGGCATCGCCGTATACATTGACCATATTGAAGATTCCATTCACCCCGTCAGTTTCGAACTGATCGGCAAGGCCCGTGAGATGGCCGCAAAAATCGGCCATCCGGTATATTGCCTGCTGATGGGCGACAAGGTCGGCACGATGGCGGAAGAATTGCTTCATTACGGCGCCGATGCGGTGTATGTTTACGATAAACCGGAATTGCATCATTTCCGCATCGAACCCTATACCGCCGTTTTCGAAGACTTTATCAATCGTATCAAACCGTCCATTGTACTGGTCGGCGGCACGACCGTCGGGCGCTCACTGGCTCCGAGGGTCGCTGCGCGTTTCCGCACGGGACTGACGGCGGACTGCACCCTTCTTGATGTTCAGGAAAATACCGATCTGGATCAGATCCGCCCCGCATACGGCGGCAATATCATGGCGCATATCCATACTCCGAACCACCGCCCGCAATTCGCCACCGTCCGTTACAAGATCTTCAACGCACCCGAACGCCGGAGCGAAAAAAGCGGGAAACTCAAATATTTCGATATCGGCGATGAAAAACTCGCCTCCCGGATCCGTGTACTGGAAGTCCGGAAAAAGGAAAAGGTTAAAAGTATTGAAGATTCGGATGTAATTATCGTTGCCGGACGCGCCTTTAAAAAAGAGGAAGATCTTTCCATGGTCTACGAACTTGCCGATCTGCTTGGCGGCATGGTGGCCACGACCCGTCCCCTGATCGAAGCCGGCTGGGCCGATCCTCGCCTGCAGATCGGATTGAGCGGCAGGACCGTCAAGCCGAAACTGATCATCACCTGCGGCGTATCCGGAGCCATCCAATTTGTTGCGGGAATGAACAGTGCGGAGACCATCATTGCCATTAATGCGGATCCGCATGCACAGATCTTCAGCGTGGCCCATTATGCCGTTATAGGTGATATTTACGAGATCCTTCCGGAAATGATTGCCCGGATCAAGGCGGAAAAAATAAATAACAGGAATATTTATGCATAATAAAAACCTAAATCCAAGGCATATCGAAGCATTGCGCGCGATTGTCGGAACGGAGAATATCCTTTACGGCGAACAGATCCATGAAGATTACAGCCGCGATGAACTGGCCGGTATCCGCTCCTATCCCGATGTTGTACTGCTCCCGGAAAATGCGGAACAGGTATCGGCTATCATGCGCTACGCCTGCGACCATACTATTCCTGTGACTCCGCGCGGACAGGGCACCGGGCTTGTCGGTGCCGCCGTAGCCATTCACAAGGGCATTATGCTCTCAACCGAGCGTATGAACCGCATCCTGGAACTGGATGAAGCGAACCTGACGCTGACGGTTGAGCCCGGTGTACTGCTCATGGAAATTTCCAAGTACGTGGAAGCTCACGACTTATTTTATCCGCCGGATCCCGGTGAAAAAAGCGCCTCCATCGGCGGGAACATCTCCACCAATGCCGGCGGAATGCGCGCGGTAAAGTACGGCGTTACCCGCGATTATGTCCGCTCCCTGGATGTAGTGCTGGCAAACGGCGAAATGATCACGGTGGGCGGCAAGATCGTCAAGGACAGTTCCGGCTACAGCCTCAAAGATCTGATCGTCGGCTCGGAAGGTACGCTGGGAATCATTACCAGGGCGGTCTTAAAGCTTCTTCCCCTCCCCAAGGTCGCGATCTCCCTGCTGGTCCCTTTTCCCGATATCGAAACGGCCATTTCCGCCGTACCGGTAATTATCCGCTCCAAATTCATTCCCACCGCCATTGAATATATGGAACGCAATGTCATCCTTTCCGCCGAGAATTATCTGGGCAAACGTTTCCCCGATACCGGCTCGGATGCTTACCTGCTCCTGACCTTTGACGGCAATAACAAAGCGGATGTGGAAAAGATCTACGAACAAGTTGCGCATATCTGTCTGAAGGCCGGCGCACTGGATGTTTTTATTTCCGATACGGCCGAGCGCAACGAATCCATCTGGTCCGCACGCGGAGCTTTTCTGGAGGCCATCAAGGCTTCCACGAGTGAAATGGACGAATGCGACGTCGTGGTTCCCCGGCATCATGTCGCCGACTTCATCAACTATACCAAAGTCGTTGAAAAAGAGCTGGATGTGCGCATTGCCAGTTTTGGCCACGCCGGCGACGGTAACCTGCATGTCTATGTTCTGAAAGATGAACTCCCGGATGATGTTTTCAAGAAAAAGTTGAATGATGCTTTTGATCTGCTTTACGCCAAAGGCGCCGAACTCGGCGGCCACGTCTCCGGCGAACACGGTATCGGCTATGCCAAGCGGGAATATCTTGAGCGCATGAACGGAAAGGTTTACATGGACCTGCTGCGCGGGATTAAAAAGACCTTTGATCCGAAGGGCATCCTGAATCCCGGAAAAGTTTGCTGAATACAATCAAGAACCGGATAATACCTGCACTATTTGCGGCGCTTCCTGCGATCAGACGACAGTGCTGATTTACTTTTTAAATTTTATTACACAATATTTGCCAATACCACCGCGATCAGACCAAAAGCGATGGTCCCCCACCATGCGGCTTTGATCTTTTCACGGAAAGCCGTAACGGAAACAATACAGGCTACCAGGATACAGCAGATGGAATTCAGTGTAAAAACAACGGATGCCGGCAGCTTATCCACAACAGAACTCAGCATCAGCATTCCGCTGATGGATCCGGCCGCTGCCAGGAATCCCAGTCCCCATACCCATTTGTAGGATACCGGCTTGCTCCTGTCGATGAATTTGACGATCAGAAAGGAAGCCAGGGCCATGCTGGAGTACATAAAGAAATACATGTGAGGACGGTAAAGTGCAATATAGGGTGTCTCGCTTCCGGGGATAAGGCGGGTTCCAAGGTCCTTGATGACCAAAAAGGAAAAACTGTTACCTAGGAGGACCAAAAAGAGCAAGAGGGCGTATTCCAGCCGTATGCGCATACCTTTACCGGCACTCTCGCTGTCTTTGGGCTGATCGCCAAGATTGGCGGCAAAGATCACGCAGACAATGCCGAAGAGCAGCGCCAGTCCCTGCATCAGGGCGATCTTTTCTCCAAACATCAGGGCGGCGTAAAGGGTCACAACGATAAAGGTGAGGTTGGTAGCCGTCCACAGAGGTGACAGCGGTCCGCGTTTCAGGGACATTTTGCTAAAGATCATGGAAGCGATCATTCCCACGGTACCGCAGAGGGACATTATAATAACATAAACCGGTACATCCCAGGCTTTCCAGTTGATCTGGAAGGCAAAATAAAGGGCGCCGGCAATTCCCATGCACATGGAAATATGCAGGGGAACCACATTCTTGTTCTGTCCCAGCCGCATCATGATCCCGATCACCGAGAAGCATACGCCGGAAAGCATTGCCAGAAGAATTGAACCTGTCATGGTCTCTCCTTTTTTACATCGCCAGAATGGATGCGTTTTGATAGAATATTCCCGCAATGCTTGCGGTGAGCAGGGTTGCCAGGGTTGCGCCCAGCAGTGCGCGGAAGCCCAGACCGGAGAGATCACGAGCGCGTTTGGGCGCCAGGGCCGCATAACCGCCCACAAAGACGGCAATGGAGGCGATATGTGCAAATCCGGTCAGGGCGTAGGTTGTGATGACCGCGGAACGTTGGGTGATCAGTCCCTGTGCAATGACATTGGACAGGTCCTGGAAAGCGGTAACTTCCGAAAGAATGACACGTTCACCAATAATGCCTGAAATGACACTCACATCCTGCGCCGGGATGCCGATCAGCCAGGTCATCGGGAAAAAGAGATAGCCCAGCAAACCTTTCAGGCTGAAATCAATATTGCTGCTAAACAGGCCGTTAAGCGGGATCCCAAGTAAAACCATGATCTTGTCGACCAAAGCTACCAGTCCAAGAAAAGCCAGCAGCATGGCGACGATGCCCACAACCAGCTTCACGCCGGATTGCGCGCTGTCCAGAATACTTTCGAACATACTGCTTTGTTTTTCAAAATGCGGCTGGATCTTGAGTCCCAGGGTTTCGGGCTTATCTTTTTCCGGATACAGCAGCTTGGAGATCACAATTGCAGCGGGTGCATTCATGATCGAGGCGGATACAAGATGCCCGGCGATAGTGGGAAACTGATGCTGAAGGACCATGATATACACGGCAAGCATACTGGAAGCTACCGTGGCCATCCCGACCGTCAGCACCGTATTCAGCTCGGATTTGGTCATGGTGGCCAGATAGGGTTTAATGATCAGTGAGGATTCCACACCCACAAAAATATTGGATGAGGCGCTTAGCGATTCCGCACCGGAAATACGCATGAGTTTGGTAAAAACCCAGGCAAAGCCTTTGATGATCACCTGCATAATGCCCAGGTAGTACAAAACACCGACCAGTGCGGCAAAGAATACGATGGAGGGCATAGCCTGAAAAGCAAAGAAATAACCCAGGGATCCCGGTTTTCCCGGTCCGATGGCCAAAGCGCCGAAGACG
>Ga0172382_10007327_pt1 | contig 15690 bp, 14 predicted proteins | sample Leawel138RmetaG_FD_122245 | JGI IMG/M metagenome (GOLD analysis project Ga0172382, IMG submission 122245) | Leachate microbial communities from a municipal landfill in Southern Ontario, Canada - Leachate well 138R metaG | ecosystem: Engineered > Solid waste > Landfill > Unclassified | place...
CCTTTGACGGACATACCCTGAAGCCGCAAATAGAACAGGTAAAAGAACTTACCGGCATCGCGCCGAGATATGCCATTGTGGACCGTGGTTATAAGGGCCAGAACCAAATCGGGAGAACCAAGGGAGTGATGCCAAAAAACCTCAAGCGGAAAAGCCGGTACCTGAAGAAAAAACGAATCATCAACACCTTAATGGCCGCAGCCGCCTATAATATGAAGAAATGGATGGCCAAAAGAAAGGTCGGAATTTTTATCCTCATCAGATTTCTGTTTTTCCCGGCTCCAATATGGGTCTGCGTGGATACAACAACCTCCAGGGTCAGAAAAAATGGGTATTGATAAGGATCAACTAGTTAGTGGTTTTTGTCATGTACTTAGGGTTGATTATTAAAAGTGATTTCACCCAAAGGATGAACGGATTACCATACGATTTCACGGACAAGGAGATCTCTTCCTGGGGCGGTCTCTGGTTGATTGAGGAGACGTACCGTCGAAGCGGATTAAAGCAATACCTGGAGGAAAATAGCCAGGATTTGCCGGTTGCTGGTTCTAATCGTGGGTATGATCCAGTTGATTTGGTTGAGGAGTTCATGGTCAGTGCCATTCTAGGTGCCACTCGGCTTGCCCATAATCTAATGAGTTTGTTTCGTTTACAGTGCTCAACACAAAGCACCAACCGGTTCTTTCTACGATGAGATTTCAATGCATAGCAATAGGATCTTACCTGGTCAAATCGGGTCGAAAAACGACCTTGATGCTATCCGCCAAACAAAATCGGCGACTCTTTTTTCCAGGGGTTGTTTGAGAAAGTATCGAATTTATCACCTCCGTTTCAAATTTCTAATGCATAAATTGGGATGAAAGTTTTCTATCTGGTTCTTTTGTTTGTCATTATAATCAATTCGTTTCCCTCAAAAAACGAAAAATCTTATAGGATTAAACTTATAATCAGTTTGTTGGCGATTACGTTAATGGAGTCTTTGCGAGTCGGTTGGGGCCCGGACTACTACAATTATGAAAATTCCTTTATTTCGGGTAACTTTTTATTAGATGGAAAAGGCGAAATAGGTTTTCGATTACTCCAAAGCATTATGCCGTCATACCGTATGTTGCTTGTCGTTGCGGCTCTTTGGTATTCGGTCGGTTTATACATATTATTTACTGATTATGTCCCGACAAAATATTGGCGTTTAGCTTTCATATTGCTGTTCCTTGCGCCTACTGCTATTTTAGGTAATATGACAGGCTTAAGAACAGGAATAGCACTCGTGTTCTTGATATTGGCTATTCGTTCACTAGATAATGGCAGGAGGCTTTTATTTATAGTATATATAATAGCCGGATCTCTTTTTCATTTCAGTTTGATCGTTTTTATGTTGTTATTCTTTGTGCCGAAAGGAATAAGTCGTACAAAAAAATCAATAGTTTTCGTAGCATTTATAATACTTGCTCTATTGTCTGCCATTGTTCCTCAAGTTTGGCTTCAACTTGTCAACGAATTAATAAATTATGTAGATCCGTTTGAAAAGTATTCGTATTACATGGAGGATTTTGAACTCTCTAGTGGTAGGCGAGGATTATCGTATGTTCTGTTGTTCTATTTGCTGTACGAGGTTTTGCTCTGTCTGGAGAAGACAGATCTAACAAAGTCGCATTACTTGTTGGTCAGATTGTCATTACTTTGGTTCTTTCTGTCATTCTCACCGGCAATAGGCCTTAGTGCTCGTTTTTATTATTATTTAGATGTAATCTTTATTTGTGCGATGATTATAGTCTTGTCGCATCGGAAAAATTCAATAAGCAGAATATTGATAATAGCCGCATTATTGTTGTATTATGGTTTGCAGCATTATATCTTTTATCATAGTTCAATCTTTAATGAATTTTGGCGTGAATATCATTCCATTTTGGAGTGAATACGTCATTTTATATATTTGCATAGATGTTTTACCTTATTCATTATAGTTACGAACCAGGTACTGCGGCTATGAATCGCATTTTGGGTTATTTGAAGGCTCTTTCTAACGAAGAAATAGAGACCACAATGGTTTTTATCTATCCTGGAACCCGTAGAAAAGTGGAAGAGGAGGAGTTGCCACATATTCATTATAGCTATTTGTATCAGGAATATTTCTATTCGAGTTACAAGTTTATCGGGGTTTTCCTTCGCAAGATATATCCCATAAAATTTTCCAAGGGATTGAAACATGGTGATATCGTTTATTTGTACGGGTGTCCCCAATTCATGCATTATTTGCTCAAAAAAAAAGGCATCCGGATATATTACGAAACCACTGAACATCCGGAGGGAGTTCCACAAGGAAATCCTTTTACGCGTTTCCCTTTAAGAAAGCATTATGAGGATGTCTGTAAGATTGACGGTTTCTTTGGCATTTCGACTTGCTTGCGAGATTTCTTCATTTCAAAAGGTGTCAGCCCAGACAAGGCTCATATAATCAATATGACCGTTGATTCTTCCCGTTTTGAAGGACTGACGAAAACTGTCAAGGAAAGATATATTGCATATTGTGGGGTAATTTATAACAAAAAGGATGGTGTGGATCAGTTAATTAAGTCGTTTGCATCAACGGCTAAAAGTCACCCTGACGTAAAACTGTATATTATTGGACCTGTACTTGAGAAAGGAGATAGGAATGTCAATATTCAGTTGATAGAATATCTGGGATTGAAGGACAGAGTTGTTCTTACCGGAAAAATTTCGGCAAAGCAAATGCCACAGTTGCTCAAAAATGCCGAAATTTGTGCTCTCGATCGTCCCGATGGCCTTCGCGCAAAGGCTGGATTCCCCACGAAACTTGGAGAGTATCTTCTGAGCGGTAATCCTGTTGTTATTACTGGGGTGGGTGATATTCCACTTTTCCTTCAGGACGGCGAATCAGCTTTGATTGCCAGGCCTGATGACCAGAGCTCATTTGCAGAAAAACTCAATTGGGCCCTTGACAATCCCGATAAAGCTAGAGATATTGGAAAAAAAGGTGCAGAAATCGCTTTGAAGTATTTCAACTCTGAGATTGAGACTAAGAAAATAATAAATGTAATCTTTGGTAAAAGGAAATGAAAATACTTATTGTTGGTTCTTTTCAGTATGAGATGTATGCTCCGGCTTTTATGTCTGGATTTTTGGAGCTCGGGCATACTGTCGACTGGCTTGACACAAACAAGTATCATTACAGATATGACTTTCCATGTCATATTTTAGACCGTTTTCAAGCAAAGTATTATCACGGATTCCCACTTCGCAAGATGAATATCGATATTATTAACGAAGTCGAAACGTTCAAGCCGGATTTTGTTTTCTTTTACTATTGTTTTACGGTGTTTGAGTCAACTTATAAAAGGATTCACGAGCTTGGAATCAAATTTTTTACCTATTGTAATGATGATCCATACGGAAAGATTCTAAGAAAGCCATGGTGCTACAGATTTCACAAATCAATACGTTTGGCGGATTGGAATTTTGTTTATCGACAAAAGAATATTTCGGATTATAAAAAAGATCGTATTAATAATGTCAGTGTTCTCTTGCCCTATTATTTGAAAAAAAACATACTGCTAGAAAAGTGTGTGAGTATTCTGCCAATTGCTTTTCTTGGACATTATGAAGCAGATGGGCGTGATAAATATATCAAAGCGCTTCTCGACAATAATATTCCGGTTACTGTTTTTGGAGGTTCATATTGGAAGTCTGCACCGTTATATAAAGAAATTCAATCCTGTATTCTGCCAGGCCGGTCAGGTAAAGCTTACTATGAAACGATTAACAAATTGCAAGTTGCCATTGTCTTTCTTTCTAAGCTTAACCATGATACATATACTCGACGGTGTTTTGAGATTCCAGCAACAAAGACTTGTATGCTATGTGAATATACTGATGACATGAACCAAATGTTCCCCGAAGATGAATGCGCTGTATACTTCCATAGTATTAAAGATTTTATCGAAAAAGCTGCATTTCTTTTAGCGCATCCGGAGGAATGTAAGCGCATAGGTGAAAATGCATACGAACGCCTAAAGGTTATTGGAGGCAATGAAGTGGATAGGTGCAAAGAAATTATAGAGAAATATCAATGTTTATAATCGCATGCCTATAAGTGACCTCCCCCCCCCAAAAAACCGGGCCATTGTAAAGTAGAGTTTCGGGCGATTTTCAGATACCTTTAAACGATGAGAAAATTGCCATGAAAAAGACGAAGTTTACCGATGCACAGATCTTGTTTGGATTGAAGCAAGCAGAGACCGGGACCCGGGTTGACGAGGTTTGCCGGAAGATGGGGATCAGCGAAGCCACTTTTTATAACTGGAAGAAGAAATTCGGCGGTTTGGGGATGAGCGAACTCAGAAGGCTCAGGCAGCTGGAAGAAGAGAATGTTAAGCTGAAGCAGATTGTGGCTGACTTGACGCTGGACAAACAGATGCTTCAGGATGTTCTAAAAAAAAGCTCTAAGGCCGGCTCAGCGCCGGGAGCCAACGATTTACAAGAAGCCTATTGGGTATCGATTCGGCGCGCTTGTGCCGTAATTCTTTTGGATAGGTCTTCCTATTATTACAAGGCTCACAGACGAGTGGACAGTGCAGTCCGCAACCGGATGAGAGAAATTGCAGAAGTACGCATAAGATATGGTTTTCAGCGCATTTTCGTATTGCTCAGACGGGAAGGTTGGCGTGACAATCATAAAAGAGTGTTTAGGATTTATAAGGAAGAGGGATTGAACCTGAGGAGCAAGCGCCCAAGGCGGAACCGGATGGGCGCCCACCGGGAAACGTACCCGGAAGTATCAAGTTTTCATCAGTGCTGGAGCATGGATTTTGTATCCGATCAGCTGTTTGACGGTAGAAAATTCCGTGCCTTAACTGTAGTCGATAATTTTAGTCGAAAGTGTTTAAAAATAGAGGTCGGTCAGTCGATTAAGGGACCTGATGTGGTGGAAGCGGTTAACCAGATCGTAGCTTCCGAAGGGCAACTGCCTCATCGGATCAAGGTTGATAACGGGAGTGAGTTCATCTCGAAGGCATTGGACCTTTGGGCGTACGAAAACAAGGTTACCATGGACTTTTCCAGGCCCGGTAAGCCAACGGATAATCCTTTCATTGAGAGTTTTAACGGAAGTTTTAGGGATGAGTGTTTAAATACAAATTGGTTCTTATCTTTGGATGACGCACAGGAGAAGATAGAAAACTGGCGTCAGGAGTATAACGAATATCGACCGCATAGTTCATTGGGTGATATCACCCCGACAGAGTTTATAAAACAGTACCAATGAAGCCCGAATTTTCCACTTTAGACCGGTTCAGTTTAGGGGAGGACCTCAATTAAACTAAATTTACTACACCAGTGGTTGAAAAAAGGGGAATACTAAAGATGGGCTTTTCTGCAAAAGAGGTTCAGCGACAGCTCGGCCACAACCGGTATGAACCCATTTGGTATATGATGCAAAAGATCAGAACAGCCATGGGAGAAAGGGATGAAAAGTACCTTCTTACCGGGATCACGGAAATGGACGAAGGGTACTTTTCTACGGTTGACGCCGAAAAGCTTATGGACCGAAAACAGGGACTTAAGCGAGGGAGAGGTAGTGAAAAGAAGACCCCTGTGCTGGTCATGGCGGAATCCAGACGGGCTAAAAAGCGCAAAAAGGGTCGGCCTGCCTTTTCGTGTGGCTATTTTAAAATGGAAGCTATGCCCGATCTCTCTGCTGATATAGTTCAATCCATTGCACAGAATCATCTTGATCCGGAATCCTCCGTCAGGACAGACCATTATAGTAGTTACAGCAAGCTGAACAAAGTGGTGAAAAAGCATAAGGCTAAAACTATTAAACCCAAAGATGCCGGTAAGGAGCTCCCCTGGGTACATATTGCGATCAGCAATGCAAAAAGGAACTTTCTCAACAACTTTCACCATATCGACGCTGCCTATTTACAGAACTATTTGGATGAATTTGCCTACAAGCTAAACCGGAGGTATTTGCGGGATAAAATATTCGACAGACTATTAATTGCATGTGTTTCATTGAGTTGGAATACCTTGGTATATGAAAACGGATAATCATATAAAGTAATTAAGAATATATGAAAGTAGTACTACTTGCTGGTGGCTTTGGTTCACGAATCAGTGAAGAAAGTCAGTTCAAACCCAAACCAATGATTGAAATTGGTGGTATGCCAATACTATGGCATATCATGATGGAGTATGCTTATTATGGCTATACTGAGTTTATCGTTTGTGCAGGTTATAAACAGGAATATATCAAGGATTGGTTTGCTAATTATTTCCTGCATAATTCTGATGTTACTTTTGATTTCCGTAATGGGAAGAATGAGGTAACTATTCATCATTCTAGACTAGAACCATGGAAGGTGACAGTTATTGATACCGGTTACAACACAATGACCGGTGGCCGTGTTAAGCGTATTCAGAAATATGTGGGTAATGATACTTTCATGCTCACTTATGGAGATGGCGTATGTGATGTCGAAATCGACAAGCTGGTTGAGTTCCATAAATCACATGGTAAACTTGCAACACTAACAGCGGTTAAGATGGCTCAGGATAAGGGCGTTCTTGATATTGAAGGAGGTGCTGTAAAGTCCTTCCGTGAAAAGAATTTTGCAGATGGCGCCCCAATAAATGCTGGTTATATGGTACTTAAGCCAGAGGTATTTGATATGCTCGATGGTGACTCTTGTATTTTCGAAAAAACAGCATTGGTAGAGCTTGCTAATAAAGGGGAACTGATGTCATACATTCACGAGGGCTTTTGGCAATGTATGGATAACATCCGAGAGAAGAACATGCTCGAGAAGCTACTTGCCGATGGAAAGGCTCCGTGGAAACGCTGGGAATATTCTATCCCGAACCTAGAGTATCGCAATCGTATGCAGAAGGGAGAATAATTATGACTACGCTTTCTGAACGTTGCACCATCATTCCACGCCGTCTCATAGCAGACGAACGTGGGTGGTTTCTGAAGGCAATTACAGGAACCGAAGAGGGCATACCATCACATACTGGCGAAGTATATCTCACAATGGGTAAACCAGGTCAGAAGAAGGGTGGACACTATCATCTTGAAGCTGTTGAGTGGTTTTGCATCATCGAAGGTAGCGCTACTCTCAAGTTGGAGGATATCAAAACACATGAGCGTCTTGATATTGAGTTGTCCCTCGAGAAGGCGATCACAGTCTTCATCCCCAACAATGTAGCTCATTTAGTTTGCAGCAATAGCAACAAGAATTTCATTCTCTTAGCATACACCGATAAATTGTATGACCCAAAGGACACAATAGCATATACAATAAAATAATTCTAAAGTTTATAATTTTTTGATAAAAATGAGTGTCGATATATTTGATGGATTCTTTTTAGGTAAGAAAATACTAGTTACGGGTCACACCGGTTTCAAGGGCTCTTGGCTTTCCATTTGGCTTCATATGCTTGGTGCAGAAGTAATAGGAGTTGGTCTTGAGCCACATTCAAAACGAGACAACTTTGTGCTCTCAGGTATTGGCGCTAAGATTAAAGCTGATATTCGTGCGGACATTCGTGATGGAAAGAAAATTATGGAAATTTTTGCTGAATGTCAGCCAGAAATCGTATTCCATCTCGCAGCACAGCCTCTTGTTCGCTTAAGTTATGAGCAGCCAGTAGAGACTTATCAAACAAACGTGATGGGTACAATCAATGTGATGGAGGCTATTCGTGCCACAAAGAGCGTGAAGGTTTGTGTGATGATCACTACCGACAAGTGCTATGATAATAAGGAGCAGATAAAGGGATATATAGAGACCGATCCATTTGGCGGTTATGATCCTTATTCATCTTCTAAGGGCGCTTGCGAAATTGCCATTCAGAGCTGGAGAAGAAGTTTTTTCAATCCTAATGATTATGTCAAGAAACATACAGTCTCAATTGCATCAGTACGTGCCGGTAACGTAATTGGTGGTGGTGATTGGGCACTCGACCGTATCATTCCAGATTGCATCCGTGCACTTGAGGCTGGAAAGCCAATAGAGATTCGTTCACCTAAGGCTGTTCGTCCATGGCAGCATGTTCTTGAGCCACTTTCTGGCTACATGATGCTTGCTCAGAAGATGTGGGAGAATCCAACAGAATATTGCGAGGGTTGGAACTTTGGTCCTGAAGCAGAAAGCGTACTCACCGTATGGGAGGTCGCATCCACTATCATTGATAATTTCGGTTTTGGCGAATTGAAGGATGTCTCCGCTACCAATGCACTCCATGAGTCTAAGCTCTTGATGCTCAACATTGAGAAGGCAAAGACTCGACTTGGATGGAAGCCTAGATTGAATGCTAAGCAGTGTGCAGTTCTCACATCTGATTGGTATAAGAGATATATGACAGATAATGTATATGACCTCTGCTTTGAGGAAGTCGAGAAATTCCTAGGATAATATGAAGATTGCAATCATTGGAGCCAACGGCATGTTATCTGTAGCACTCACAAAATATTTCTATAACAAAGAAGTATCAGTTGATGTATATGGGCTTGATGCTCCGAAAAACTATGCGTATGATTATTTCTATCAGGTGAATCTTCTTAAAGATAAGCTTGATTACGATAATCTACTCAAATCAGATGTAATTATATATGCATCTGGAGCAGGTGTCCAAGCTGCTCTGGAGACCGATTCTTCATTGATGTATGCACTTAATGTAAATGTACCAGTTGAAATTACACTTCAGTTGAAGAAACTTGAATATAAGGGTATCTATGTATCCTTCGGGTCTTACATGGAGATTGGCTTGAATTGTGAGGATAGTAAATCTTTCACTGAAGATGAGGTTATCTGTTCAACACTTTCTGTTACTAATGATTATGGATTGAGTAAGCGTCTCTATGGCCGCTATATGAAGGACTTCATGGCTAACTTCACATACTACCATTTCATCTTGCCAAATATGTTCTCAGAGGATGATCTAAAGCCTGGTACTCGTCTTATACCTTATACCCTCCAGTATCTGCAAGATTATAAAGCAGGAAAGAATCCCGAGGCCCCAAGCTTCAGTGCTGGCCTTCAGAAACGTCAGTATATCACCCTAGAGGAAATGATTCAGACAGTTGATGAGGCTATCTGTAAGCGTATTACTTCTGGAGTTTACAATGTAGGTGGAGGTGAATTCTTGAGCATCCGCAATCTCATTGAGCGTCTGTTTGCTATTTATGACGTACCATGCAAAGATGTCTACTTTGGCAAGGAAGTTCGCAGAGATGGTGATATTAAGAGCCTTCGCATTGATGGCAGTAAATTAAAGAAAGAAATAGGTCGTCTTCCAGATTCTAAAATCGAGGATATTTTTAAAATTAAGTAATTATGGTTGAAACTCCAGTATTATTCATCACTTTTGTCCGACCCGGGTATGCCCGACAGACTTGGGAAGGGATTAAAGCTGCCAAACCTAAAACTCTATATTTTTATTCTAATAAAGGTAGAGCTGAGAAAGAAGGAGAGATTGAACGAAATGAAGAAATTCGTTCTTACATACAAGAAGTGGATTGGGCATGCGATGTGCATACATGGTTCAGAGATGAAAGTGTGGATATCTATTCTTCTTTGAAGGGGGCGATTTCATGGCTTTTTGAAAACGAAGGACAGGGTATAATTATTGAAGAGGATTGCGTCCCTACAAAAGCATTCTTTAGTTTCTGCGACCAGATGATAGCTCGATATAAAGATAACAAAAAAGTCTGGTGTATCAGTGGAGATAACTATCTGAATTATCTGCCAAAGAATGCTGATTATTTCTTCTCTCATTATCATTTCATGTTCGGATGGGCATCATGGAGAGACAGATGGGAGCAGATACCTTGGGGTAATGTTCCATTAAGGCAATTGATGGATTCTGACCTAGAATGTTTCTACAAATCAAAAAGAGAGGCTGCTTATAGAAGAAAGGAGTTGAAAAGAGTTGAGCGTTTAGTTCAAGAGAAGGATTGCTGGGATTTTGCCTGGGGGGCCTTAATTGACATTAATAATGGAGTGACGGTTCATCCAAAAGAGCATCTGGTAACATGCGTTGGACTAATGGGCACGCATAGTAAGAATGGAAAGAAGACAATGTTCCATATCTCTGCAAATCCATCTGACGATACTTATATAATTAAGAAACATCCTGCTGTAATCGATGCTGATTACGAATATGATCATGAATTCTTTAAAAAATTTGAAGTCCATATGCGTCTATATAATCGTGTATATAGACGATTATATGCGAAAGTAAAAGGATATTGCATTCTAAATCCCGAACGACCGTCTCATGCAGAACATTTGATTAAACTTTTAAAAAAGAGAATCTAATCTGAATTAGTATTTTAATAGTTTAAACAAGATCACCTAGATGAAAAAACTCCTCCAAATAAACTCTGTTGTCAACTCCGGATCTACTGGTCGCATAGCTGAAGAAATTGGACAAACAGCTATTGCTGCCGGCTGGGAGAGCTATATAGCCTATGGAAGAAATGACAGACCCAGTCAATCTGAATTAATTAAAATTGGGAATGATTGGGATATCAAAATGCATGGCTTTCAAACAAGATTATTCGACAAGCACGGTTTGGGTTCGAAATCAGCGACCATAGAGTTAATTGGGAAAATTGAAGAAATCTCACCTGATATCATCCATCTGCACAATATTCACGGTTACTATATCAACATAGAGATACTTTTCAAATATCTTCGAAACACAAATATTCCTGTTGTCTGGACTTTTCATGATTGTTGGCCAATAACTGGTCATTGTGCTCATTTTACTTTTGTAGGTTGTGAAAAATGGAAAATAAAGTGTTGCGATTGTCCCCAAAAAACAAGTTATCCTGCGAGTTGGATTGTTGATCGTTCAGAAAAGAACTATTATCTCAAAAAAGAATTGTTTACATCGTTATCCAATTTAACATTGGTGCCAGTTTCAAAATGGTTGTCTGGAATATTGGAGGAATCATACCTGCAGCACTATCCCTTAAACGTAATTCATAACGGTATTAACACAGAGGTATTCAAACCCTCTGCAGATAATGTTTTTCGGATAAAATATCGTTTAGAAAATAAGTTTATTTTACTAGGAGTTGCAACCAGTTGGGGCTCAAAAAAAGGTTTGTATGATTTTATTGAATTGAGTAGGCATCTTAACAACGATTTTAAAATAGTACTGGTAGGACTTTCTAGGAAACAGATCGAGCAACTTCCTGTTAATATTCTTGGTATTGAAAGAACTGAGAGTGTAGAAGAGCTATCGAATTTGTATTCAGAAGCGGATATTGTTTTGAATCTCTCTTATGAAGAAACTTTTGGGTTGACAACAGTAGAAGGTTTTGCTTGCGGAACTCCTTGTATTGTTTATAATGCTACGGCAAGTCCCGAATTGGTTGATCAGTCGACAGGTTTAGTTGTAGAACCAGGTGATATAAATGGATTAATGGAAGCAATAATTCAGATCAAACAAAATGGAAAACAATTTTACTCAGAAGCTTGTGTAAATCGGGCACATAGTTTATACAAGAATGAGGATCGATACCATGAGTATATCGAATTGTATGATTCATTACTTTAGTATAACAATCATAAAGAATATAACATTAAAAATTAATATTAGATGTCGCTATTTACAAACAGAACCCTTTTAATTACCGGTGGTACCGGTTCATTTGGCAACGCAGTACTGAAAAGGTTTTTGGGTACGGATATAAAAGAGATTCGCATCTTTAGTCGTGATGAAAAGAAACAGGATGATATGCGTCACCAGATACAGAACCAAAAAGTGCAATTCTATATTGGTGATGTGCGCGACAAGCGCTCAGTTGATACTGCTATGCGTGGTGTCGATTATGTGTTTCACGCTGCTGCATTGAAACAGGTCCCCTCTTGCGAATTTTTCCCCATGCAGGCGGTACGTACAAACGTAATAGGTACCGAAAACGTACTGGATTCAGCTGTTGAGCATGGTGTGAAAAATGTGGTAGTGCTGAGTACCGACAAGGCTGCTTATCCGATTAATGCAATGGGAATCAGTAAGGCGATGATGGAGAAGGTGGCAATCGCAAAAGCACGTTCTTTAGAGAATGATGCTACAACGACCATTTGCTGTACCCGTTACGGGAATGTGATGGCGAGTCGCGGTTCAGTGATTCCCTTGTGGGTTGATCAGATTAAAGCCGGTAAGCCCATCACGATTACCGATCCCGGTATGACGCGCTATATGATGACACTGGATGATGCGGTGGATCTGGTGCTGTATGCTTTTGAGCATGGCAACCAGGGCGATCTTTTTGTACAGAAAGCACCGGCAGCAACTTTGACTGTATTGGCAGAATCATTGAAAGAGTTGTACCACGCCGATACGGAAGTGAAGGTAATCGGTACACGGCATGGTGAAAAACTGTACGAGACGTTGGTGACACGTGAAGAGATGTTCCGCTCTGAGGATATGGGTGATTATTTCCGGATTCCGGCTGATGCACGTGATTTGAACTATGACAAGTTCTTCGTGGAGGGTCAGGAAGATATTTCGAAAGTGGAGGATTATCATTCGCATAATACATTCCGCTTGGGTAAGGAGGGTATGAAACAACTGCTTTTGAAACTCCCAGAGATAAGAGAAGATATCAATCTGTTGTAATGATGAAGGTTCTGATAACAGGTGCAAGAGGATTTATCGGGAAAAATCTGATTGCCGAACTAAACAATATCAAAGAAGGAAAAGCCAAAGGGTATCATTTAAACCCCGAGCTTACTCTGTTTGAATATGATATTGATACAGATCCCTCTCTTCTGGATGGTTATTGCCGGGATGCAGATTTTGTATTCCACCTTGCCGGAGTAAATAGACCCAAGGAGCAAAGTGAATTTATGGAGGGTAATTTCGGTTTCACTTCTCTGTTGTTGGACAGGTTAAAGAAACACGACAACAATTGTCCCGTGATGTTGTCTTCATCCATTCAGGCTGAACTGGATAATCCCTACGGAATTTCTAAGAAGGCGGGTGAGGATATACTGCTTGAATACGGTCGTGAGACAGGATCGGATGTATTGATTTATCGTTTCCCGAATGTATTCGGCAAATGGTGCCGTCCCAATTACAACAGCGCGGTGGCCACTTTCTGTCACAATGTGGCTCATGATCTTCCCATACAGGTGAACGACCGTTCGGTGAATATGACACTTGTCTATATCGATGATGTGGTGAAAGAACTGATATCAGCATTGGAGGGCAATCCCAACAGGTCAGGTGAGTTTTGCAAAGTACCGGTAGAGCATAAGATCACTTTGGGAGAGATTGTAGATTTGATCTATTCTTTCAAGGAAAGCAGGAAGAACCTTTTTTTAGCTGATTTGTCTGATCCTTTCACTAAGAAACTTTATTCAACCTATCTGAGTTATCTTCCAGAGGACCAGTTCTCCTATCCCCTAAAAATGAATGTGGATGAAAGAGGTTCTTTTACAGAGTTTCTGAAATCTAACGATAGTGGACAGGTATCTGTCAATATTTCTAAGCCGGGCATCACAAAAGGGCAGCACTGGCACCATACCAAGAACGAGAAGTTCCTGGTGGTTAGCGGAAAGGGGGTGATTCGTTTCCGGAAGATCGACGAGGAGAAGGTACACGAATATTTTGTATCCGGCGACAAGTTGGAAGTGGTGGACATACCGGTAGGGTATACGCACAATATTGAAAATCTGGGTGAGACAGACATGGTCACGGTGATGTGGGTGAACGAAGTGTTTGATCCGCAACGGCCTGATACCTTCTTTTTACCGGTTTAGCATGAATTTCTTTGCAAATATGGAATCCAATTCCGTATTTGCAAAGAAATTCGAAATATAACTGTATCTTTGTGCATGATACAACGAGAAATCAGCAGTCAACTGCAAAAAATGGCAACCAAAATGCCTGTTATAACCATTACAGGTCCACGCCAGTCTGGGAAAACCACATTAGCACGCATGTGTTTTCCGGAATATAGTTATGTAAACCTTGAAAGTCCGGATGTATACGAAGCTGCCGTTTCGGATCCGCGTTTGTTCCTGTCGCAATTTCCAAAGGGCGTTATTATTGATGAAGTACAGCGGTTTCCCGCTCTTTTTTCGTACATTCAAACCATGAGCGATGAGCGGAGCAGACCGGGAGAATATATTTTGACCGGATCGCAAAACTTCCTGCTTTCGGAGAAAATCTCACAAAGTCTGGCCGGACGCGTATTTGTTACCCATTTGCTTCCGCTAAGCCTATCGGAGTTGCGCAGCGCTGATGTAGCGAGCTCCACCGAAATGGAGGCGACTCTTTTCAGGGGATTTTACCCGCGTATTCATCAAATGGATATTGATCCCGAATTATTCTATCCATCGTATATCCAAACATACATTGAACGCGATGTACGACAAATAGTGAATGTCACTAATTTATATCTTTTTCAGAAGTTTCTCCGAATAGCAGCAGGCAGAGTGGGGCAACTGCTTAATTACAGCAATATAGCCAACGAGGTAGGAGTCGATTTGAAAACAATTAAATCCTGGTTCTCCATTTTGGAAACCAGTTTTATCGTCTTTTTTCTTCAACCGCATCATCGAAATTTCTCGAAACGTATTCTAAAAACACCCAAGCTCTACTTTTACGATACGGGATTGGTATGTAACCTGCTCGGAATACGAAAAAAGGAAGAGCTGTCCGCTCATTGGGCTAAGGGTGCGTTGTTTGAAAATATGATAATTGCAGATGTAAAAAAAAGGTACTTTAACCGTTGTATAATACCTCCAATCTATTTCTGGCGCGACTCTTCCGGCAATGAAGTAGATTGTCTGATAGATACCGGCGAAAAAATGCAATGTATAGAGATAAAATCGGCTACCACAGTATCGTCCGACTTTTTCAAAGGGCTTGATTTTTATCGCGGTTTAAACGCAGAAGCAGAACCAATTTTAATATATGGAGGCGATACAAACGGTGTTCGTAAAAATGGGAAAATCCTCGCTTGGAATGCTCCGACGGATTGTTGAACATACTTTTTCCCTTGGCTCTTATAGTAAATTCTTGTCTCGTAGAAATCAACAAAATATGAAGAAATTAAAAGTATTAACCGTAGTAGGTACCCGCCCCGAGATTATCCGCTTGGCGTGCGTGCTGCAAAAACTGGATGCATCGGAAGCCATAGAGCATGTGTTGGTGCATACGGGTCAGAATTATGATTATGAGTTGAACGAAGTGTTCTTTGAGGACCTTGGTTTACGCAAACCGGATCACTTTCTGAATGCTGCAGGTAAAAACGCCACGGAGACAGCCGGTCAGATCCTGATCAATATTGATCCTGTACTGGAAAAGGAACAACCGGATGCATTCCTGGTGTTGGGTGATACCAATTCCTGTTTGTGTGCCATTGCAGCCAAGAAAAGACATATTCCCATCTTCCACATGGAGGCTGGGAATCGTTGTTTTGATCAGCGGGTACCGGAAGAGAGTAATCGCAAGATTGTAGACCATACAGCGGACATCAACCTTACCTATAGTGATATTGCACGTGAATACCTTTTAGCGGAAGGTTTACGTCCCGACAGAATCATTAAGACCGGTAGTCCGATGTATGAGGTATTGATGCAATATCTGCCTAAGATTGAGGCTTCGAATATTCTTGAAACGCTTCACCTTGAGAAGGGTAAGTTCTTC